>FWWM01000881.1_pt1 | contig 97145 bp, 68 predicted proteins | sample 2228351 | NCBI WGS metagenome assembly FWWM01 (sample SAMEA103939774, study PRJEB20133) | metagenome | reverse complement strand
TCCGTCGGTCATGATTATTGATGTTAATTCGGCGGAAAATGGCTTACAAGGGGGCGGTAGCAGGGAAAAATGCGGCCACGGGGCCGTTGATACCGTCACGCGGGTGTGGTACCATATCCGTGGCGGTATATGGCTGAAATGTCCGGTATGAGGTTGAAACTTTGGTCAGCAGGAGTGATCCCATGACACGCACGCATCGTCGGGACTTTCTGAAGAGCGCCGCGGCGGCCGGAGTGGCGGCATCGGTGTCGACCGCCGGGATCTTCGCGGCGGACGCCACGGTGCTGAAAGTCGGCCTGATCGGCTGCGGCGGCCGCGGCACCGGTGCGGTGCGGGACATCCTCGAGGCGGCCACCCGTCTGAACCGCGACAATCCGGGGGTGGAGCTGGTCGCCGTGGGGGACGCCTTTGAGGACCAGGCGAAAAATGCGGCCCGCACCTTCACCACGGCGAAGAACTTTGAGCCGTACCGCAAACTGATCAAGGTCACGCCGGAGACGACCTTTTACGGTCTGGACGCCTACCAGAAGGTGATCAACGCCGGGGTGGACATTGTGCTGCTGGCAACGCCGCCGGGGTTCCGGCCGCAGCATCTGGAGGCGGCGGTAGCAGCGGGCAAGCACATTTTCACGGAAAAGCCGGTAGCGGTGGACGCCGCGGGCGCCCGCAAATGCTATGGGCTAGTGGAACAGGCCAACGCCAAGAAGCTGTCGATCGTCGCCGGGACGCAGCGGCGGCACCAGAAGGGCTACATCGAGACGATCCGGCGGCTGCACGACGGGGCAATCGGCGAGATCGTCGCCGCCCGCTGCTCGTGGAACGGCACGGGCATCTGGTTCCGTAACCGCCGTCCCAACCAGCCGGACGCCGCCTACCAGATATTTAACTGGTACCATTTCCTGTGGCTCAGCGGCGACCACATTGTCGAGCAGCACGTCCACAACCTGGACGTGATCAACTGGGTGATGAACGACCATCCGATCCGGGCCGTCGGGATGGGTGGCCGTACCGTCCGGCCGGTGGGCGACCCCAAGGACGTGGGGAACATCTGGGACCACTTTGCTGTGGAGTATGAGTACAAAAACGGCGTGCGGATGTTCTCGTTCTGCCGGCACACGCCCGGCGACAACGACGTGTCCGAGACGGTTTACGGCAGCAAGGGGCGTTGCCGGGTCGACCAGTATCGCATCAATGACCAGGTGGTCGGCAAGGACGACATCAGCCCGTACGTGCAGGAGCACATCGACCTGCTGGTAAGTATCCGCAGCGGCAAGCCGCTCAACGAGCTGAAGGCGGTAACGGACGCGACATTTACGGCGATCCTGGGTCGCAACGCCGCGTATGCGTGCCGGAATCTCCGTTGGGATGACGCGTTGGCGGCCAACGAGGACTATTTCCCGCAGAACCTGACGATGGAGATGAGCCTGCCGGTGCCACCGGCGCCGCTACCGGGAGCGTGGAAGCTGCCGCCCAAGGCCCGGAGCTGACGCTACCGCCCGGAGTCCGGCTGCGACGGCCACTGTAGTCCAAGGCCCCTCCGCGCGGGCATCGCATCGACTGTCTGACTGGTTTTTGTCTAGACCGTTACCATCGGCTCCCCGCTGGTCCCGTCTGACAGGGCCAGGCGGGTACCGATGGTTTTTGTTTGCCCGTCGCCGGAACAAATAAAAACTTCCGTTTGAAAGTTGTTCCGACGACTATTGTTGGAACAATCATCGTGAGAACGATTATTGTTGAAACGACAGTTGTTGGAACAATTATCGTTCTGGATGGAGTGGGTGCGACCCGGCGACGGCGTGGCGGGGGGATGGGGTAGCCAAGCAGCAACTGTCGCGGCGGTGACGGTGGGCCCGCAAGCCGCACGGCAAGTTGCGGTTGCAAAGGCAGGGAAAATTGCTAATATCGCCGTCCCCGGGGAAGCAGAGGGTCTGCGAGGTCGGCCGGCCCGTAGCGGCGGGCCCAACATTCCACGGAAGGATGACGGATGGGGTTGGTGATTGTGCCCCGCGGCGGACGGCCGGCGGTGGAAGCAGGCGAGGCGGTCGAGGTGCGGCCCGGAGGGGCGGTGGCCGCGACCGAGGCACCCGCGGTGTTCGGGCCGGTGCGTCTGGCCGTGACGGCAACGGTGCCGGATCGGATGCGGACGGATGCGGCGGCCACACCGGACTGTCCCCTGGCGGTCGTCATCATTAATTACTGCCAGTGGCGGAACACGTTGCGGCTAGTACGGCAGTTGCGACGCGGCATCACCGCAGCGACCTGGACGGTACCGATCATCGTGGTGGACAACGCCTCGCCGGGATCGGCAGAGGCAGCGGCCGCAGCGAGTGTCTATGGCGTGACCATCGAGCGGCTGCCGCGTAACCGCGGTTTTGCCGGTGGCGTCAACGCCGGGGTGCGGGCCGCCTGCCGGCAGCGGTCCGACGGTTCCCCGGTGGCGGCTGCGGCGGTCGGGCCGGAGTGGCTCCTGCTGCTCAATCCCGATGTGACGGTGCCGCCGGGATTTCTCGATCAGTTGCAGGCGATGCTGGAAGTTTGGTCGCGGCGGCGGCCGCGAGCGGGGATCATCGGCCTGGGTCTGCGCAACCGGGACGGTTCGCCGCAGCCGTCGTGCGGGCGGGACCCGACGCTATGGGGGACGGTGCTGGGTTTGCTGCGGCCGCGGGATCGCCGCAAGTGTCTCCCCTTGCCGATGGGCCGGGAGCAGGCGGTGGACTGGGCGAGCGGCGGCTGCCTGCTGGTCCGGCGGGAATGCTTCGAGCAGTTGCACGGTTTGGACGAGGCGTTTTTCCTGTACTACGAGGACGTGGATTTCTGCCGGCGGGCTCGTCTGGCCGGCTGGGAGGTGTGGTATGAGCCGCGGCTGCAGGTAACGCATCATTGGCCGTTGCACCAGCGGGCAGTGCCGCCGCCGCTGCGGGTCATGACCCGCCACGCCTTGATGGTATATGCCCACAAGCACTGGCCGAGTTGGCAGGTGCGGCTGTTGCGGCAACTGATCCGCTGGGAAGGGGTGGTGCGATATGCCCGCTGCTGGTGGAGCGGCGACCAACGGGGACAGGAATGTTACGGGCAGTTACGGCGACTCATCTGCGATCTGGCCCACGGCTGCACGGTAGGGGTGCGGCGACGGCTCCGCTGTGCGGCACGATGGCTGCGACCGATCGCCGCCGCCCACGACGTCCCGGCCTGAGGTCGCTTTGAACAGATGATCTCTTGCGTGTAACGGTCTAACAACCGTGAGCTACTACGATCTGGCCTGAGGCCGACGTGGTCTGAAGCAACTTTCAATCGCTCGGACGCCGTTACCCTGCACGCAACTGCAATGTTGACCACGCCTTGCGTCAGTATTGTCATTCCGTCGCACTGCCGGATCGACCTGTTGGAGCGATGTCTGGCTAGTGTCCGGCGGCACCTGCCCGCCGGGGGCGAGATCATTGTCGTGGACGACGGCTCGCCGGGGGGAATCGTCAGTGCGGCGGTCGCGCGGCGGTGGGCAGGGGTGCGGCGAGTGCGTCTGCCGCGGCGGGGGGGCTTCTGCCGCGCGGCCAACGCCGGCCTGCAGGCGGCGCGGGCTTCGGTCGTTGAGCTGCTCAACGACGACACCGTCGTGGCGGCGGGCTGGGCGGAAGCGGCGTTGCGACACTTTGCCGACCCGCAGGTGGCGGCGGTGGCCCCGCTGGTGCTGCAGGGAGAGCCGTCCGAGAAGACGGGCGGGCCGGCTCCCCGCATCGACAGTGCGGGGGACGAGTACGATCCCGGCGGTATCGCCCGCAAGCGGGGTCACGGCCAGTTGTGGGACGCCCGCCTGCCTGCGGCCTGGCGACAGGCCGGGGTGGTGATGGCCGCCTCGGGCTGTGCGGCGTTTTATCGCCGCGAACGCGTGCTGGAGCTGGGCGGGTTTGCCGAAACGTTCGGCGCGTACTTCGAGGACGTGGACCTGTCGCTGCGGCTCCGGGCGGCCGGCGACCAGATCATCTATGAGCCAGCGGCGGTGGTCTGGCACCAGATATCGGCCAGTTACGGGCAACAACCGCGGCGACGTTTGCTGGAGATGCAGTCGTGCAACGAGGAACGTCTGTTTTTGCGGCACTGGCGGCAGTTCGGCGGCTGGCCGCTGTGGCTGCGGCACGCCGCGGTGCTGGCCGGCAAGTGGCTCCGACGTCTCTCGGAGGGGCCGGCCGTCGCCGTCCCGTGGTGCTTCGGGCGGCTGCGGGCATGGGTCCAGCCGATCGATGGGCTTGGACCGCCCTAGGCCGGGCGTGTTCCGTCGGCCGTCCGGCCACCTTATAATAACGGTAGTCGTGCGAGCTAACCTGCGTGAGGGAGAGCTGACCGTGTCGTTACCGGCCATTCCGGTGGCTCAGAGTCCGGAGAGCAAGTTCCGGGAGTATCTGGCGAGCCGGCCGCGGCCGCAGCGGTTCACCGAGCAGCAGCGGCAGTTGCTCGAACATATCTTTGCCCAACACCGTCATTTTGACGTCGAACAGTTGATGGAGGACCTGAAACGCTCCGGGCGGCGGATCAGTCGGGCGACGGTTTACCGCACACTGCCCAAGCTGGTCGAGGCGGGGCTGCTCCGTCGGATCGACCTGGGCGGCCGCACCGTCTACGACCACGATTACGGCTACCCCTTCCACGACCATCTGGTCTGCGAGGAATGCGGCACGATGATCGAGTTCCAAAGCCCCACTCTGGACGCCGCATTGCAGGAAGTCCTGTTGCAGCATCAGTTTCGGGCACGCAACCGCACGCTGGTCATCCGTGGCGTGTGTGCGGCCTGCACCGAAAGCCGCAGTGCCAAACGCCGCGTGGTCATGTGACCCCCGATTCTGCCCGGGCGAGCGGTCTGCTGTCTGTAAACCATTTTCGGAAATAAGTTGCACTATAAAGTTCACAAGGTGCACCATCAGTGCACCGTAAAGACCGTTGAGGACAGCCCCCTGCGGCTGCCTGTGGTCGGCCGCAGTGGCAAGATGGCCCCAGATGGCCGTTTGGGCTAGATGACGTAGTTGCCGATCTCTTCGTCCGGCTTGCTGCCCCGCAGGCGTAGCCGTGGCTTTTCCAGCAGCACTGTGGTATCCGGCGGCACACTTTCGGTCAGCCAGACGTTCGAGCCGATGATCGCCCGGTCGCCGATGACGGTCTTGCCCCCCAGGATGGTCGCGTTCGCATAGACGATCACATCGTTGCCCAGGGTGGGGTGCCGCTTATAGTTGCCGTGCAGCAGGACGCCGTCTTCGGTTTTGGTGAAGCTGAGGGCCCCGAGGGTGACGCCCTGGTAGAGTTTGACGTTGCGGCCGATTTCGGTGGTTTCACCGATGACCACGCCGGTGCCGTGGTCGATGAAAAAGCCCGGGCCAATGGTCGCTCCTGGGTGGATGTCGATGCCGGTGCGGGAATGAGCTAGCTCGGTCATCATGCGGGGAATGTAGGGGACGCCCAGCAGGTGTAGCTCGTGGGCGATGCGGTAGATGGTGATGGCGTGCAGGCCGGGGTAGCAGAAGATGATTTCGTGGTAGCTGCGGGCGGCGGGGTCGCCGCGATAGGCGGCTTCCACGTCCTGTTCGAGGACCTGACGGATCGTAATCAGCCGCCGCAGTAGCTCCAGGGCCTTGGGGCGGGCCAGTGCCTCGCAGTCCAGCTCTGGAGCATCCCGGCACAGCTCATGCCGCAGGGCGCGGGCAATCTGAATGGTCAGCTTGTCGTAGAGCCGGTCGATCAGGCTGCCGACGTAGTAACCGACATTGCCGGCGTGCAAGTGCTGGCGGCGGCCGTAGCCGGGATAGAGCACCTCGAACAGCTCGTCGATGATGTCGGCCACCGCCTCGCGGTTGGGTAGCGGCTCGTGGGCCAGATGGCTGAGGCGGCGATACTGCGTGTACGTGTCCAAAATCTGGTCAATGATCCGCGGCAGTTCCTCGCGGTGTCGGTCGTGTTCGGCCATCGGTACTACCTGTCAGGGACTCCCCCGCTGCTTTGCTGGAGGCTAGTCCCGTCACGATCCATGATCCGTTGTCATGCTATCGATCTAATCCTATCGATCTATCGATGCGGCGGTGCGGCAAACAAGGCGGTACATCCCAACGCCGACCGACAGGACGCCCGCCGAGTCAGCGGGCGGGAGTAGTTCCGTGGGCGCGGCATCGGTTGATGTGCTGATTCTCTATGTGCCCATTCTATTTAGCATGCCTAATTATTATGCAGCGTGCCCAATTTCCGTGCAATTGGTTGAACCGAAGCAATTGACCCACGGCAGGCCGGAGTGCCCAAGATCCGGGCAGATGCAGACAGTCCGTGCCCTGACCTTATGCGGTGTCGGCGACGGCCCATAGCCGCAGGTGGGGATACCCAGCAGACAGCAAGTGCCTAACACGTTAAATTACAGAGGTTTACGGAAGATCATGCTCGTCTTGCCGCTTTTGGCACAAGGATTGCTCCCTATTTGGCCGAGAGGCGTGCGGAGGTGGTTCCCCCACGGTATGGGGAGAGGCCGTGTGGGACCTCCCGCCCTCTCAAAGGGGACCGGGTCGTGCGGACTGAGTGGGGAGAGGCAGTCCGCCGCCCGGTTTCCCGTTTTTTTGCCGCCATTTTGGACGGTTCCTTAGTAGTAAGACCGAGTAGCTGCCGTGCGGGGACAGCGGGGTAAGGCCGCCGTGGGTCCCCGCGGGCGTCGCAACGCCGCGGACGAAGTTCCGAAAGGAATCACCCGCCGCCAGGGAAGTTCTTATAAGGGAACCGTTTGCCGCCAAAAAGTTCTTATAGGAGCCGTCTGCCCTGCGGTGCGGCGGCGGCTTATACTGATTACAACGTAAATCGTTGCCCGATGAGGAGGTAGCCTGCCGATGAGCGGTCGCCGTGTTCTCCCCGCAGCGATTCTGGCCATCCTGGCCGGAGCGGCGGTCAGTTTCCCCGCCGTGCCGGCGCTGGCCCAGGCCCCGAAACAACCGCCGAAAAAGCCGGCCCCCGAGCCGCCGGCCCCGGAGCCGCAGACCATGAAGGTCGCCAAGGGCTTCCGCGTCGAGCTGCTCTACTCGGTACCAAAAAACGAGCAAGGCTCGTGGGTGTGCATGTGCGTGGACGACAAGGGGCAGCTGATCGTCTCCGACCAGTACGGCCCGCTCTACCGGGTCACGCCGCCGCCGCTCGGGCAGAGCCAGGGGACGCGGGTCGAACGGATCCCGGCCAACATCGGCAGCGCCCAGGGGCTGCTGTGGGCCTTTGATTCCCTCTATGTCGTGGTCAACGCCGGCAAAGGCTCAGGACTGTACCGGGTCACTTCTTCGAAAAAGGATGACGTGCTGGACACGGTCGAGCAGTTCCGCACCTTCGTCGGCGGCGGCGGCGAACACGGTCCCCACGCTGTCGTCCTCCACCCCGATGGCAAACGCCTGACCGTCGTCTGCGGCAACCAGACCCGCCTGACCAAATACGACACCACCCGCGTCCCCCCCTTCTGGGGCGAGGACCACCTGCTGCGCCGCCTCCCCGACGGCAACGGCTTCATGGCCGGTGTGCTCGGCCCGGGCGGCGCCATCTACCACGTCACCCCAGACGGCAAACACTGGGAACTGTTCAGCGTCGGCTTCCGCAACCAGTATGACGTCGCCTATCACCGCAATGGCGACCTGTTTACCTACGACGCCGACATGGAATGGGACATGAACACCCCCTGGTACCGTCCCACCCGCGTCTGCCTGATCACTAGCGGCAGCGAGTTCGGCTGGCGTAACGGGGCCGGCAAATACCCCCCGTACTACCCCGACAACCTGCCCGCCGTGGTGGATATCGGCCCCGGTTCCCCGACCGGTGTCTGCTTCGGTTACGGCGCCAAATTCCCCGCCAAATACCAGGAGGCCCTGTTCATCTGCGACTGGAGCTACGGCAAGCTCTACGCCGTCCACCTCCAGCAGAAAGGGAGCGCCTACACCGGCTCATTCGAGGAATTCATCACTGGCACGCCCCTGCCTCTGACGGATGTGGTGATCAACCCGCACGACGGGGCGATGTACTTCACTATTGGCGGGCGGCGGACCAAATCCGGCCTGTACCGCGTTACTTACGTCGGGACAGAGAGCACGGCCCCGGCGACGCCCCCCTCGCCTGATCCGGCTGCCGAGGCGGCCCGCCGCACCCGCCTCGAGCTAGAGCGCTACCATGCCCGCGTCGGCCCCGAAGCCGTTGAGGCGGCCTGGAAATACCTCAACAGCGACGACCGCTTCATCCAGTTCGCCGCCCGCGTCGCCCTGGAGCACCAGGATCCCAAGCTTTGGGCCGACAAGGCCCTCGCCGAGCCGGACCCGGTCAAGGCGGTCCATGCCCTGCTGGGGTTGGTCCGCGTCTCCGCACCCTGTCCGGAACACACGCCGGACAAGAAGGTCCGCGGCGACCCCGCCCTGCGGGCCAAGGTGCTGGCCCGACTCGAGACGATCGACTTCGCCGCCCTGAGCGTGCCGCAACGGCTCGACCTGGTCCGCCTCTACCAGGTCCTGTTCAACCGCTTCGGACCGCCTACGGAACAGGAACGGGTCGCCTGGCTGGCCAAGTTCCGCCCGCTGTTCCCCACCGGTCACCGCTTCGTGGACGGCGAGCTGCTGCAGGTGTTCGTCTATCTCAAGGACGAAACGGCCACGCCCAAGGCCATGCAACTGCTGGCCAAGGCCCCCACGCAGGAAGAGCAGTTGGAGTACGTCCGCTCGCTGCGACTGCAGACCGCCGGCTGGACGCCGGAGCTGCGGCGGCAGTATTTCCTGTGGTTCGTCAAGGCGGCCAATTATAAAGGCGGGGCCAGCTTCGCCAACTTCATCAAGCTGATCAAGGCCGACGCCGTGGCCACGCTCACGCCGCAGCAGCAAAAAGAGCTGGCCGCGATCATCAACGCCACGCCAGCGACGGTCAAGCTCCCCGAGGAGCCGCCGCGACCCCTGGTCAAGGCCTGGAAAATGGAGGACCTCGCCCCCATGCTCGACTCCGGGCTCAAGTCCGGGCGGGACTTCGACCGCGGCCGGCGGATCTTCGCCACCGCCAAATGCTTCGCCTGCCACCGCTACGACAACGAAGGGGGGAGCACCGGCCCCGACCTGACCGGCGTGGCCGGCCGCTTTAGCCCCCGCGACCTACTCGAGTCGATCCTCGAGCCGAGCAAGGAGATCAGCGACCAGTACCAGGCGGTCGAAGTCCTCACCAAGGACGAGCGGGTCGTCATCGGCCGCATCGTCAACCTCAACAACGACACTTTGATGATCAATACGGACATGTTCAATCCGGCCAGCACCGTTGCCGTCAACCGCAACAATATCGAGAGCATGAAGCCGTCCAAGATCTCGATGATGCCAGCGGGGCTGCTCGACACCTACCAGCCGGATGAGATCCTCGATCTGCTGGCCTACATGCTCTCGCGCGGCGACCGCAACCACCCCATGTTCCGTAGATGAGCCATCCCGAGCCATCCCCGCGGCGTCAGGGGGAAGCGGGGCCTGGCCGTGGGACGGCGTGGGCGTCGCAATAGCCGTACAGCAGGCACAGCTCCTCGGGCCGCGGCGAACGCCGGAACAGGGTCGCCGGCTGCCGCAGCCGCCGGCCGCGACGGTAGGCGCGGATATAGCGTTCGACGGTCGGGACGGGCGAACCGCAGATCGCGGCGATCGCCGGGGGGGTGTACCCCTGGCAGTACAGGGCCAAGATCAACTGGAGCCGGCCCGCCCGCAGCGCCCGCGGTAGGGTCAGGAAGCGGTAGGGTCGCGACCAGTAATAGCAGGCCTGGGGCGTCGTCCGCGTCCCGTGCAGGCTCAGGCCGACGCGGGGCGTGGCGAAGACAGCCGGCGGCGGAGCGGGGGTCGCCGCAAGCGTAGAGGTTGCCGCCGGGCCGCGTATAGCTGCCGGAGCAGGCGTTGCCGCCGGAGCGGGCCTCCCCGCCGACGTGGGCGTTGCCGCCGGGCGGAGGTGGACCAGGTTGTCCGGGTCGTCCACACGGCGGAGCTGGATGCGGCGGGCCAGCGTCGCCACATCCGCCGTGCCGGTCAGCTCCAGGATCGCATCGACCACCCGGCTCGGACCGCTGACGACCCGTCCCGACGGCAGCACGATGCCGCGGATGAGCACGCCGCCGCTGCCGATTCCGTTGCCGAAGGTGAAGTCTAGCCCCTTGAACGAGCCGCCGCGGTAGCCGGAACCGACGCGGTGCAGGTACCAGCGGCCCGGCTCATACTGCAGCGGGTCGCGGTGGCAGAACGGGTCGGGGTGGTCCGCGGCATGCCAGTAGAATTCGATTTCCTGCAAGCGGGCGGCCTGCCCGGCGATGCACAGTTCAGCCTGGCCCAATAGCCGCTCGGCCAGGCGGGCAAAGTGGTCGGACGGATCCACGCCCGGCGGTGGCGGTTCCGGCAACAATCGCTCTGGCAACAATCGTTCCGGCAGTACTGGTTCGGGCAGCACCGTCCCCCTCTTTGATGACTATTCCCATCGCGAAAGTAACGATTCGGGCGACGGGTCGAGTACAACGGCCGCGGAAAAGATCACTATTGCGATGGGCATTGTCGTAATATTCGAGATTAGAGTATCCGCAACTGGCGGAGCCATTCGGCCTCGCGGGCGACCTGTTCGTCGCTGAGGCCGCCGGGCCGGTGGAGGGTGGCGGCGACGGCCCGACCGCTGGTCAGGTCGGTGGCGGTCAGTTCGATCAAGCCGCTAGCGGTCACGCCGCAGCGGACGCGGACCGGCGAGCCGCGGGGCAGTCCCGGCGGCAGGTCCTCGATCCAGCATTCGCCGATCGGGATGCAGGCCTCCGCCTGGTGGGCCTCCCCTTGCAGGACACGGATGCGGACCCGCCTCTGGTTGTCGGTGACGGTGTAATAGACATGTTCGGCGATGGCCGGCAACTGCGTGTTTTTGGGGACCAGCTTGTGGTGGATCCGCTGGTCCCCCTGCCGTACTTCCACCCCCAGGCTGTGGGCATTGACGGTGATTTCGACGACTTCCGACCAGTCCAGCGGCGGGCCATCCGTCGGCAAGGTGTGCGGCGACGACGCCGGATGGAGCATCGGGGGCGGCGACGGCGTGGACGGCGATGGCTGAAATGCGAGCGTTCCGGCCAGGGGGGTGGCTCCCCCCTGCCGGGCGATACGGATCGCCGCGTGGATTGCTGCGCCGCGGGCGACCACCTCGCTGACCGACAGCGATCGCAGCGGCTCGCGACCGCTCAGCTCCCGCAGCATCTGCACCGTCGCCGGCATGTGCGTGCTCCCCCCCACCAGCAGCACCTGATCGACCTGCTCCCAGCTCAGGCCGGCCTGGCGGAGGACCTGCTGGGTGGTCAGACGGGTGCGCAGCAACAGGTCGCGGGTCAGGTGCTCTAGCTCGGTGCGGCTGACGGGGAGGGTCAGGCGTTGTCCGGCGTGCACCACGGTCAGGCTGGCCTGTTCGACTTTGGAGAGCGTGCGTTTGGTGCGTTCGGCGGCGGCCAGCAACATTGTCCAGGCTTGGAGGTCGTCGCGGGGGTCGGTCCCGTAGGTTTCGCGGAAGCGTTCCGCCGCCCATTCGGCCAGACGTTCGTCCCAGTCGTGTCCGCCGAGATGCACGTCCCCTTCGATGGCCAGGACCTGGAAACGTTGCTGCTGGAGTTTGACGACGGTGACATCGAAGGTGCCGCCGCCGAGGTCGTAGACGACGACGACGCGGCCGCGGCGGTCGGTGCCGTCGGTACCGGAGGGCGGAGGCGGCCCGGCGGCGGGTCCGTCCGGCCCCGATGACCCCGCCTGGTGCGTCCAGCCGAGCTGGAAGGCGTAGGCCAGGGCCGCCGCGCCGGGTTCGTCGATGATGTCCAGCACCGACAGGCCGGCGATCCGGCCCGCATCCACCGTGGCCTTGCGGCGGGTGTCGTCGTAATACGCCGGGACGGTGATGACCACCCCATCGATCCGCCCGACGTGCTCGAGGGCGTCCTGGGCCAACTTCTTCAGGATGATCGCCGCCAGGGTTTCCGGGCGGAAGTCCCGTCCGGCGACCGGCCGGCCATAATCGGCGTAGCCGATGCGGCGTTTGATCAGCGTGGCTACCCGCTGCGGCTGCTCGCTGGCCATGTCGAGCGCCGCCTGCCCGACCACGGCGGTGCCGTCCGGAGCCAGATACACCGCCGAGGGGGTGAGGATCTCCCCGTCCCGATTGGGCACCATCCGCGGCCGGCCCGTCTCATCGATCGTGGCGACCGCACAGTATGTCGTTCCCAGGTCGATGCCGAGCCACATCGGAGGACGCATCCCGGCTGGGGGATCAGTCGCACCGGCGGCGGCCCACCCCTCGTCGTCACGGCCATCACGGGCCACCCGGAATCATCACCTCACGACTGATCTTACTGATCATTATCACTCATGCTACGGTCGGTATTCCCCCCGGCGACGTTCCGCGAGGGGGGTATTGTATCTTATATAGCATAGCCGTTTCGTTTACGGCATGTCCGTTGCCGGCAGACCGTGGGGAAGGGGTGGGCCGCGGGGTCACCGTAACGGGGGGAGGGGGACGTCGCCGCGGCGGTGACGCTCAGCGGGCCGGCTGTAGCAGCAATCATTGCGGCTGTGACGAGGCCGGCTGCCGGGCCGGCGATCGTTACCGGGCCGACGGTCGTTACTCGACCGACACGACCGTTACTCGACTGGCAGCGACCGTTACCGGGCCGGCAATTGTTACTGGGCCGGTGGCGTCTCCTTCTGCTCCGGCAACTGGATGAGCGGGCCGCCGCTGCCGGTGCCGCCGCGCAGCTCCCGTTTTTCGCGGCGGGATTCGCGGCTCTTGGGGGCCGGCGGTTCGGCCGCCTCCGCCGCTTCCGCCGGGACCTGCCCGTCGTCCACGTTGCGCATCGACAGGCCGATTTTCCGCTCCTTCGGGTCGACCCGTAGGATTTTCACCTCGACCTCATCGCCGACCTGCACGACTTCCTCGGGGCTTTCAACCTTATGGTCAGCCAGCTCGGAGATGTGCAACAGCCCTTCCAGGCCCGGCTCCAGCTCGACGAACACGCCGAAGTTGGTCAGTTTGGTGACGCGGCCCTTGCACTTTTGGCCCGGCTTGTAGCGGCTGGGGATGTCGGTCTCCCATGGGTCGGTCCCCATCTGCTTGAGCCCCAGGGCGACCCGCTTGCGTTCCTGGTCGACGTTCAGGACCACGCAGGTGATCGATTGCCCCTTCTGCAGGACGTCCGCCGGGTTGGACACCTTGCGGACATAGCTCATATCGCTGACATGCAACAGCCCCTCGACCCCCTCTTCCAGCTCGATGAACGCTCCGTAGCTGGTCAGGTTCTTGACCACGCCGGTGACCACCGTGCCGGGGGGGTATTTGCGGACCACCTCGTCCCAGGGGTTGGTTTGGCACTGCTTGATCCCCAGAGAGATTTCCTTCTTTTCGTGGTTGATGGCCAGGACCTGCACTTCGACCTTGTCGCCGACATTGACCACTTCGCGGGGATCGTTGATCCGCCGCGTCCAGGACATTTCCGAGATGTGGACCAGCCCTTCGATGCCCGGCTCCAGCTTGACGAACGCGCCGTAGGGCATGATGTTGACGACTTCGCCGATGTGGCGGCTGCCGATGGGGTATTTTTCCTCGATGTTCTGCCAGGGGCTGGGGGTTTTGTGCTTGAGGGAGAGGGCGATCTTTTCCTTTTCGCGGTCGATGTGCAGGATGTATACTTCGATTTCCTGGTCGAGCTTGACGACGTCGTGGGGATTGGTGACACGGTGCCAGCCCATGTCGGTGACGTGGAGCAGGCCGTCGATGCCGCCCAGGTCGATGAACGCCCCGAAATCGGCAATGTTCTTGACGATCCCCTTGCGGATCTGCCCTTCCTGTAGCTCGGCCAGAAGTTTTTCTTTCTGCACCCGGCGGCGGTCCTCGATCAGCTTGCGGCGACTGACCACGATGTTCCGCCGCTGCTCGTCGATCTTGAGGATGACGCACTCGATCGTCTTGCCGATGTATTCATCCAGCGACTGCGGCCGGCGGATGTCCACCTGCGAAGCGGGCAAAAAGACGGGTACGCCGATGTTGACCAGCAGCCCCCCCTTAACCTTCTTGAGCACCGTGCCACTGACCACGTCCCCTTCCTTGTGCTTCTCCAGGAAGGTGCTCCATTCCCGCTGGCGTTTGGCCTTGCGGTAGGAGAGCTGGATCGTGCCGTCCTCGTTTTCTACCGACTCCAAGAGGACTTCGACGATATCGCCCGGCTTAGGGGGGACCAGCTCGCCGCTCTCGTCTTTCCATTCGTCGATCTTGACGGTCCCTTCCGACTTGTAGCCGATGTCGATGACCACTTCGTCGCCGCGGATCTCCAGCACCTTCCCTTTGACCACCTTGTTCGGCTCAAAGGCGCTCTCTTCGCTGGCGACCCACTCGGTCATGGCCTGTTGGAAATCCTGCTCGGTCTGCTGCAGGAGGTCGTCGCTGACATCGATCTGGCGGAGCAAGTTGCGGTTGACCATAGGATACAGCGTTTTGACGGAAGATATTGTGCTATAAGGGTTTACGCCCTTCACCTCCGGCCGGCGTCCGTCGCCGGCATCCCCGTCGGATGGCGAAGTCTGGTAATTGTACGCTCGGTAGCGGTTGGAGGAAAGGGGGCGGCCGCAGGGAATCCGCCGCCCGGCGAGCGGCATCGCCGGACCGTATGATGGACAGTGCGGTCGCGGCGGTGGCCCCGCCGGGAGCTGTGCCGCCCGGTACGGCGGACCGGCCCGTCCGTCGTTCCCGATGGCCAGACCTTGGCGACGGCCCCTGCTAGCCCCAGGGGGTGCCATCCATGCTCCGACTGATCCTGTTTTTGGCGCTGCTGGGACTGTGGCGGCAGAAAGTGCGTAGCGGGCTGACCCTACTGGGGGTAACGGTGGGGATCGCCGCCCTGGCGTTCAGCGGGTCGTTGAGTTTGGGTTTGCAGGCATTTATCGAACGAGAGTTTTATGGTCGGCCGGAGTTTTGGCGGGTGGTGGTGTACGTGGAGCCGGGGGAGGGGGACATCGCGGCGGTGCCGCCGGAGGCGGTAGCCTTGCGGGGATCGATTGCCCCCGAGCGGCAACGCCGCCTGCGGGCCGCCCTGGCCGAGCGGTACTTTACCCGTCATCCCCGCCGCGGCAGTCACCTGCTCACCCCCGAGCGGCTGGCGCAACTGGCGGAGCTGCCCGGCGTCGAGGCCGTCCTGGCTTACCGCACGGTCGAGGGGCGGCTGGTGCTGCCCGGCCAGCCGCAGACGGCTTGGGGGACGCTGGTTTGCGGGCCGCTGGAGGAGCTGCAGCCCCGCCTGCTCAGCGGACGGCTACCCCGGCCGCACGAGCCGGAGATCGTCGTATCCGAGCTGCTGCTGCACGATCTGGGCCGCGGCAGCGACGCCGAGCTGACGGCGATTTTGGGCACGGAGGTGGAGCTGGCCGCCGGACGGCTGCGGCAGGGACCGCCGACGGCCCTGGCCCGCGTCCTGACCGGCCGGCTGGTCGGGGAGGAGCTGACGGTCGGGCAACTGGCAGCATTGGAGAAGCTGGCCCGGCGTCTGCCGCACCGGCTCGACGCATTCGACCTGACCCCGGAGGAGCGGGCGGCCCTGCAGGCTCTGCTGGCCCCGCCAGCGGGACCGCAATCCCCGGCCGCGTTCCCCCCTTCCGTCGCCAACGGCCCGGCCGACAGCACTGCCGCCGTGCACGGCCGCTTCCGCATCTGCGGCGTCGTCCGCGTCTTGACCCCGGAAGAGAAAAAACGCCGCAGCCCCCTGGAAAACTGGGACCTGGCCCGCGGCGAGCTGTTCCTCGATCCCGGCGTCGGCACTCCTTGGCTGGAACAGCTCCCCTGGATCCGCGACGGACAGCTCGCCGCCGCGATGCTGCGGGTACGCCCCGGCGCCGACATCATCGGCCTGGTGCAGCAAGTCGAACAGATGGAGCTGCGGACGATCTCGGCGGCCAAGTGGTTCGCCAGCGCCCAGCGGGAAGTGGCCCTGATCGCCACGGGGCTGAACCTGTTTGCCCTGATGGCCCTGGCCGTCGCCGCGATCGGCATCACCAATACCCTGGTCACCAGCGTGGTCGAACGGACCCGGGAAATCGGCATTTTGCGGGCGGTCGGGGCGACCCGCGGCCAGGTGCAGGGGCTATTTGTCGTCGAGGGGGTGCTACTGGGCGGGCTCGGCGGCGGGCTAGGACTGCTGCTGGCCTGGGGCCTGATGTATCCCGCCGACGCCTGGCTGCGGTACAAGGTCGCCCAGTTGACGATCGACGAGAAGCTGGTAAGCCCGTCGATGTTTGCGGCCCCGCTGCTGCTGTGGCTGCTGACCGGACTATTTGCTGTCGCCGTTACAGCCGCGGCGGCACTTTATCCGGCCCGGCGGGCCGCCGCCATCGACCCCATTGCCGCATTGCGGTACGAATGATCGGCCCGGCGCCGCCAATTGAGCCGCCAACCGCTACTGGGACGTAACTTGTTTGGAAATCATCTGTTACGACAGTCACTCCCGGATGGCAGCGTCGATCCAGCCGCCCCCGAGCAATTGGCTGCCGCGATAGAAGGCGACCGCCTGACCAGGGGTGACCGCCGCTTGCGGCTGCTCGAAGCGTACCGTCACTTCCGCCGGCCCTTGCGGCGTGACGGTCGCGGCCACACCGGGGTGACGGTAGCGGATCTTCACCGTCGCCGCCAGCGGCTGTTGCGGCGGGTCGATCAGCCAGTTGACGCCGCTGGCCCGCAGGCCGCCGGCCAGCAGCTCCGCCGCCTCCCCGACCACCACCGTCGCCGTCTCCGGCAGAATCTCCAACACAAACCGGGGCCGACCGGCGGCGATCCCCAACCCCTTGCGTTGTCCGATGGTGAAGCGGTCGATCCCGTCGTGCCGACCCAGGACGCGGCCCCCCTTTTCGACGATCAGGCCAGGCACGACCACCTCCGGCCGACGCTGCCGCACCACGTCGCTGTGCCGGCCGCTGGGCACGAAGCAGATCTCGACGCTGTCCGGCTTGTCTGCCACGTGCGTCAGGCCCGCCGCACGGGCCAGCTCCCGCACTTCCGCCTTGGCGAACGACCCGACCGGAAACAGCACGTGCCGCAGCACCTCGCGGCGGATTCCCCACAAGACGTAGCTTTGGTCCTTGGCCAGGTCGGCCCCCTGGTGCAGCTCTGGCCCAGTGGAACCGGCCACGATCCGGGCGTAGTGGCCGGTAGCGATGGAGTCCGCCCCCAACTGCTGGGCAAACGCCCACAACTGTCCAAATTTTAGCCAGGTGTTGCAGACCACGCAGGGGTTGGGGGTGCGTCCCCGCACGTATTCGTCGGCGAAATAGTCGATGATCCGGCCAAACTCTTGCTGGAAGTCCAAGGCGTAAAAGGGGATGCCGAGGCGGTCCGCCACGCGGCGGGCATCGGCGGCGTCCTGCACCGAGCAGCACCCCTTTTTGTGCTCGCCGCGACCGCTGCTGGCCGGCGCGTGATCGTGGCTCACCCCCGTGCGCATGAATAGTCCGACGACCTCGTGCCCCTGCCGCTGCAGCAGCACGGCCGCCGCCGAGCTGTCCACCCCGCCGCTCATCGCCAGCACCACCCGTGCCATGGTTCCCGTTCCCGCTCCGTTGCTTTGACCACTCGCCCCGCCGGTCTGCTCCAGTATATGCATCCTCCCCGCCCGCGGGCGACCCAATCCGGCCCGGCCACGATTGATGCCGGCACTCAAATCATGACTATTCCGATGATAAATGGTGTCAATTGATTGCGATCACGGGCAATACCGTCAATAATGTTAACTATTCCGATGACCAATTGATCAATCTCGGGATTGCGTTGCCGCCGAAAAATCATCACTAAACCGATAGTCATTGTCAGGATTCACGAGCGGCGACCGATCATGACCAAGCTTGTGGGCTACAGTTCGGATTCCTCTTCCAATAAGCGTGTGACCTATAGTTCGGATTCCTCTTCCAGGCGGCCGGAATGCTGGATGGCGCGGAACAGGCGGAACCCCAGCAGCAGGCTCAGGCTCCAGCCGAGTACGCCGAATATCGACACTCCGCCCAGCAGCGGCGGTGCAGCGAAGGCCCATAGCAGTGACGAGCCCACAAACAAAGCGCTGACCATCAGGCCAAAGACCAGGCGGTTGACCGACGGCTCCAGGTGGCGGTGCATCAACTGGACTTCGACGCCGCGACGCTGCCACAGCCGCAACAGGCCGTTGGCCTGCCGCGGCAGGGTGTGCATCAGCTCGTCCCAGTCCTGGACCATCTCCCGCCAGTGCCGCCACCAAAATCGCGGCGACCAGCGTTGCCGGACCATCCCCCGGTAATACGGCTCCAACACCTCTAGCAGGTTGAACTGCGGGGCCAGGCGACGGCCCGTCCCTTCCAGCATCGCCAGCACCCGCAACAGCAACGCCAGGTGGGAGGGCAAGACGATGTGGTAGCGACGGAACAGGGCGATCAGCTCGTTGATGGCCGTGCCGAGGCGGAACTGTTCCAGGGGCATGCCGTAGTAGTAGTCCAACTGTTCGGCGATTTCGGCCTCGAACGCGGGCCGGTCGAAGCGGGGCGGAGCCTCGGCCACCGCCAGCAGGTGCTCGCACAACCCGGCAGCGTCCCGCTGCACCACCGCTGCCAGCATCCCCGCAAACCGTTCCTGCAGGCGACGGTCGATCCGCCCCACCATCCCCACGTCCAGCAGCCCGATCGCCCCGCTCCGCGGCAGGTACAGCACGTTCCCCGGGTGTGGGTCGGCGTGAAAAAATCCGTCGCGGAAGATCATTTGCAAAAAAATGTGGCTGCCGCGGCGGGCCAGCTCGCCCAGATCCGCCCCCGCCGCCTGCAGAGGCTCCGCCTGGCTCAGAGGTATCCCCTCCAGATACTCCATCGTCAGCACCCGCCGGCTGCTCCAGGACGGGTACGGTTCCGGAAAACGGACCTCCGGATCCGCCGCAAACGCCTGCCGGAACAGTTGCAAATGCCGCAACTCCCGCTGAAAATCCAGCTCGCGGCGGATCGTCCGCTCAAACTCGGCCACCACCGCCGTCGGACGGTAGATCCGCCACTCCGGCAGATACCGCTCGGCTAGGACCGCCAGCTCCCGCAGCAGGACTAGATCGTCCGCGATCTGCCGCTCCACGCCTGGATGCTGCACCTTGACGGCGACGACCCGCCCGTCCGGCAGAACCGCCCGATGCACCTGACCGATCGATGCCGACGCCACCGGTTGTGGCTCGAACTGAGCGTACAACACCTCCAGCGGCCGCCCCAACTCAGCCTCGATCGTGGCCCGCGTCACGGTAAACGGGTCTGCCGGCACCTGCTGCTGCAATGCCGCAAACTCCTCGGCCCATTCCGGCCCGATCAGGTCCGGCCGGGTACTCAACACTTGGCCGAACTTGATGAACGTCGTCCCTAGCTCGGTCAGGGCTAGCCGCCAGCGCACCGGCGCCGCCGCCTCGGCCAGGACCTCCACCCGGCTCCCCCGGATCCACCGCCGCACGCTCCGGGCGTCCAGCCGCGCCAGCACGTCCGCCAGACCGAATCGGGCCAACACCCGCGCCACCTCGACCAGCCGCCCGATTCCCCGTGCCAACTGGGGGATGTCGCTAAACCGCACCATTACGCTCCTTGCAATGACCATCGGGCCCAGACTTTATTGTCTCAGCATAGCGATATAGCGATCGGCCCGCGGCGGCGGACGCCAACCGGTGCGGCCCATAGAGTGAACGCCAGGGAGAAATACACCGCCCAATGTGGCGGCATCGTGACAGTCAAAAACATTTTGGAGAATCCGTGTGTCGCCGCACTCGCTCGACCGACGTCAGTGGCTGGTGGCCGCGGCCGCGACGGTCCCGACAGCGGTGCCAGCGGCCATCCCGGCGGCGATGGGTGCCGCTCCGCCCGCCGCACCCCCGCACCGCTTCCGCTACTGCCTCAACACCAGCACGGTCCGCAACGCCCAAGGCCAGTCCCGGCCTCTGCCGGAGCTGATCGCCATCGCCCAAAAGGCAGGCTACGACGCGATTGAGCCGTGGACGCAGGAGATTGAGGCCTATTTGCAATCCGGCGGGAATCTCCGCGAGCTGCGGCGAAGAATCGCGGACGCCGGCCTGCAGGTCGCCGACCTGATCGGCTTTGCCGAATGGATCGTCGCCGACGAGCAGCGGCGGCAAAAAGGGCTCGAGCAGGCCCGGCGGTATATGGACTGGGCGGCTCAGCTCGGCTGTCCCTACTTGGCCGCACCGCCAGTCGGGGCAACCGGGGGGACTTCACCCCGGGACCATCCGCAGTACACCACGCTGGTGGGGGACCTGATGGCCGCCGCCGACCGGTACCGTGTCCTGGTGGACATCGGCCAGCAATTCGGCGTCGTGCCGCTCGTCGAAATCTGGGGCTTTTCCCGCACCCTGCGACGGCTCGGCGAAGCCGTGTGCGTGGCCGCCGAGGCGGGGACACCCCGCGGCGGCATCCTGCCAGACGTCTACCATCTCTACAAAGGCGGCTCGGACTTCCACGGCCTACGCCTGCTGGCCGCGGCGGCCATCGGCATTTTCCACGTCAACGACTACCCGGCCATCCCGCGGGAGAAGATCACCGACGCCGACCGCGTTTTCCCCGGCGACGGCACCGCACCCCTGGCCACGGTGGTTTCCGCCCTGCGGGCGATGAACTATAACGGCTTCCTGTCGCTGGAGCTGTTCAACCGCACCTATTGGAAGCGGGACCCGCACGAAGTGGCCCGCACTGGCCTGGCGAAGATGAGGGCCGTCGCCGAGGGGAACGCGTGATGACCCGGAACGGCCACAGAGGGGAACGCGTGATGGCCCGAAACGGGTACGCACTGGCCGGCGGCCCGTTCAACTGGCCGATCCACAGGCTGGATGGGCCGTGAATGGGGGGGTGTTAGCGGCATCGGCCAATGGGTCGGTTGCGGCGGTGGTCAAGCGTAACTCCGCTGGCTGGGCCAGTGGCGGCTCAGTCGTGGTCGGCGGGACCCCTTCCTCGTGGGTCTCCTGAAGGGGAGCAGCGACGTAGCGGGCAATCCATTCGTCGATCCGTTCCCGTAGCTCGGGATAGGCAGTGGCCCGTGCGGCCTGCATGGCAGTGACACCGGCCGTCCCCACGCGTCGCAGGGTAGCGGCCGCTACTGCCCGTGTCCGCATATCCGGGTCGGCGACGAGCGCGACCAGCAGGGGGGCCGCCGCGGCGCCGTGTTCCCCAAACCGGCCAATGGCGCCGGCGGCGTCCCGCCGCACGCTGGCATCCACATCCCGCAGGGCGGCAATCAGATACGGCAGGGCCGCCACTCCCGCCGGTCCGATCTCCCCCAGCAGCCGGGCCGCCCGCCGCCGCACACGGGCCGAATCGTCCTGCAACGCTCGCACCAGGGCGGCTACCCGCTTGCCCGGCGCGTACGGCAACTCGGCAATCGCCGTCACCGCCAGCTCCCGCACCGCCACCAGCGGATGCCGCAACGCCTGTACCAGAATATCAAACGCTACCGCCAGTTGGCCGTCCGGGATGCTGTGCCACATCACCGCCATCACTAGACGCTGGATCAAGGCCGGCGGCAGGGGGGGCGACGCTTTTTCCATGTGAGCTTGCGGGCGACCATTCTGCTTCCACGCCAAACTCGGCCGCAGACAACCCGACGCCTGCGGCATAGACATTCCCAATCTAGCTCACGATTGTGACTGGGATGGGCCCTTTTCCGCCGGAACCGGAGCGTCGGATGATCCAATTTCTGTTGCCAAGCGAAATTTCCGACCATACCGCATCTCCCCGGCTGCGAAACGTCGCGGCGGCCGCCCCGGCCCCGCCGTGACGCCCCTCATCCCATTTCACCCGGGAGATACCAATCCAGGAGATACCAACCCAGGAGATCGGAACCCATGAGCACGACACGCTATTACGTCGGTTTGGACGTCGGGGGTACCACCATGAAAGCGGCGGTGGTCGATGACGCCGGCCGGCCCCTGACCGATCCGGTCAGCGTCCCGACCCGCCCTGAACGCGGCCAGGAAGCCGGACTGGAAACCATGTGCGAGACCATCCGCCGGGCCGTCGTCGAGGCCCGCCTGACCTTCGACGCGATCGCCGCCATCGGCGTGGCCACCCCCGGACTGATGGACCTCAAAGCGGGCGTGATCCTTGATCCGCCCAACCTCAAGCCCTGGAAAAACGTGCCGGTGCGGGAGCACATCCGCAAGACCTTCCAAAAACCAACGGCCTATCAGAACGACGCCAACGCGGCGGCCTACGGTGAATTCTGGGTCGGCGCCGCCCGTCACGCCCGCAGCATGGTCCTGTTTACCCTCGGTACCGGCGTCGGCGGCGGCATCATCATCAACGATATGATCATCGAGGGAGAGCATAGCCACGGCGGCGAACTGGGCCACCTGCGGATCGCCCCGCCCGAGCAGGGCCGCCTGTGCGGCTGCGGCGCCCGCGGCTGCCTGGAAGCCTACGCCAGCGCCACCAGCGTCGTCCGCCGCACCCGCGAAGCCTTGGCCGCCTGGCACGGCGATACCCGCCTGCGTGACTACTTCACCGCCACCGACGAACAGCTCACCGCCCGCCTCATCTTCGACCTGGCCGAACAGGGGGATCCCCTCGCCGAGCAGATCGTCGATGAGACCGCCTATTACCTGGCCCTGGGAGCCTGCAGCGTCATGGCCGTGGTCGATCCGGAAATGATCGTCTTCGGCGGCGGCATGGCCGAGTCCGGCGAACGGTTCCGCGCCCGCATCGACCAATATGTCCGCCGCTTCGGCCTCCCCCACCCGGCCCGGCAGGTCCACATCGCCCTGGCCGAGCTGGGAGCCGACGCCGGGGTGATCGGCGCGGCCGGATGCGCCCGGCAACTGGTGCTGGCTGGCCAAACCACCGCCCCGTCTGCGACCGGCTGACCCTGCGGCAACCGCCCCCGCCTCTCCCGGTCGGTTGACGCACCGCCGGATGCCACCGCCCTGCCTTCCTCGGGCCGGCTGACGCCGCTGCCGCCGCCTGCTACCATGTCCCCATCAACGGAACCCACTGTCCGGGCCACCGGCACGGCGAGGCACCGCCACCGGCCGCCCCGGACCGGGCTGTCACCTTCCTTCCGCTGATTGAGGTCGGTCATGCGCGTGCCCTTATCGTGGTTGAGCGAGTATGTACAGCTCCCCGCAGACGTCCGCGAGCTGGTCGAACGCCTGACCTGCGCCGGGCTGGAAGTGACGGCGGTCGAAGCGTTCGGGCGGGAGTTGCCGCCGGGTCTGCCCGCGCCCCGGGCACCATTAGTCTGGGACCGCGACAAGGTCCTCATCGCCCGCGTGCTGCAGATCGCCAAGCACCCGGACGCCGACAAGCTCAAGCTGGTGACGGTCGATTACGGCGCCGCCGAGCCGAAAACGGTGGTCACCGGCGCCCCCAACATCGCCGTCGGTGAGCAGGGGATGACCGTCGTCCTCGGCCTGCGTGGCTGCCGCTACTTCACCGCCGACCGTACCGGCCGCAAAACGGTCGCCACGCTGGAGCCAAAAGCCCTGCGGGGGATCATGAACGACGCGATGTGCATGTCCGAGTTTGAGTTGGGACTGTCGGACGACCACGAGGGGATTATTCTGCTGGACGGCGACAACCCGCCCCCGCCGGGGACGCCCGCGGCGGACGTGCTGGGGGACATCGTCCTGGAAATCGACGTGCTGCCCAACATGGCCCGCTGCCTGGGGATGCTGGGGATCGCCCGCGAGGCGGCGGCCCTGTGGGACACCCCCCTGCGCCTGCCCGGTGGCGGAGGAACCGCGCCGTCGCTGCCAGTCGATCCGGTTGCGGGTGGAACGGCGTCACCAGCTGCCACTGGCGACGCGGTGCAGGTGGTGATCGCCGACGCCGCCCTCTGTTCCCGCTACGTCGCGATGGTCATCCGCGACGTGCACGTGGCCCCCGCCCCCTACTGGATGCGGCACCGCCTCCGCCTGGCCGGCATGCGGCCCATCAACAACATCGTCGACATCACCAATTACGTGATGCTGGAATACGGCCAGCCGCTGCATGCGTTTGACTACGACGTCCTCCTGCGGCGGGCCGGCGGCCGACCCCCGACCATCACCATCCGCCCCGCCCGACCCGGCGAAACCCTCATCACCCTCGACGGCCAGACCCGCCAACTAACCCCCGAACACCTGGTCATCGCCGATGCGGCGGGGCCCATTGCCCTGGCCGGCGTCATGGGCGGCCAGGAAACAGAGGTCACCCCGCACACCCGCCATATCCTCCTGGAAGCGGCGTCGTTCGACCTAGTCAGCATCCGCCGCACCGCCCGGCATTTTCAACTGTTTAGCGAAGCGAGCACGCGGTTTAGCCGCGGCGTGTCGCCCGCGACGGTCCTGCCGGCTGCCCAGCGAGCCGCCGCCTTGTTGGGCCGCTGGGCGGGAGGAACGGCCACAGCCGTCATCGACGCCTACCCCGCCCCGCCCCCTGTCCGTCGTATCTCCTTGCAGCGTAACGACATCGCACGCATCCTCGGTACGCCACTGCCCGACGCGGAGGTCGGCCGCATCCTGCAGGCCCTCGATTTCTCGCCGCAGCCGACGCCCCAAGGCTGGGAAGTGACCGTCCCGCCGACCCGCCAGGACATCCAAAGCGGCGTGGCCGACCTGGTCGAGGAGCTGGCCCGCATTTACGGCTACGACCGCCTGCCAGAGCGACTCCTGCCGCAGGAATTGCCGCCGCCGCAACCCCGCCGCGACCTTGAGCTGGAGGAACACTGCCGCGACCTGCTGGCCAGTCTCGGGTTGCAAGAGGTGATCACCTACGCCCTGAGCAGCCCGGAGGCCGAAGCCCGGCTCTACCCGGACCCGGCGGCCGGCCCGGCGGTCGAATATGTCCGCCTGGTCAACCCCATCTCGCCGGAACGGTCGGTGATGCGGCGGAGCCTGCTGCCCGGCCTGCTGGCCGTCTTGCGGCCGAACCGGGAACACGCCGACCGCCTGGCGTTTTTCGAAATCGGCTACGTGTATTTGCCGCAGTCCGGCGAGCCGCTGCCGCAGGAGCCGCGCCGCCTGGCCATCGTCCTGTGCGGCCAACGCCGCCCGGCCGCCTGGGACGAGCCGCAACCGCCCCCCGCCTGCGACTTCTACGACCTGAAAGGGATCATCGAGGCCCTCTGTGCCGAGTGGCGGCTGTCGCAAGCGCGGTACGTGCCGCAGCGGCAGTGCCCCTGGCTGCACCCGATGCGGGCCGCCACCCTGCTACTGGGCGACCGGCCTGTCGGCGCGTTCGGCGAGCTGCACCCGCAGGTCGCCGCCCATTGGGAGTTGACGGATCGGCGGCCGCTGGTAGGCGAATTCGATCTGGAAGCCATTCTGGCCGCCGTGCCGGAACGGTTCGCCTACCGCCCGATCTCGCCGTTCCCGCCCGCCCGACGGGACATCGCCGTGGTGGTCGCCGAGGACGTCCCGGCCGAGCAGGTGGCCACGGAAATCCGCACTGCCGGGGGCGAGATCCTCGCCGGCATCGCCCTGTTCGACATCTACCGCGGCCCCGGCCTGCCCGAGAACTGCAAAAGCCTCGCCTTCACCCTCACCTACCAGGCCCTCGACCGCACCCTGACCGACAAGGAAGTCCAGAAAGTCCACGAAAAGATCGAAAACCGCCTCCGGCACGTCCTCGGGGCGAAAATCCGCGGCAAGGACCTGAGCTGACGCGACCGCCGCCCCGGCGGTTGGCCCGCTTTTAGGCCGCCAGCGGGGACGGCTCACCAATTTTTCGCAGATTTTCCGGCCCATTTCGTTAAAAATAGTGTATAATAGTACATAGTAAACAAAATCATTGTCATACGTCGTACCTACCCGCATCCCTGGGGAGAACTAGGGCCGTGAATAAATTGGACATTTGGACAGATAATAGTTGTCGGAACAATAGTTGTCGGAACAATAGTTGTTCAAACAACAATTGTTCGAACGAAAGTCGTCCGAACGACAATTGTTCCAACGATAATTGTTTGGACAATAGTTGTTCGAACGATAATTGTTGGAACAATAGTTGTTGGAACAAATATTGTCTGGACAACTATTGTTCGGACGACTATATTGAAGGTATGAAGACGGGACGCGCAAGCGCTGTTGCGAGCGAAAGGTCTGCCGGCGAAGGTCTGGCAGGCGAAGGACCTGCGGGCGAAACGGCGGCGGGGAATACCCCTGCGACGCCCCGCCGCTTCGATTCGCTGGAGCAGGAGGCCTACCTGTCGCTGTGGCGGACCTACGACCGCCTCAAAATGCTCGAGGACGAGCTGTTCGAATCGTTCGACCTGACGCCGCAACAGTACAACGCGCTGCGACTGTTGCGGGCCGCCCGCGGGCCGATGCCCACGCTATTGCTGGCGGAACGGCTGGTGTCGCGGGCCCCGGACATTACCCGCATGCTGGACCGGCTGGAGCAGCGGGGACTGATTGCCCGGCTGCGTTCGTCGGCCGACCGGCGGACGGTACTGGTCGAGATCACCCCCAGCGGCCGTGCCCTGTTGGATCAGATGGCCGAACCGTTGCGGCAATGCCACCAACGCCAGCTTGGTCATCTGAACCTCCAGCAACTGCGGCAACTGATCGAGTTACTGCGGCTGGCCCGGGTCCCACACGAGCCGGAACAGAGCGACTGGCGATAAACGCCGCACTGGGCGGACGGGTGCTTGTGACATCCCCGGACTTCAAGGAGTGCCCGAAACTCTGACCGTTAACGGAGGATCGCACAATGGTTGCTGCTGCGTTGCCGCATGATACGGCGGACGTCGTGGTGGTCGGCGGCGGCCCCGCCGGCTCGACCCTCGCCGCCATCCTCGCCCAGGAAGGCTTGCACGTCGAGCTGTTCGAACGCGAACGCTTCCCGCGATTCCACATCGGCGAGTCAATGATCCCCAACACGTTTTTCCCGATGCAGCGAACCGGCCTGCTGGCCAAGATGAAAAACAGCCATTTTGTCAAGAAGTACAGCGTACAGTTCATCGACCAGCACGGTCGGCTGTCCGAGCCGTTCTATTTCGTCGACCACAAGCCGCACGAGTCGTCGCAGACCTGGCAGGTGCGGCGGAGCGAATTCGACACCCTGGCCCTCCACCATGCCTGGGAAAAAGGGGCCCACGTCCACGAGGGAACCCGCGTCCTGGAGGTGCTCTTTGAAGACACGCAGGCGGTCGGCGTGCGTGTTCAGCCCGAAAACGGCCCGGAAATGACCGTCCGCTCCAAGGTGGTGGTCGACGCCAGCGGCCAGAGCACCCTGATCATTGACCGCTTCGGCCTACGGAACTGGGACCCGACCCTCCGCAAGGCGGCCCTGTGGACCTATTGGAAAGGCGCCTACCGCGACACCGGCCGCGACGAAGGGGCCACCCTGGTCATCCAGCTCAAGGACAAGCTCGGCTGGTTCTGGTACATCCCCCTGCACGACGACATCGTCTCGGTCGGGGTGGTCGCGGACGGCGACTATCTGCTCAAACGCGGCAACAAGGACCCCGAGACGATCTATTTCGAGGAGGTCGCCAAGGCCCCCGGCCTGCAGCCCCGCATCCGCAACGCCACCCGCTGCGATATCTTCCGCATCCAGAAAGAGTATTCCTACCGCTCGAAGAAAGCGGCGGGCAACGGCTGGTGCCTGATCGGCGACGCCTTCGGCTTCCTCGACCCGCTCTACTCGTCCGGCCTGCTGCTGGCGATGTCCTCGGCGAGCATGGCGGCCGACACCATCCTGGAGGCGTTTGCCCGCAACGATTTCTCCGAGCGGCAGCTCCGCAAATGGGAGCCGGTGTATGTCAAGGGGATGGACCGCGTGCGGCGGCTGGTGTGCGAGTATTACGACGGTTTGAGCTTCGGGCGGTTCGTCCGCCGCTACCCGCATCTGAAAGGGACGGTCACCGACGTGCTGATCGGCGACGTGTTCAAGGACGACGTGGACGTGCTGTGGCCGCTGATGGACGAGATCCGTGCTGAGCAGGGACTGCCGCCGTATCAGCCGGCGCCGCCACAGGAGGGGCTGGAGGAGCTATACGCCGTGGCCTGCTGATCCATCGGTTGGCAGAAGCGGTGGCCGTCCCGGCGTGCGTCGCTGCGCGGGATCATTCCTGGGAAGCGTTGCGATCCAGCTCGTCCTGGATGGCCTGCCAGAGTCGCCGGGCCAGTGCGGGGGGCAGGGCCCGCTGCCGCGGCAGCTCGCGGACGATCAGTACGGTCCGCTGGTACGTCTGCATCAGCGTGCCGCAGTGCGGGCAGCAGGACAGGTGCATCTCCACCCGCACGGATTGCTCATAGAGCAACTGGCCGGTGATGTAGTCATCCAGCAGTTGCACCAATTCGTCGCAGGTCATGACGCCAACCCTCGCTGCTGCTCGAAATACGGGGCCAACGCCTCGCGCATCCGCAGCCGCGCCCGGTGCAGACGGCTTTTGACCGCCGGGATGGACAACCCCAGCCGTTCGGCGATCTCGGCGTTCGACAGATGCTCGATGTCCGCCAGGACGTACACGTCGCGGAACGGCTCGGGGAGCTGGTCGATCGCTTTCTCGATGACCGCGGTCAGCTCGGCGGTCAGCAGCGGCGTCTCCGGTGCGGCGGAACCACGCGGCACAGGAGAGGCCAGGGCCACGCTGTCCAAGACGGTTTCATCCCCTTCGCTGGTCTCGTGTTTTTGGCGGCTGGCCCGCTTGTTCCGATGGGCCAGGGCGGCGTTGACCGTTACCCGGTGCAACCAGGTGCTCAACTGGCTTTCGCCGCGGAAGGTGTGCAGCTTGCGGACCACTTGCAGCAGGACGTCCTGGGTGACGTCCTCGGCGTCGGCGTCGTTGCCGAGCATGCGGCGGGCCAGGGCGTAAATCCGCGGCGCGTATTCCCGGAAGACCAGCTCCGGCGTCAGCGGTTTTTCGGCTACCGGCACCAGCGGCGCGGCGGACGGCGGGGCCAGGGGGGCCAGCTCCCGCCGCTGCCGCGGATCGACCCGCACCAGCTCGTTGCGCCGCGTCGGCGGGTGCTCCGGCGGCGTCGGCCCCGCCGGGACGTTGCGGGGCACGGGTCGTGTTCGCCCTTCGTCAGGCGGATCAGCGGCAGACTGTTCTGTAGCTGTGGCCGCAGAATGTTCTGTGGCTGCTGCCGCGAGCGGTGGCAGTTCGTGGAGTGCGGCATCGGACGGAACCGGGACAGGAGCTTCCGACCCAACGCTCGGCGTGGCCGGCTGGACCGTCATGATCGCGGCTCCTCCCCACGGCAATGGCGAATGTTTCCGGCGACTATTGCTACGATAGCGAATGGATCCGAGAGGGGAAACTGTGCCGGATAGCCGGCCGCGTCCCGGCGATCGGCCCTGTTGTTGGTACGATGTCCCTCGTAGCATAATCCCCATGGCAGCAGCGAACCCCACGATCCGCGCGGTTCTGTTCGATTTTGATGGCACGCTGGTGGACAGTTTTGCGGCGATCGCGGCCAGCACCAATCATGTGCGGGGGCGCTATGGTCTGCCGCCGCTGGCCGAGGCGGAAGTCCGCCGGCACGTCGGCTACGGCCTGGAGCACCTGCTGCGGACGCTGGTCCCCGCCGCGCCGCTGCCCGAGGCGGTGGCCTGTTATCGGGAGCACCACGCCGGCGTGCTCTTGGCACAGACCCGCCTGATGCCGGGGGTGGTGGAAACTGTGCCGGAGCTGGTCCGCCGCGGCTACCGGCTGGGCATCTGCAGCAACAAGCGGCGGGAGTTCACGCAGCGGCTGGTGGAGGCGTCCGGCCTGACGCCGTATTTCCGCTGCGTGCTTGGGCCGGAGGACGTCGGCCATCGTCCCAAGCCGGACCCCGCCATGCTATTAGAGGGGCTCAAACGGCTGAAGGTTGCAGCGACGGAAGCGGTTTACGTCGGGGACATGAGCATCGACGTGCGGACGGCGCGGGCTGCGGGGGTGCCGGTATGGCTGGTCCGCGGCGGGGCGGAGGCGAGCTGGGACGCCGCACCGCCAGACCGCATACTGGACCGCTTCGCCGACCTGTTGGCCGTCCTGCCGCCCGTGCCCGAGCCGTTATCGTAATGTCCGCTTCCCCGCGGCGGACCGGACTGGCCCGACGGATGCCCTACGCCATCGCGGCGACCGGTGCGGCACGCTGTCTCGCCCGGTAATTGGGCTTATGTCGAGGGCAGAGGCGATGTTGGCCATACCGGGCGTATGCTTTTGTGGGGGACGAAGGTAATGTTCGCCATATTGGTATTCGCGGTCACGGCGGCGGCCGAAGCGCAGCAGTGGTTTGAGGCGGTGCTGGCCTGCCCGAAGGTGAGCACGCCGCGTGGGCCGAGCGGTAGCGGCGTGGTCATCCACGTCGAGGGGGGCACGGCCTGGCTACTGACCGCCGCGCACGTGGTCCCGCACGACCGGGTGCAGGTGGAGTTCACCTCGCGACAGGCCTATCCGCATGCGGCGTGGTACGGCCGGCATCCGACGGTCGTCGCCCGCTGGCCGCAGCAGGATTTGGCCCTGGTGCGGCTGGGTACGGGGCCGCGGCCTGTCGCCTGTCTGCCGCTGGCCCCGCCATGGCAGCGGCCCAAACGCTTCCCGCAGGCGGCGTGGAGCATCGGTTGCGGCGAAGCCGACCCGGCCGCCACGCTACGCGGCGAGACCATCCAGGCCCGTGAATTCGTCGAACGGGACGGCATTGACGGCGGCGTGTTTTTCTGGCAAACGGCTGCACCCCCCCGGCAAGGACGCTCCGGCGGCCCGCTGCTCGACGCCCGGCGGCAAGTCATCGGCATCGCCGTGGCCGCCCGCGACGGACGCGGCTACTATCTGCACCACGACGAGATCCTGGCCGCACTGCAACAGGCCGGCTACGGGCGGTTCATCCCGCCGAACCCGTCGACACAACCGGCGACGCGACAGCCGCCGCAACCGACGCCGCAACCGTAGCCCCTGGCCATACCCTTTCAGCTACAGCCCGTCGCCTCCCCCTACGGGCCGATCGCCTCCTGCAAAGGGTCGAGCGGTAGCCGTCCTGGCCAACCCTTCGTTGTTACGGTCGGCTGCTGTTACGGTCAGATCACGTAATACCCGTTCCGTCGGGCCAAGGGGCGGGCCGGACGTGCCGCCTGCAGCGTCTGTGCGGCGTTTTGGTTGACTGACAGCGAAACGAGATTTATATTATATAGTAAGTTATCCTGCCCCCCGGAAACGGACGCGGCCGAACGTTGGCGTCAGTCTGTCGATCCCCCCTTGGCCGCTGTCGGCGGCAGTTCGGCCAGCACCTGAAGCGGACGGATACAAACAGGAGGCACATCCATGCGTCGGCTGTGGCTTGCCACGGTGTTTGTGGTGCTCAGCGGCTGGGTCGCGGCGCAGCAGCCGCCGCCGGGACTGCCGCATCCGCGGATTGTGCAGGTGCTGCCGGTGGGGGTCTCGACGCTGCCGCCGCCGCAGTTCCAGGTCTTCGGCTTAAAGATCGAGACGCCGACGCTGGTGACCGTCACCGGCACTGACCTGGACGAGCCGCAAGGGCTTGTCTTTTCCCACCCCGGCATCCAGGCCAAGTACGTGGATTCCGCCGCCGCGGAACTGAAGGGGAAAGGACAAAGCAAGCGGAACGCCCTGACGCACACCTTCGCGGTCACGGCGGCGGGGAACGTGCCGCCGGGCATCTACGACGTCCGCCTCGGCGGCAGTTGGGGTCTGAGCAACCCGCGGGCCTTCGTCGTGGACCGCTTGCCGGAATTCTACGAGCGGGAGCCAAACAACGACGTGCCGGAAGCGCAACGCCTGCCGCTCAACAGCACGGTCAACGGCGTCTTCAGTAATGGCACCGACATCGACTATGTGGTCTTCAGCGGCAATGCCGGCCAGCGGCTCATCCTCTCCTGCCAGGCCTCGTCGATCGACAGTCGGGCGGTGCCGCAGATTGAGGTGTACGACTCGGTGGGCCGCCGCCTCGCCGAAAACCGCAACTACCAGGACAACGACGCTTTGGTCGACCTGACCCTGCCGGCGGCGGGGGACTACTACGTCCGCCTCAGCCAGTTCACCTACATCGGCGGCGGTCCGGACCACTTCTACCGCCTCACCATCCGCACCGGCCCGTGGATTGACGCGGTCGTGCCGCCGGTCATCGAGTTCGGCAAGCCCGCCACGGTCACCATCTATGGCCGGAACTTCCCCAATGGCCAGCCAGCCGGCGTGACCGGCGTCGATGGCCGACCGCTCGAGCAACTGACTGTGACGGTGCAGCCCCCGAGCGACCCGGCCAGCCGCTTCCGCCTGCGCTATCCGGGGCGGGTGCCGCCGCCGATGGCCCTGCTCGACGGCTTCAGCTACGCCCTGGACGGCCCCACTGTCCGGTCCAACAACGTGCCGCTATTCCTGACGCACGTGCCGGTGACGGCCAAGCCGGCCGGCGCGGCCACCTCCCCGGACAAGGCCCACCCCCTACCCGTCCCCGGCGAAGCTGCCGGCTTCATCGCCCAGCGCGGCGGTAGCGACTGGTACCGCTTCGACGCCAAAAAGGGACAGCCCCTCATCATCGAGCTGTTCGCCGAACGCATCGGCTCCCGCGGCGACTTCTACTTCTCTGTGCGCGACGGCAAAGACCCCAACCGCGACCTGTCCGGCGAACAGGACGACGACAACGACCCGCTCCATCCGGTGCAGTTCTACACCCGCAGCAATGACCCGCCCGCTTTCCGCTTCGTCGCCCCCGAGGATGGCAGCTACCTGGTACACGTCGGCACCCGCGATGCCAATGTCGTGTACGGCCCGAGCACGACCTACCGCCTGCGGATCGCACCGCCGCAGCCCGATTTCCGGGTCATCGTCATGCCGTATGGGCGCAACTACCAGTCCGGCTCGGCCGCCTGGCAGGGGGGCCAGCAGGCTTATTCCGTGTATGTGCACCGTCAGCACGGCTACGACGGCACGGTGACTGTCACGCCGGAAGGGTTGCCGCCCGGGGTCAGTGCCGCACCGCTGGTGGTCGGTCCACAGGCCCGCTGGGGCGTGCTGGTGCTGAATATCGCCGCAGACGCCCCGCCGTTTACCGGCATGATCCGCCTGAAAGCCGTCGGCACTCCCCCTGGCGGCCAGGGTGCCCCCATCGAACGGGACGTCCGCGCCGCCACCATCGTCTGGGGAGTCAACGCCGACGCCAACATCCCAACTATTGCCCGCCTGACCGACGGACTCCCCCTGGCCGTCCGCCCGCACAAGGCGATCTTCGTGCTCGTGGCCGATATGGCCAACATCAAGATCAACAATAAGGCGGAGAAATTCGCCGGCGCCGTCCGTGTCAAGCCCGGCGACAAATGGACCCTGCCGGTCAAGGTCCAATGGCTCAGCGGCGACAAGCAGAACATCACCCTGGCTGCGGAGCTGTTCGCCCCCGGCCAGCAGAACAACCCCTTCCAGGTTCAGTTCCCCGCCCAGCCGACCAAGGACAAGCCCGAAGGGGTAGCGGCGTTCGACACCCGTCCCAACGCCGTGCCGGGGAACTATACCCTGCTCTTGCGCGGCACCGCCCAAGTCCCCTTTACCCACCCGGCGACCAAAAAGGGGAACAACGTGCCGGTGGACGCCTTCACCCCGCCCTTGGCCGTCACCGTCCTGCCCAACGCCCTGGCCAAGGTCAGCGTCGTCAATGTCCCCAACAATCAACTCAAGCGGGGCGCCACGGCGGAGCTGGTCATCCGCGTCGAGCGGCTGTACGGCTACAACGGCCCCTACCAAGTCACGCTGGAGCTTCCGCCCAATGCTAAAGGGCTGACCGCGGCCCCGGCGACGATCCCGGCGGGGCAAAACGAAGTCAAAATCCCGCTGATGGTGGCCGCTGATGCCATGCCCGGCGGAATCAACAACATCCTGGTGGTCGTCACCGCCCCCTACGACCCGCAATACACCGTCCGCCATGAGAACAAGATCAACCTCAACGTGGTCAAATGACGGGCAAAAAGAGCATCAACGTGGTAGTTAATGGGGGCTTATCCGGACATCAACGTGGTCGAATGTAAGGACAATCAGCCCGCGGCATGGCGGCCACACCGTCCCAGGCCTTACCGTTCCGCGTGGCGTAGCAAGCAACCTGCGATCGATCGCCTCCCAAGGAGTGAAGCGTCATGCGTTACCTGACCGCTCTGGCCGCCTGGGGTCTGATTGGGATGGGCCTGGCCCAGGTGGGGACAAGCCAGGCCCAGGAGGGCAAAAAGGACGAGCTGGCCCCGATCGTTCCGGCCGATCTCAAGCGGAGCGAGCCGGTGGAGTACAACACCGAGATCGCCCCGATATTCGAGAGCAAGTGTTTCGTCTGCCATTCGGGCAACCTGACCGAGGGCGACTATGACATGAGCAGCTACGAGAAGGTAATGCGGGGCGGCCGCAAGCGGGGCGGCAAGGTGATCATACCAGGCAAATCCGAGGAGAGCTTCCTGTTTCTGGCGTGCGCCCGGCGGGTCAAGCCGATCATGCCGCCCAAGACGGAAACGCCGCTGTCGCCGCAGGAGCTGGCCCTGATCAAGCTGTGGATCGACCAGGGGGCCAAACCGCCGACCAAGGAGCGGGTCAAAGCCAAAGTGGCGGTGAGCCTGCCACCAGCGATCGTGCGGCCGGTGCGGGCGGTGGCTGTCGCCCCGGACGGCAAGCGGGTCATCGCCAGCCGCGGCAATGAGATCCACATTTACGAGGCCCGCACGGTCATGGCCGACAACAAAAAGCAGGCCGTCGAGTGGGTCCATGCCCGCAAGCTGGTCGACCCGGACATCAAGCTGGCCAACGGTCAGCCCGCCGGAGCGGCCCACGTGTCCCTGGTCGAATCGATGACCATTAGCCGCGACGGCAAGACCCTGGCGAGCGGCAGCTTCCAGGAAGTGGTCCTGTGGGACCTGGCCAGCGGGCAGATCCAGCGGCGGCTCGGCGGCTTTGCCGACCGGGTCACCGCTCTGGCGTTCAGTCCGGACGACAAGTACCTGGCTGCCGGCGGCGGACCGGCCACCGTCGAGGGGGAAATCAAAATCTTCGACCGCGCCGGCCAGTTGCTCGCCGACATCAAAAACGGCCACAGCGACACCGTCCTGGCCCTGGCCTTCTCCCCGGACAGCCGCTATCTGGCCAGCGGTGCGGCGGACAAGTTCGTCAAGGTCTTCGAGGTCCCCTCCGGCAAGTTCGTCAAGGCCTTCGAGGGGCACACCCACCACGTCATGGGCGTCGGCTGGTTCCCGGACGGCAAGCGGCTGGTCTCCGCCGCCGCGGACAACCTGGTCAAGACCTGGGACTTCGAAAAAGGCGAGAAAATCCGCGACATCCAGGGGCACAGCAAGCAGGTCACCGCCTTGGCCATGGTCGGCAACGCGGCGCAGGCCCTGACCGTCAGCGGCGACACCACCGCCCGCCTGTGGAACGTGGACAACGGCGGCACCATCCGGCGGTTCGGCGGGGCCGGCGACTTCCTCTACGCCGTGGCGGCTAGCAGCGACGGCAGTGTCGTGGCCACCGGCTGCGAGGACGGCGTCGTCCGCATCTACAACGGCGCCAACGGCACGCTGCTCAAAGCGGCCGTACCGCCGGAGGCCGAACCCAAAAAGTGAGCGGGCCGCAACACGCCGTGGCTGCCGGCCCGCCCCCCGGCCAATCGCGGCGACCCACTACCGGCTTTGCGGTCGCGGCATCAGTGGCTAGTGCTGATCTCCTGCAGACGGAGGACGGCCCATCCTTGCCGGCACGCTCCAACTCGCGGCATCAGTGGCTGCTGGTGATCTCCCGCAGGGCGGCCAGGAGCCGGTCGATGTCCGCCTCGGTGTTGAACGGGCCGACGCTGACCCGCACCGTCCCTTCCGGGTAGGTGCCGATGGCCCGGTGGATATAGGGGGCGCAGTGCAGGCCGGGCCGCACGGCGATGTGGAACGATTCGTCCAGGATCGCCGCCAGGTCCGATGCGGGCAGACCCTGCCAGCGGAAGCTGACCGTGCCGACGCATTGCCGCCCGTCGGCTGGCCCGAACAGCTCAAAGCCGTCCATCTCCTGCAACGCCTGCCGCAGGCGGCGGCACAGGGCCTGCTCGTGCTGATGGATGGCGGCCAGGCCGCGTTGCTCGATGAAGTTGAGGCCGGCGACCACGCCGACCACGCCGAGGACGTTCGGCGTGCCCCCTTCCAGGTAGTAGGGCAACTGTCGTGGCTGCACCGGCGAGGAGGAGTCGCCGCCCGTCCCCCCTTCCCGCCACGGACGGATCAGCGGCTCGGCCCGCGGCCCCACATACAACGCTCCGGTGCCGGTCGGGCCAAACAGCCCCTTGTGGCCCGGAAAGGCCAGCAGGTCGATGCACATCTCCTGGACGTCGATCGGCATGACCCCCGCCGTCTGGGCGGCGTCCACCAGAAACAGGGCGTCCCGGCCCCGCACGATCCGCCCGATGTCGGCAATCGGCTGGATCGTGCCTAACACATTGCTGCCATGAGTGACGACCACCAGGCGGGTCTGCGGCGTCATGGCCGCTTCGATCGCCGCCGGATCGACGAAGCCCGCCGCATCCGCGGCCACGCGAGACAGGCGGATGATCCCCGCTTCCGCCAGGGCCGTCAGCGGACGGCTAACGCTGTTGTGCTCCAGATAGGTGGTGACGACGTGGTCCCCCTCGCGGAGTACCCCCTTGATCGCAATATTCAGGGCGTCCGTACCGTTGAGGGTGAAGATCCACCGTTCCGGGCTACGGCCGCCGAAGAAACGGTTCAGGCGGTGCCGGGCGTCCTCCAGGACCCGCTCGGCCCCCAGGGCCATCTTGTGCCCCGCCCGGCCGGGATTGGCCAGGTCGTGCCGGGCAAACCGGTCGAGGGCTTCGTACACTTCCGGCGGCTTGGGGAAACTGGTCGCCGCATTGTCCAGGTAAATCATCGGAGCCTTCCTGCAAACGCGGATGCTATTACCATCATATCCTTTGGCGGCGTGCCGGAATGCGGGGGAAGCACGATCCTCCCTCGCGGCGGTTACGGGAAGATCTCGGCCAGGCGGAGGCGGCCGAGGCTTGCCCCGCCCAGCTCCACCGGCAGCTCGTCGCTGGCGGTGTAACTGACACAGCGGCGGTAGACCGGCCGCCGCCCGCCTCGCGGCTGCGTGTACACCTCCAGCCGCCGTTCCACCAGGTCCACCAGCCAATACTGCGGCAGCTTCGCCGACGCATACAACGGCAGCTTCACCTCCCGGTCCGTCCCCACGCGGCTGTCCGACACCTCGACCACCAGCAACACCTCCCGCGGCCCCGGATGGCGGGTCGCATACCGCTGTTCCGGCCCGGCGGCGATCCACAGGTCCGGCTCGGGGACGCTTTCCGGCAGGGCGATCGGCTGCTGCACGCCGATGACGAACTCGTCGCCCAGGAGGCGCTGGAACCAGCGGTTGAGGCGGCGGAGTGTGGCCGCGTGGGCGGGGTTGGCGGTCATTTTCGGGACGATCCAGCCGTGGAGGAGTTCGTAGGGGTCGCCGCAGCGGAGGATGCCGGCATCGAGCAGGCGGTGGTATTCGTCGACGCTGAAGCGGCGGACCGGCACGGGGGGCACTTCCGGCGGCCAGACCGTCGCCGCACGAGCTGCCGCACCGAGGGACGTACCGGCTGCTGCTCCCGGCGTCGCGTCGGCTGCTGGCCCCGGCATCGCCGCAGCGGACGCCGCACGCCGCGGCGGGGTCTGTCGCTGCCTGGCCCGTGCCCGGATCATGCCGCTAGCTCCGACCTCAGTTGTCGACGAGTGTTGCTAGTAACCCACATATTTGGCGTAGAGAGTACGGGCCTTGTCCGGCTCGCTGGTCCCCTTGATGATCGCCCGGCCGTCGGGGAAAACGGTGAACTCAAAGGCCTCGCCGTTTTCGTTGACCTGGAATTTCAGCAGGAATTTGTTGTAGGTCACCGCTCCGGAGCGGCGGAGGATGGCGGCGAGCTGTTCGAAGTCGAGCCGGCCGCTGCGGCGGTGCGACACCTGCACGGCGTTGCGGCCGCACAGGGTGGTCGTCTGCGTGCCGTGTTCCCCTTCCAGCCACTCGAAGCGGCGGCAGGCGCAGCAGGGGCACTGCCCCTTGCGGCCGGCCAGGGGGGCAATCTTGACCCGCTTGAGCGTGTTGTCCCAGACGTTGAGCACCAATAGCTCGCGGTTGATGGCTTCCAGATGGCCGGTGAGGATTTTCAGGGCTTCGGCGACCTGGAAATTGGCGACGATGCCGACCGCCGGACCGAGGACGCCCGCAGTTTCGCAGGTGCCGGTCTCGCCGGGGCCGGGGGCAGCCTCGAAGACGCACCGGAGGCACGGCGTCTGCCCCGGGACGATCGTCATGGTCATCCCCTCGCTGCCCACCGCCCCGCCATAAACCCACGGCTTGTTGTGCTTGACCGCCACGTCGTTGATCAGGTAGCGCAGCTCGAAGTTGTCGCTGCCGTCGAGGATGAGGTCGACGTCGCGGCAGAATTCCTCGATATTACTGCGATTGATGTCGGCGACGACCGGCTCGATGACCACCTCGGAGTTGATGGCCCGGAGCTTGCGGGCCGCCGCTTCGGCCTTGGGCCAGTTGTCGGTAACGTCCTGCTCGTCGAAGAGGAGCTGGCGTTGCAGGTTGGACGGTTCGACAAAGTCGCGGTCGATGATCCGCACGAAGCCGACACCGGCGCGAACCAGGCCGTTGGCCAGGACGGTGCCCAAAGCCCCGCAGCCGCACAGGGCGACCCGTGCGGCCAGCAGCCGCTCCTGCCCGGCCCGGCCGATGCCCGGAAACCGCATCTGCCGGGAGTAACGATCCCAGCCTTGCTGTTCTGTGATATGGGACATGCGCTATCCTTGGGTTGGTGGTGCTGCGGACAGCCGCTAGGGGCAGGGGAATCAGCCGCCCGCCACGGCGGGGATCAGGGCGACCGTTGCCCCGTCCGTCAGCGGCGTGGCCAGCTCGTCGAGATAGCGGATGTCCTCGTCGTTGACAAAAACATTGATGTACGGCCGCAACCGCCCGTTGTCGAACAGTTTCGATTCCAGGGCGGGGTAACGCCGCACCAGCTCGGTCAGGGCGGCCCCGACCGTCGCCCCCTCGACGGCGACGCGGGTCTGCCCCCCCGCCTGTTCCCGCAGCGGCGGCGGAATCTCCACATGTACCGGCATACTCGCATCCCCTTTTGAAATTTGTTGAAACAACTAATCTTTGTCGGAACGTCGCCACCCCGCCGCCCGCTCCGGCCGGCACGGCAGCCTCTTCCGAGGTCGGCACGGCATCCCCTGCTCAAGCGAACATGGCGGCACCGGCTTGGGCTGACACAGCATCCCCTGCTCAAGCGAACATGGCGGCACCGGCTTGGGCTGACACGGCATCCCCTGCTCAAGCGATTGCGGCACCACCAGCTCAAAGCGGCACGGCCGCACCCACTCAAGCCGGTACAGCGGCCAGGGCGGGTGCCTTGTCCGGGGCCAGTCCGCCGATGACCGCTTCCTCGAACGCCGCCAGTGTCGGGGCGATGACCAGTGGCGGCTCGATCGCTTCAAAGACCGCGTCCTGGGTCTTCAGGCCGTTACCGGTGATGCACAGGACGATTTCCTCGTCGCGGGGGATCCGCCCCTGCTCGATGAGCTTGCGGGCCACGGCGACGGTGACGCCCCCCGCCGTCTCGGCGAAGATCCCCTCCGTGCGGGCCAGCAGCAGCATCCCCTCGACGATGGCCTCGTCGCTGACGTCCTCGGCCCAGCCGCCGCTGGAGCGGATCAGTTGGGCGGCGAAATAGCCGTCGGCCGGGTCGCCGATGGCCAGGCTTTTGCAGATGGTCTGCGGCCGCCGCACCGGTTTGGGTCGCTCCCGGCCGCTCTTGACGCAGTCGCTGATCGGGTTGCAGCCGCTGGCCTGGGCCCCGTGCATCCGCGTCGTCACCGGCCCATCGACCAGCCCGAGCCGGCTCAGTTCGGTGAAGGCTTTGTGGATCTTGCCGATCAACGCCCCGCCGGCCATCGGGCAGACCACGTGCTGCGGCAGCCGCCAGCCCAACGCCTCGGCGATCTCGAAACCGACGGTTTTGGAGCCTTCGGCATAAAACGGCCGCAAGTTCACGTTCACAAACCCCCAGCCGTACTTGAGGGCCAGTTGCGTGCAGACGCGGTTGACCTCGTCATAGGTGCCGCTCAGGCCGATGACTTTGGCGCCGTAAACGGCGGTGCCGAGGATTTTGGTCCGTTCGAGGTCGGCCGGGACGAGGATGAACGTTTCTAATCCGGCGGCGGCGGCCTGGGCGGCGACGCTGTTGGCCAGGTTGCCGGTGCTGGCACAGCCGACCGTGCTCATCCCGAATTCGCGGGCCTTAGACAAGGCCACGGCCACCACTCGGTCCTTGAACGACAGGGTCGGGAAGTTGACCGCGTCGTTTTTGATCCACAGGCGGCGGACTCCCAGGGCTTCGGCCAGGCGGTCGGCCCGGACCAAGGGGGTGCCGCCGACGGCGTGGCCGACGGTCGGCTCGCCCTCCAGCGGCAGCAGTTCGCGGTAACGCCACATGTTCCACGGCCGCCGCTCGATCGCCGCACGGCTCAGACGGCCGCGGAGCTGCTCATAGTCGTAGCTGACCTCCAGCGGCCCGAAGTCCTCGGTACAGAAGTTGATCGGCGAGACCGGATAGTACCGGCCGCAGACGCGGCAATTCATCCCTGTAACAAAGCTAGCCACGGTGCACCTCGATTCCCATGGAGACCACAATCCCTACCCGAGCCGTCGGGTACGCCGTGCCGGGCGAGCAGCCTGCCCGCCGTGGCGTACCGCCCCAACGGTGAGCCGCTTGTCCAGAACCCTGGCCTGTAGCGGTTGCATCCGACAGGCAGCGGCGGAGATAAGAGGGATCGGCGAGTTGCCCCGCGCGAGCACATCTTATCTTTCCCGGCCATAGCTGCGGCCGCAGGCCGGGTCGGGCCGTGCGGCGTTTGCCGGGCAGGAATTAGCACCAGCACCGGAGAGACGCACTGCCGGGCGGCATCGCCCCTCCGGCCGGTTGCTGTGGCGTCATCGGGCCTGTCCCCTCGGCCACTCTGGATAAGATGCTCACCTGCGTTGGTGTTGTCCTCGCCGCGGCGGGTTGGCCTCGCCGGGCGAGTTGCTATGATTCTAACAACCGCCGCGGCCGGCGGCAACCGGGGGTGCGTTTTTCTCCGGATACCGGTCTGCGGCCGGCCTTCCGGGGGTATGGACCGGCCGCCGCGGGCGTCGCCGCCGGCCTCAGCCGGCGCGGGCGGGGCAGGGCAGGCGTCGCCGGGGGGAATTGGGACGGACTATGGCGGACAGCGGCTGGGTCCTGGGGGTGGACGGCGGGGCGACGACGACGACCGCGTTGCTGGCGGAAGCGGAGAGCGGGCGGGTCGTCGGTCGTGGTCGTAGTGGGCCGTCCAACATCCAGGCGGTGGGGGAGACGGCAGCCCTGCGGGAGCTGAACGCGGCGGTGGGTGCGGCTTTTGCCGCCGCGGGGCTATCCCGGCAGCCGGTCGCCGCCGCCGTGCTGGGGCTGGCCGGCATCGATCTAGACGGAGAGGAAGTCATCCGTGGCTGGGCGGAGCTGGTCGAGCTGGCGGACAAGCTAGAGGTGGTCAACGACGCCCGGCTGTTGTTCGCCGCGGGCACGCCGCAGGGGTGGGGGCTGGCGGTCATCGCCGGAACCGGTTCGATCGCCTACGCCCGCACGCCGGACGGCCGCCTCGATCGTTGCGGCGGCTGGGGCTGGCTGTTGGGGGACGAAGGGAGCGCCTTCCAGATCGGCTTGCAGGCCTTGCGGGCCGCCTGCCGGGCCGCCGACGGCACTGCCCCCGACAGCCGCATCCCGCAAATGGTGCTCGATCAACTCGGCTCCAACGACCTGCGGGACCTGATCCCGGCGGTCTATCGCGGCCAGTGGGACAAGGTATACATCGCCCAGTTGGCGCCACAGGTGCTGCAACTGGCCTGGGAGGGCGACCTGCTGGCCGGGCCGCTGGTGCAGCGGGAAATCGACAAGCTCGCCGCCACCGCCGCCAGCCTGGTTCGCCGCACCCCCCTGCCGACCGAACCGCTCCCCCTGGCCCTCGGCGGCGGCCTGCTGATCAACGATCCCCACTACCGCCAGCAGTTCCTTGAGTCCCTGCACCGCCACGGCCTCCGCCCGGAGCCGGTCCAGATCGTCGACGAACCGGCACTAGGGGCGGTGGTACTGGCCCGGCAAATGGCCGTGCGGGACGAATAGCAAATGGCAAATGGCAAACAGTGAATAGCGAATAGCACATGGCAAGTGGCGAATGGCGAATAGTGAATGGGAGTGGGGAGGCGGGAGTGGGGGGGTTAGGCGGCGCGGAGGCGGAGGACGTCCCGCGTCTGTTCGGCGATCCAGGCGCTGAGGCGGGCCCAGTGGCGGGTGTCCCCGGGCAGGATGGAGCCGAGCAGGCGTCCGCCGGCCGCGCCGGTGAGGGTGGCGAGGTTGCCGGCGACGCCGTCGCAGGTCAGGACGGCCAAGATGGCCGCGGCGGCTGCCGGACGGGCCAGGGCTGGCACGCCCGCCGCGTCGGTCCGCTCCAGGGGGCCTAACTGCTGCTGGAGCAGTTGCCATAAAAAGCCATTGCGGCAGCCGCCCCCGCTCAGCAGCACCTGCCGGGGGGCGGCCGGCGGCGGCAGCCACTGCCGGACGGCATCCGTTATTGTCTGGGCGATCCAGTGGGTCGCGGTACACAGTAGGTCGGACAGGGTGGCCCCCTCGGCCCGGGCGGCGGCGAACACCGATTGCAAAAAGGCCCGCCCGAATGCCTCGTCATGCACGGTTTTGGGGGGCCGCCGCGTCAGGTACGGATGTTCCCGCCACCGCTGGCGTAACGGCTCGAGGTTCCGCCCCTGCACGGCCCGCTTGCCGCCGCGATCGCAGTGCTCCTTGCCGCCGCTGCCGTGGTAGAGCAGCAGGTCCAGCCAGAGGTTGCCCGGTCCGGCGTCAAAGGCGATCACCTCGGTCACCTTGCTGGCGGCAGGGATATAGGTGACACCGCTGACGCCGCCAAGGTGGATGACCAGCCGCTCCTGTGCGGCGTCCACGAACAGACGGTGGTCGGCCACCGCGGCGATCGGCTCGCCGCTGCCCCCCGCGGCCCGGTCCTGGCTACGCAGGCCACAAATCACGCTGATCCCGGTCTGCTCGGCAATCGCGGCGGCCCAGAGGGATTCCGGCAGCGGCAATCGCGGCGGCTCCAGCCACCCGGCCACGAAGATGTCCCGGCTTGGCACGCCGGCCCGGGCCAGTACCTGCCGCACCGCCTGCAGAGCCGTCTCTGCCGCTACCTGCTGCTGCTCTGCCGTCCAGGTCAGCGGCCCCGCCTGCAACCGGCCAATGGCCAACGGCCCGGCCAGCGCCGGCGGAAACAGCATCCGCACCGCCGCCAGCACCTGCGGCCGCAGCTCCAGCCCCAGGCCGCTGACCCGCACCACTGCGGCGTCCACCCCCTGCAAGCCCGAACCGATACGCACGCCCAACGCCGTACGGATCACGGCCCCACCCTCCGCCGCCGCAGCGACCGCCGACCCGACAGATCAACATCCGCTCGTGGATGTATGCTTTGACAAATCCTGACAGACCGTTGCCCGACAAATAGCTGCCCGACAGTCAGTCGTCCAACAAACGGTCGTCGACAAGTGATCGTCGAATAGTCGGTTTAACGCAACAGTCGCCTGAGCAACAGTCATTCAACGGACAATCGTCGAACCGATGGAGGGTTACAAGGACAGACATCTGCAGATGACTGTCTGTCCGTACCGGCTGGGAAGGCCGCCTAGGCCGCCGCGTTCATCGCATGCGCCGCCCGCTGGGCCGCCTGCACGAAACACTCGAAAATCTGCATGTCCAACGCGCTGGCGGTCGGGTCCTCGGGATGCCATTGCACGCCGACGCAGAACCAGTTCGGGTCGGTCGACTCGATGGCCTCGATCACGCCGTCCGGCGCCCGTGCGGCGACCCGCATCCGCCGCCCCAACTGGTTGACCGCCTGATGGTGCATGCTGTTGACCCGCAACTCCGGCGTGCCGTAAATATCCTCTAGCCGCGTCTTCGGCTCGATCAGCACCATATGGCGGTGCGGCGCGCCGGTGTGGTCGTAGTGGGCCATGGCCCGCGGGTTGTCCTGCGGCAGGTGCAAAAAGAGCGTCCCGCCGGCAAACACGTTCAACTGCTGCATTCCCAGGCCGATCCCCAGCACCGGGATTTTCCGCTCAAAAATCCGGGCCAGCAGGTAACGATCCGACTCTTCCCGTCGCTCGGCCATCGGGTGCACCGCCGCGATCATCTGCTGGCCGTTGCGGCGGGGGTCCATGTCCGCCCCGCCGGTCAGGACGATCCCCGCCACCCGCCCGATCAGGCTATCCAGCTCGGCCAGGCCGTCCCGCGGCATCGGCGGAATCAGCACCGGCATCCCCCCGGCTGCCCAGATCGCGTCGAAATAGCCCACATCGAGCCGCAAATGCGGCAACGTGCCCCGCTCCGCGATATAGTCCATGTTGATCCCGATCAGCGGACGGGACGACGGACGGCTCGACGGCTTCCCTTTGGCGTCCTTGAGTTGTCCTGCGGCCATCGTTCGCTTCCCTCCTTGGATCAACGCTACCGGCCAAGATCTACGCTGCCGGCGGGCATCCACTGCCATCGCCGCTTGCCACGGCCCAATAGCTGCCGGCCAGTTTGCAGACATCCGGGTGAAGTAGCAGTTTACGGCGACACCGCCGGCTATTGCAAGACCAATTTTCCGTGCCCCTTACCCATTTTTTCGGCTCGCCCGACTGTTCCCCCATCCGGCGTCCGGTATGATTATTTTTAACATTCGTCACACAGCGGACAGACTCGTCCGTCCGCTCCCTGCGGGCCGTGACCGGAGGACATCCCGCCTATGCGACAACGTGCACCCATCCGAACCGGTTCGAGCCTGAGCGGTAGAAGCCGGGCCACATGGAGCCTGGCCGCATGGAGTTTGACCGCATGGAGTTTGGCGGCGGTGCTGGGAGTGCCGGCTGTGGCCACGGCCCACGCATTGGATGCCGTCGTCAAGGTCTGGCCGGACAAGATCGTCGTCGAGGCGGGCTACGACGACGACACGCCGGCCGAGCAGGCCCGGGTCATCATTCGCTCGGCGGCGGGGGCCATCGTGGCCGCGGGGGCATGCGACCAGCGGGGCATCTGCGAGCTGGGGCCGCTGCCGCCGGGGGAGTACGTCGCCGAGATCACCGCGACGGGGCACCGGGCGACGGTCCGGTTTGTCGTCGCGGCGGAGGCGGCGGGGGAATACGCCTCGTGGCGACCCGACCGCCGCATCGGTCTAGCCATCGGGCTGACGCTCCTGTTGGGGCTGGCCGCCGCGGCGTGGTGGCGGCAACTCCGGCGACAGGCCACCCCCCGACCCGACGGGCCAATTTCCACCTAACCCGCTTATGGCAAAGAACTTGCGCAGGGCGACCCGAGGAAAGACACCGGCCCTGCTGCCGCGCCATTTTACTTAAACCATTGCTGCAGAATAACTTACGCTCCAGAGGTCGACGTGGCCTCCAAGGGCCAGTCGGGGTCCATCCGCATCTATGCGGCGGCAGCAAACCCAAATCGTTGCAGCACAGGAAGTTGTGGTTCACGTGCCGATCCGACGGATCACCGCGGCTCCGGGCGGCGGCCGGTCGCCAACTGCCGCACGGCGTCCCGATCGTAGTACCGCCCTGCCACGAAGACCCCCTCGATCTGCCGCAGGTGCCGGATGTCGGTCAGCGGGTTGGCCCCCAGCAGCACCAGGTCGGCGTACTTCCCCTTGTCGATGCTGCCGAAATCGTCCAGGCGGTCGAGAAACTCGGCCGGCCGCAGGGTGGCCATCCGCAAGGCGTCCCGCGGCGACAGCCCGGCCTGCACCAGCAGCTCCAGCTCGTCCAGCAGGCCGGAGCCGGGGAAGCAGTACGGCACTGGCGAATCCGTGCCGGCCATCATCTTGACCCCCGCCTCGTGCATCGCCCGTACCAGTTGCAAATGTCCCGCCAGTAGCCGCTTCATGTTCTCGATGTCCTGCGGGGACAGCTCGATGTTGCCAAACAGCGGGAAGCGGACATGCCCGGCCCGCACGGTGTGGAACCAGGTGGTGCGGACGCTCACCGGCAGGTACTGCTTGCGGGGATCACTCAAAAACCGCTCGTCGTGCAGGTGCGCCCAGTTGCGGCGGCACACCAGCGTCGGCACGACCCAGGTACCGTTGGACGCCAGCTTGCGGAACAGGGCGGCGGCCTTGGCCGCGTCGTAGCTGTCCATGGCCTTGACTTCCATCCGCCAGCCGCTGGTCGCGTTGAGGGTGTCGTCGGCCAGCGCCCCGTTTTTGACCATCGCCGCCAACTGCTTGCGCAGCGTCGCTTCGTCTTTCGAACAGGCCAAGAAAATCCCGTGGGCATGTTCGATCGACTTTAGACCCATGTCGGAAGCGGCGGCGGCCCCGACCAGGTGCGGGACGTGCCCAACCACTGGCAGCGGTTTGGGGCCGCGGGCCGCCTCTTCAAGGATCGCCGCAAACACCTCCGGCAGCAGAAACGGATAGACCTTGACGAATTCGTCGCCGTTGGCCCGCACCTGCCGCACGGCGGCCCGCCCCTCTTCCGGCGTACGGGCCACGATCGTGCTGTGCGGCACGGTCGGCTTGTCGCCGTTGAGGCCGTCGATCACCTTGGTGGTCGCCACGATCCGCGGTCCGATGCGGCGTCCGGCCGTCGCTTCCCGTCCCCACTGGGCCACCGGCGGCTGCAGCGGCGAACCGCTGTACATGTGCCGCACGCCCGTAACTCCGTTGCCCACATACAGATACAAAAACGTCTCCGACTCCACGTGACAGTGCATATCCCACAGCCCGGGGATGAGATACTTCCCCTGGCCGTTGAGGACGCGGCTGCCCGGCGGGACGTCCACTTCCGGCGTCGGCCCGACGGCGACGATCCGATCGCCGCGAATGACCACCGTATGGTGCGGTCGTGGCAGCTTGTGGGCCGCATCAATCAGGGTCACCCCGACGATCGCCAGGGTGGGGGGTGGGGTGCCGCCCGGCGGAACCGGAGCGACCGGCGGATCGGCGGCCCGACTGAGGGGGTCGGCGGCACGGCTGGCCGGGCTGGTAGCACGACTGGCGGGGTCAGAGACCTGGCTTGTCGGGTCGGCGGCAGGTACCGCCAACGCGGCGGCGGCCGCTGCCAGCAGCGCCAGGAATCGACAGGGGATGGTGGCTGGGATTGGCTTCCTACCGGCAACTGCCCGAATATTGCCACCGGTAACTGTCCGAGTATGCGCGGCCATGGCGGAGCCTCCTGCTGCGACAGTTGCGGGACGGACAGCCCGCACCATTCACCATACGATGTCGGTGAGGATGCCACAATTGCAGCTTGGCCGTCGGGGCAGTTACGCCAGCGGCAACTGCAGGTGCGGGGATACGCGGGCGGCAACTGCAGGTGCCGGGGCTAGACCGGTCGGGTCCCCGGCGGGGGGGAGGAACGCCATGACCGTCGCCGCAGCGTCGCTGGCCAGTCGCACGTCGCTGGAGGAGCGGTACACGGCCGCCTTTGCGCGGTCGCGGGAGCTGTTTGCCCGTGCCCGGGAGCTGTTCCCCTGCGGCGTGACCCACGACACGCGGATGATGGAGCCGTTCCCGGTGTACGTGAGCCACGCCGCCGGGGCGTACAAGTGGGCGGTGGACGGGCCGCGGCTGGTGGACTATTTCGTCGGGCACGGGGCGTTGCTGCTGGGGCACTCGCCGGAACCGGTCGTGCGGGCGGTGCAGGAGCAGATGGCCCGCATGACGCATCCGGGGGCTTGCCATGAGCTGGAAGTCCTCTGGGGGGAGCAGGTGCGGCGGTTGATCCCCAGCGCGGAGCGGTTGCGGTTCACCAACAGCGGCACGGAAGCGACGATGATGGCGTTGCGGCTAGCCCGCCTCTACACCGGACGGTCACGGTTTTTGCGTTTCCAAGGGCATTTCCACGGCTGGCATGACGGGGTCACCCGCGGGGCGGACCTCCCCTACGACGCCGCGACGGTTCCCGGCGTGCCGGAGACTGTCGCCGCCCTGAGCGTCGTCGTGCCCCCCAACGACCTCGACCACGTGGAGGACGCCCTCCGCGGCGACCCCACCATCGGTGCGGTCATCCTCGAGCCGACCGGCGGCCACTGGGGGAGCGTGCCGATCCGCGGGCCGTTTGTGCGTGGCCTGCGGGAGCTATGCGACCGCTACCAGCGGGTGTTGATCTTCGACGAGGTCATTACCGGTTTCCGGGTCGCTCCTGGCGGGGCCCAAGCGTATTACGGAGTCAAACCCGATTTGACCACGTTAGCCAAAATCTTGGCCGGCGGACTCCCCGGCGGCTGTGTTGCCGGGCGGGCCGACATCCTCGACTATCTGGAGCCGCGGCCGGGCCGGCCGAAGATGCGGCATCCGGGAACCTATAACGCCAACCCGCTCTCGGCGGCAGCGGGCATCGCCGCGCTGCGACAGATCGCCGACGGGGAGGCCTGCCGCCGGGCCAACGCCGCCGCGTGCCAGTTGCGAAACCGTCTCAACGAGTTGTTCGCCGCCCGGCGGGTGCCGTGGATCGCCTACGGCGACTTCTCGATGATCAAGATTCTGACCGACTACGACGGGCCGCCCCCGCCGCCGGCCAGCGGCCCGGCCGACAGCTTCATCCCCTACGGCGGCGACCTCCACCGCCTCGACGGCCCCAAAGACCAGCGCCTGATCTATGCCCTGCGCCAGGCCATGCTGCTGCGCGGCGTCGACTGGTGGGGGCTGGGGGGCATGACCAGTTGCGAGCACGACGACCCGGAGGTGATCGCCACGACGGTAGCGGCGTTCGACGGGGCCTTGGACGACCTGATCGCCGAAGGGTTTATTCCCAGCAGATAGACGACGGGGCTTATTCCTGGCAGATAGACGACGGGGTTTGTTCCCAGCATAGACGATTAACCGTTACGGCGTCGCCGCACGTGCCGTATTGGCAGTCCAACGGTCGTTTCCTCCACGCCTTGAAGAGATGGAGTCGAGACCGCTCATCGCGCAACTGCCGTATTGGCAGTCCAACGGTCGTTTCAGCGCCGATCGGGCGGCCGCCGTCGCCGAGCGAACGGGTTCGGGTCGGCGTCGAACCGCTCCAAGTCCCGGTCCGTCCACCCGAAATGGTGGGCGATCTCGTGGATGACGGTCTTGCGGATCTCGATCTGTAGCTCCTCCGGGTCGGGGAAGTCTTCCTCGAGCGGCCGCTTGAAGATGATGATCCGATTGGGATTTTCCAGCATGTCGGCGGCGGCGACCCCCTCCAGCGGCATGAAATAGCCGTAAAGGCTCTCCCCCGCGGCGATCTCCTCGTCGGTCAGCCCCGCTTCCCGCAGGAACTCGACGCTCGGCTCCTCTTCGACGTCCACCACGACGTTGCTCAGATGCCGCCGGATCTCCTCGGGCAGCTCCTCGATGGTGCGGCGGACGATCGCCGCAAACCGTTTCATGGACATTCGCTTCATGGCGTGGGTCTGGCCCGTAGGGCCGCGTCGGTTGCGGGAACACGACGTTTTACGGTACGGAACTATTTTACGCCCCTGGTGTGTACAAAAATTGTACAGCTAGCGAGTGAAACTGCCGCCAGGCGGTACCCTCCCGCAGATCGCCTGGCATCATAACATCAATCGCCTGACATCATAACGTGATCTTGCGGCTATCAGGCGGCTGGAGGAACTTTTCGGAGGTCCGGCGATGCGTCCGCTGCGATGGGGATGGGCCGGGGTTTGCGTTCTGTTGGGAATGTGGCCGGTACCGGCGATGGCCGCGCCGCCCCGGCCCAACATTGTGATCATTCTGGCGGACGATTTGGGTTACGGCGACGTGCGATGTTTCAACCCGCAGGGGAAGATCCCGACGCCGCACATGGACCGGGCCGCCGCTGCGGGGATGATTTTCACCGACGCCCATACCACCTCCGCCGTGTGCACGCCGACCCGCTACAGCCTGATTACCGGGCGGTACAACTGGCGGTCCCGCCTGCAAAGCGGCGTGCTCGGCGGCTATAGCCCCCGCCTGATCGAACCGGGCTGCCTCACCCTCCCCGCTTGGCTCCGCCAGCATGGCTACCATACCGCCTGCATCGGCAAATGGCACCTCGGCATGGACTGGGTCGTCCTGCCGGGCAAGCCCATCAATCCCCTGGGCATCGAGCAGCCGGAGCATGTCTGGAGCGTCGATTTCACCCAACCCATCCGCAACGGCCCGACCAGCGTCGGCTTTGACGAATTTTTCGGTCTCAGCGCCTCGCTGGACATGGTCCCCTACGTGTACATCCACAACGACCGGGTGGTGGCGATCCCAACGGAGGAGGTGGATTTCCCGCAGGTGCTGGGCAAGCCGCAGCCGCGGACGCGGCGGGGACCTGCCGTGAAGGGATTTGCCGTCGAGGACGTCCTGCCGGAGATGACCCGGCAGGCCGTGGCCTACATCGGCCGGCGGGCCGAGGCCGCCCGCAACGGCCAGCCGTTTTTCCTCTACCTGCCCCTGCCTGCCCCGCACAGTCCCATCGCCCCCACCCGCGACTGGCAGGGCAAAAGCGGCCTCAACCCCTACGCCGACTTCGTCATGCAGACCGACGCGGCGATCGGCGCGGTCCTCGACGCCATCGACCGGCACGGCCTGCGCGACAACACCTTCGTGCTGATCACCAGCGACAACGGCTGCTCGCCGCTGGCCGATTTCCCCGAGCTGAAAAAACTGGGGCATAACCCGAGCTATCACTTCCGCGGCCACAAGGCGGATATCTACGAAGGGGGGCACCGCGTACCGTGGATCGTCCGCTGGCCCGGCGTGGTCCGGCCCGGCACGACGACGCCGCACCTGGCCTGCGTGACGGACATATTCGCCACCTGTGCCGATATCCTGGGCGAAAAGCTGCCGCCGGACGCCGCCGAGGACAGCATCAGCCTGCTGCCGCTGCTGCGCGGCGGCAAGGAGGCGGTGCGGACGACCCTGGTCAGTCACTCCAGCAACGGTTCGTTCGCCATCCGCGAGGGGCGATGGAAGCTGTGCCTGTGCCCCGGCTCCGGCGGCTGGAGCTATCCCCGCCCCGGCCGCGACGACACCAGCCACCTGCCGTTGGTGCAACTGTTCGACCTGCAGACCGACATCGGCGAGCAGCACAACCTCCAGGACCGGCACCCGGAGATCGTCCGCCGCCTGACCGGCCTGCTGGAGCAATACGTCGCCGAGGGGCGGAGCACACCGGGACCGCGACAGGCCAACACGGTGCCGGTGGACATCTGGAAAGCGGGGCGGGCGGCCCACCAGCCCCTGCCGGCGACAAACAAAAAGAAGAAGTAGCCGCGAGCCGCCGGCCGCGTCCGGGCAGGTCTGGCGAGCCGGCAGCGGATCGGACACTAGATCGCTCGCCGCAGCGGCAGACGGCCCGCCAGGTCACGGCCCCCCGCTCGGGGTTGTGCCGGTCGGGGTTGTGCCGGTCGGGGTTGTGCCGGTCACGGCCCGGTAGACGATGATCCAGCGGACGACGGCGGGCCGGCGGAGGCCCCCGCTTTTTCCCGGACGTTGTACTCCAGCTTCCACTGCTGCTGGCCGTCGCGACTGCGTAGCCACAGCTCCAACTGTCCAACCGGCGTCACCTTGGTGTGCAGGTGGACGGGGACGACCGACGGCCCGCTCCAGTCGGCCGGTGCGGCCAGGGTCGCCCGGATCGGCGTCAACTCCTCGATTTCCCCCTCCCAGTCCTCGACGATGGTGCCGGGCTGGTCGTCGCGGCGAAGCGTCGAACTGAGGAAGCGGAACTCCGCCTCCGTGCCGATGCGGAGGCCCGCTTCGTAGCCGGGGATGTCGGTTTCCGTTCCTTCTTCCATGCCCAGCGGGGCAACGCAGAGGGCCTTGATCGGTGGGGGAAATCCCGGCACGGCGGGGACGTTGGCGGCCACGCCGATGTAGTAGGCCCGGGCGGTGCCGCCACGGATGCGGATGCCCCGGCCGCGCCGGACCAGGCCGTAGTAGGCCGCGCCGCGGGCCACTGCTAGGTCGAAGTCGGCCCCGGGGAGCTCCCGCGGTGCGGCGTCGCTCCCCGCCGCACGGGCCCAGTCCTGGAGCACCTGCAGCAGCCGCTGCCGCAACAGCGACGCCTGGAACACGCCGCCGTTGAACAGCACCGCTGTCGGCTGCAGGGGAGCCGGAGTTTTTGCCGATGCCGCTGGCATCGTCCCTGCTAACGCCCCTGCCTGCCGGTGCAAAAATTCCGCCAGATGCCGCGTGACCGCCGCGTCCGCCGCGTACGGCAACCCCAGCTCCTGCAGGCCGACGCAGCCGCCTTTGACCGCCATCGCGTCCGGCGGGCAGGACGGGAAAAATCCTTCGACGACGATCCGCTCGACGTCGTCGCGGGACAGTTCATGAGTGATCGTGCCGCCGACCACCGCCCGCCCCTTGCCCAGTACGGTGACGGCGGCGCTGGGTCGCTGCGGATCGGCCAGGAGGAGCTCCTTGGCCGCCCGGCAGGCGTGGGTCAGTTGGGCCATCTGGACCGGGTCGAGCTTCAGGCCGCGAGTGCGGGCGAGGGTTTGGGCCACGTGGTAGGCCAGGGCCAGGTCCATGTTGTCGCCGCCCAGCAGCAGATGGTCGCCGACCGCCAGGCGGGTGAGGGTCAGGTTCCCTTGCTCCTCGCCGACGGCGATCAGGGTGAAGTCGGTGGTGCCGCCGCCCACGTCCGCGACCAGGACCAGGTCGCCGACCGTGACTTCGTCCCGCCAGGCGTCGCCGCGACGTTCCAGCCAGGCGTAGAATGCCGCCTGCGGCTCTTCCAGCAGGGTGAGCTGTTCCAGCCCGGCGGCGCGGGCGGCCTCGACGGTCAGCTCGCGGGCGGCGGCATCGAACGACGCTGGCACCGTCAAAACCACCTCCTGCGCCTCCAGGCGATGGTCGGGCATCGTCCCGGCCATGCGGTAGTTCCACGCCTCGACCAAATGCCGCAGATACCGGGTGGCCGCCTCGACCGGCGAGACTCGCGGTGCGTCCGCGGCCGCTCGCAGCGGCAAGATCGCCCCCCGCCGGTCCACCCCCGGATGGCAGAGCCACGACTTGGCCGAGGCGACCAGGCGGGTGGGGACCTGCGAGCCGAAATTGCGGGCAAATTCGCCGACGCAGTAGCTGCGGTTTTTGTCCCACGGCAGTTGCAATGCCCCCGCCGGCTGCTCCCCCGGCAACGGCAGATACAGAAACGACGGCAATAGGTTCCGTTCCGCAACTTCTCCCGCGGCAACGACTTGCGCGATGAGGAACACCTGCACCCGGGCGTCGGGGCCGCCGCCGGTGTCGATGTAGGCCACGGCACAGTTGGTCGTGCCCAGGTCAATGCCGACGACATAGCGTGAGGCCATAGGTACCCGCCTCCCTGGTGGTGCATCTGCGGCAGTCCCCGCCTGGCGGGGGGTGGCCGGCCCGGATAGTTGCGCCGGTCTGGATAGTTGGGCCGGTCTGGTTGGTGAAGCCGGCTCGGTTACTTGTACTATTTGTACTATTGTATACGCTCCCGGCCTCTGCGTCTGTTCAATTTTTGGACAGCTCGGTCAGCGGCGGCCGTCTGCATCTGACCGCCGCGACCGGGCTGTTCCCCCCTACCGGAAACGCGTCAACCGGAGAATCATTATATGAGGAAATCATGAGCAAATGTGCACAAGTCCGTAGCCGTTGCTTCCACTGTTAAATATGTTGGTGCACAATGGCGGCGCATGCGGCCCGCTCGCGAGACACCGGTAAGGCTTGACACCGATCTTCCCATGGCAACGACAGCACTAGCGGCAACATCGCCGGCGGCGGTTGTCCCCTTCGGACGGCTGGCCGGCGTCGGTCTGATCGTCTTCGTGGCCAACGCGGCCCTGCTGGTTCTGCAACTGGCCGCCAGCCGGCTACTGGCCCCGTTTGTCGGCTCCAGCCTGGAGACCTGGACTTCGATCATTGGCGTGTTCCTGACCGGGATCGCCCTGGGCAACGGTCTGGGCGGCCGTCTGGCCGACCGTTTCCCGCGGCCGCGGACGCTGGTGATTGTCCTGCTGGTCAGTGCGGCAACGGCGGCATGGATGGCAATCCTGCCCCTTCTGCTGCAGGTCAACGGGATGTACAAGCTGTTGCCGCTGGGGCCGCGGATTCCGGTGCTGGCCATCCTGCTGTGCCTGCCCGCCGGGTTCGCCCTGAGCCTGTTGACGCCGCTGGCGATCAAGCTGGGTCTGCCGGACGTGTCCCGCACGGGGCGTGTCGCCGGGCTGGTCTTCGCCCTGAGCACCTTTGGCTGCCTATTGGGCAATTATCTGACCGGCTTTTACCTGATGAAGTGGTTTTCGGTTACGGCGTTGGTGGTGATGGCGGTGGGGGCGTTGGGGGTGCTGGCCGCGTGGGCGGCCCTAGCGTTGTGGGAACCGCCGGCCGCCAACGGCCCGGCGGTCAGCACCGCAGAGCCGGAGGATGGTGTTTCGGCCCCGGTGACGCCGCCCAACCCCTGGGCGTTTGGAGACATCCGCCAGGCATACCTGATCGTCTTTGTGGCCAGCTTCTGCGGCATGACCCTGGAGCTGACCGCCTCGCGGGTACTGGCCGTTGAATTGGGAGTGTCTCTATTTACCTGGACGGGGATCATCGGCGTGATGCTGGCCGGCACGGCGTTGGGGAACCTGACCGGCGGCTGGCTGGCTGATTTCATGAACCGGCCGGGGAAGTCGCGGTCGCCACGGACGGCGTTGGCGGCGACGCTGATTGCCGCTGGCGCGGGGACCGTATTGCTGTTCGTCACCCGCTTTCTGGTCCAGGAGTTCGCCCCGTTCGCCGAGTGGGAGCCGATGTACCAGGTGCTCGGCTGGACGTTCAGCCTGTTTTTCCTGCCGATGTTCGTGCTGGGGATGGTCTCGCCGCAGGTGATCCGCCTGGCGGTGCCGGATTTGGCCCACGTCGGGCGGGTGGCCGGACGGGTCTACGCCTGGAGCACCGCCGGGGCGATCGCCGGGACGTTCGCCACCGGATATGTCCTGCTGTCCAGTCTCGGGGCCAACGTCACGCTGTTGAGCGTCGCCGCGACGGTGACGCTGTTGAGCCTGTTGGTGATGCGGGTGTGGGAGCACAGCGTGCTGCTGTACCTGGCCAGCGTGGTGCTCGGCGGCGTGACCGGCGGGTTCATCCTCGACTACCGCAGCGGCCGCGACCCGTTCCTGGTCGTGCGACTGGAATCGAACTACTACACGATCCGCGTGACGCAGGACCGCGAGGTGTGGGAGGACGTCGGCGGCAACCGTTACTATCATCTGACGGGTTTTTTGAACCTGTCGCTGGACGCGCTGTTGCACTCCAGCGTCAACCCGGACCGGCCGGAGCTGCTGCACTACACGCACGAGTACGTGCAGATGGAGTTTGTCATCGCCGCCCGGGTGACCACGCCGCAACCGCGGGTGCTGGTCATCGGCGGCGGCGGCTACACTTTTCCCCGCTACTGCATGGAAATCATGCCCGAGTGCCTGATGGACGTCGTCGAGATCGACCCGGCCGTCACCCATGTGGCCAAGCACTACCTGGGGCTGAAAGACTACCCGAACATGCGGATCCACCACATGGACGGGCGGCAGTTCGTGGCCGAACGGGCCGAGCCGGGCAGCTACGATGTCGTCGTGCAAGACGCGGTCAACGATCTGTCCGTCCCCGCCCACTTGCTGACCCGCGAGTACAACGAGGCGGTGCGGCAGGCCCTCAAGCCGGACGGCGTCTACCTGCTTACCGTGATCGACGCGATCGAATACGGGCAACTGTGGCGGGCGGCGATCCATACCCTGCGGCAAACCTTCCCGCACGTCGAGCTACTCGGGGCCGACTCGATCGATCCGGCCAGCCGCCAGGTATTCGTGATCTACGCCTCGCAGCAACCGTTCCAATTGGACAAGCTGCACGCGGCGATGGCCGAGTGGGAGCGGCGACGCTTCCCGCAGGGCGTGCCAGATGCGGCCCAGCTCGGTGCGGCGGTGGCGGCCCGCCTCCTCCCCGCTGCCGGCGGCTGGGACGCCCTCAACCTGGCCGCGGCAGCGGCCGCCTGGCCGGAGTTGATTGTGCCCCGTGTCCGCACCGTCCAGGCCGACGCCGAACTCATCCGGCCCTACCTGGAGGCCGAGCCACGCATCGTCCTGACCGACCAGTACGCTCCGGTCGACAATTTGATGGCGGACGTGTACCGCTATCGGCACCGCCGCCGGCCGTGAGAAGGGGTGCCTGCCGCCGAGCGAGGCTGTCGCTACCTTTACTGGCACCGTCGGCAGCCGTAACGGCTATGCCGCAGTCGGAGCCGCCGCCCGCGGTAGTGTGTCAAATTCGCACACCTGGACGACCTGGATGGCGAGCGGTGTGCCAAAAACGCACACGTAGCGAAAGTATCGCCAGGCCGGCGGGGCGGAAGCTATTGACTGACAGGTGGGGTGCGGCCTAGCCCCGGGGGATGCCCGCCGCCCGCATCAGGCGGTCGGTCGCCGTGTAGGCCTCCTGTACCCACTCGACGATCTTGTCCGGTTCCGGCGAGTACTCCAGCTCGACACTGATTGCCCCGTCGGAGATGCCCAAAGCGGCAATTTCCCGCAGGTACGGCTCGAATTGGACGACGCCGCGGCCCGGCGGCAGATCGCCGTGCACCTGCCCGTTGCAGTCGGAGATGTGCACGTGGATCGCCTTGCCCTTGAGGGCCCGCAGCTCCTCGGGTTGCGTCCGCGACAACTGCAGGTGGCTGATATCAATGTTCGCCTTGACCGCCGGATGGTTCACTTCGTCGAGAAACCGTACCATGTTCGGCACGTTGTTCAGCAGCGACAGGCGGAACGGCTCTAGCTCCAGGGCGATCTGCAGTCCCAGGTCGGCGGCGTAGTCCCCCAAAATCCGCAGGTTGTGCACCGCCGTGCGCCACTGCTCGGCTGGCGGGATCACCTGCTGCTCCCAGATGTACTCCCCGAGCACCAGCAGCAGGTTACGGGCCTCCAGCTCGTAGCAGAAATCGAGGTAGGCCTTGCACCGCTGGATGTGGAAGCGCTGGACGCTGGGGTTGAAGTCGATCAGGCCGACCGCCACGCAGGCAACACTGATCACCGGCAGCCCCGCACGGGCACATTCGGTGCGGATCAGCCGCCGCTCCTTGGCGTCGATGTCCAGCGGATCGGCGAAAATGTCGATGCTGTCAAAACCGATCGCCTTGGTCTGGCGGATGCCCCAGGCCGTCCCCTTGCCGGCCTGGACCCAGGCGGAGTTGATCAGTCCCAGTTTCATCGTCCGGCTCCTGTGTCCGTGCGGGGCGTACCCGACCTCTGGATGCTTTGCAGTTGCCCCGGAGTGGCCAATGGTTGTCCAGGGGGTAGTATACAGGGGGTAGTATATGCCCGGAGGTCTCCGCCGGGGCGTCCGCCACCCCGCCGGACTCCCCGGTGGCCAGGTCGGCCGTCCGCCAATCTGGGAATACTGGGCAAGGCGGGAAAAATTTGTAATGAAAATGCATTTTTTTGTTCCCGCAGCAGAAAATGTGTTCTAGATTATTATGGCGTAATCCGTCCGCTGGGACGACGAGGTCGGGAGTGGGTTCGAGTCCATGCCGCCGCCCAATACGGTGGAGGAATTGATCGACCGGCTGCACCGCAGCGGGATCATCCCGCCGGAACGGTGGGAGGAGGTGCTGGCCGCGACCCAGCCGTCGCCGGCCACGCCGAAAGAGTTGCTGGATCGATTGTTAGAGCGTGAGCTGATCACGCCGTTCCATGCGGAGAAGCTGGCCGCCGGCAAATACAAAGGGTTTTTGATCGGCAGCTACCGGATCCTAGACCAACTCGGCAGCGGCGGCATGGGGCAAGTGTTTTTGGCCGAGCACGTGCGGATGGAGCGGCTGGTGGCCCTGAAGATCCTCCCGCCGGCCGCGTATGACGATTCCACCGCCCGGGCCCGTTTCTTCCGCGAGGCCCGCGCCGCCGCCAAGCTCGACCACCCCAATATCGTCCGCATCTACGACCTGTGCGAAGAAAACCGCATCCTCTACCTGGTGCTGGAATATGTGGACGGCACCAGCTTGCAGCAGATTGTGGCCCGGCACGGCCCCCTGCCCGTCGAGTGGGCCTGCGACTACATCCGCCAGGCCGCTTTCGGCCTGCACCACGCCCATGAACTCGGCTTTATCCACCGCGACATCAAGCCGGCCAACCTGCTGCTCGACCGTCACGGCGTGATCAAGATCCTCGATTTCGGCCTGGTCCGCTCGGCCCACGACCGGGACGGCGGCCTGACCCGTCAGTTGGACAACGCCGTGCTCGGTACGGCCGACTACGTCGCCCCCGAACAGGCCATCGACAGCTCGGCGGTGGACATCCGGGCCGACCTATACTCGCTGGGGGCCACGTTTTACTTCCTGTTGGCCGGGCATCCGCTGTTCCCCGAAGGACGGACTACCCAGAAGCTCCTCTGGCAGCAAATGCGGGAACCGACGCCGATCGAGCAGATCCGGCCGGAAGTGCCGCCGGAGCTGGCGGCGGTCATCCACAAGCTATTACGGAAATCGCCGCAGGAGCGGTACCAGACGCCGGCCGAGCTACTGGAAGCGTTGGAGCCGTTTGCCCGCGCGGCGATCCCCCTGCCGGATGCGGCGTGGATGCCGCAGTGGATCGGGCGGCGGCGGGCCGCTCATCTAGTCGCTAGCGGCGGCGGGCCGGTGAGCCTGGGGGGCACGACCTCGCAGGTGGTGCTGGCCGCACTGCGGGGCAGCCCCAGTAGCCCGAGCGGCAGCAATCCCTCCGTTCACCGCATCCACACGGCCGCTCCGGCGACCTCTTCCCTTAGCTTCGACGAAACCGCCCCCATGGCCCCTTCCCCGCACCCTCCGCCGGCCGCGCCGGCCCCCTTGGCGGGACGCTGGCTGGTCGCCGCACTCTCGGTCGCCCTGCTGCTTTCCCTGGGCATCATCCTCTACCTGGTCACGGCCCAGTAAAACCCGTTCGACACCCCACCGACCCGCCCACCGCCGTCAGATCCCTGTGGCTGAACCGTATCAAAAGTCCCCCTCCTTGACGTATGGATAACTCCACAGCGTCAGTTGCAACAGACAAGACTTGACCCACGCGGCGTACATCTTCTCGACTTCCTCCGCCGAATGCCCCTTTTTCGCCAAAAAAGGTTTGAGGGTATACGTGATCGGGTAGACCAGCAGGAACAGGTAGCGGAACGGCACGATTTCCGCGGCGGCGACGCCGTCGGTGCAGTTTTTCTTCGAGCGGTGATGCCGCAGGCCGATTTCGTGCTGGTAATCGAGCCATTTCTGGTCGTACTCGGCGCGGGCCGTATCGAGGATCCATTGGCCGAAGCGTTTACGGACGGCGTCCAGGTAGTCCCCGAGCGGCTGGCCGTCGGTCTTGCCCGTAAAGGCGGCCAGCAGGTGGGGATGGGATCCCACAAAGCCGTACCAGACGTCGAGGATGGCCTCCACCTGGTCTTTGAGGATATCGTGAGACAGACGGAGGTAGCGGACGTCCTCTTCGCCGAAGAGCACGCTCTGTTTCATCCGCTCGAAGTCTTCGAGCGTGACCGGCGAGCGGCCTACGGCCGCCGTACCATAAGTGTAACCAGGGATAGGTGTGGACGGAGCGTTCATCGATCGACCTCCAGTAAGTGGGGAACCCACCGTCCGCGGCGGGGACGCGATGCTGGCCGCGACGGTCTCTGTCCCCGTTTATTGGCAAGGGGGAAGCGGATGTCAAGAAAGCACGTTTCGGTAAGTGAGTTACCATCCGGTGCGTTAGGCGCGGCGGCGGCGCCGGCCGCTTTTGCTGCCTCACCGGCGGCGGCCACACCCTCCGTCGCCCGTATCGTGGAGAGCGTCATCGGCTGTAAATGGTCGGTGCAGCTACTGGGTCTGTGCGCGGCGGGCCATAGCCGGCCCAGCGCCTTGCTGCGGGCCTGCCCGGGACTGTCCGCCAAAGTGATGAACGAACGGTTGCGGAAGATGCTGCGGCTAGGCATCCTGGACCGCACCGTTTGCGGCGACAAACCGCCGGTAGAGGTGCATTACCGCCTGACCCCCTTCGGCCGCCGCTTCTTGCGGATCATCCGCGAAGTGCAACGCCTGCAGGAGGCGGTCAACGCCGGCCGTGTGCGGCTCCGAGGGGATCAACGTGCCTTATCAGAGGCCGGATCAGGCAACAGGCGGCCCACACGGCGAGGGGATGGGACGGCATCCACGCGGCGAGGGATGTGACTCCGCTGCCACCGACTCCGCCACCGGTCGATCATGCCATCAATCAACGATTAAGCTATCGATGGATACGGCTCGACCGCCACAATCGGGCAAGGAGAACCGGGAAAATTCAGGTGCGGGGCTGGTCTTCATGCTTGGCCAGAATCGACGGGACACTCCCCGGCCCGTGAATCGCTTCGTACACCTCTTCCCGATGCACGGGGACATCCTTGGGAGCAACGATTCCCAGCCGCACCTTGTCGCCACGGATCTCAATCACCGTGATGACAATGTTGTTGTTGATGACTACCGATTCATTCTTTTTGCGAGAGAGCACAAGCATGGGTGTCGGTCATCCTTCTGTGCGGGCATCGAACTCCACGGCACGTTTGGACTCTCCTCATCGAGCGGCAGCGATGGGATGGCCCCGCGGTTCCTTCCCCCAGGGCAATCGTTCTATCACCACTCTAAGCCTGCACAACTTGTGCCGTCAAGAAGTTATTTGTTTGGAAGTGGTGAATTTTTCACACTTTGTGGCCGTAACGTGCAATTTGTGACGCTGGGCGTCCAAAATTTGTACAATTCGGCCGCAACTGACACAGACGCGTGTAATTATTTGTCATGACGGCAGTTATGATCATTCCACCTGCACCTGTTCCACTCCGGGGCACGCTCCGGCATGACCGGACGGGCCGGAAAGGCCGTCCCCCTCCCCGGCGGCGGGCGACGCCGCCAAGCTGTCCGCGGGCAACAGTTTGAGCAATGGACACTTAGGCATCCGGACCTGTTACGCGGCGGGCTCGGTTAGGGTCCGCCCGCCGGCCGCACGCCGCCCGTCCACCGCTGCTGCGGAAGTTGTTGGTAATACAACATGATCCGGCGGACGGTCGGGTCCGGTTCCCGGTTCACGGCCGCTCCCACCCACGCGGGGCAGTCCACCCGTCGGGCGGCCCGCAGCTCCGCCACGACCCGGACCGCCCCCACACGCACGGCTGGCTCCCGATCCTGGGCCAGCAGATACAGCCACGGCTCCGGGTCCGGCACCAGGTCGTCATACCGCAGGTCGGCCAGCAGCTTCAGGCGTTCGACCGGCGCAGGGTGGGTGAGCCGCCGGCCCAGGTCGATGTCGGCCTCGCTCCGCTGCCGGGCCACCAACGCGTCGTAACAGATCCGCCGTACGCCCGCGTCCGGGTCGTGCAGCCAACGGAACAGCTCCTCGTCCGGCAGCAGCCGCACGGCATCCTCGGCGGTGACCACGGCGAAGAGGGCCGCCCGGCGGACGGACGCCTCCGCATCCTCCAGTAGCGGCATAAGCTCTTGCGTCAATTGAAGTTGCGGATGGGTGGCCCATGGAGCGGCCGCCCGACGGACCATCACGGCGGGACTGCGCAGTGCGGCCGCGACCGCCTCCCGGCAACACTGCTGCAACTCATTGTGCTGCAAGGACTTCGGCAATAGATCCCGCAGCAGGGCCTCCTGCACGGCGTCCGGATACTGCGGCCAGCCCTCCCACATCGCCGCCAGCACGGCGAGCGGCCCCGGCCCGTCCGCCGCCCCGGCCAAATGCTTCCGGAACGCTTCCCACGAAGCCGGATCGAGCGTATCTGCTTGCGCCACAATCTGTTGCAATCGTAACCGGCCCGCCGGGCCAAGCTGGACCAGCTGCTCCGCCCGGTATAGTCGCCGCTGCGGCTCGTCGGCCTGCCGGAACTGGCGGGCGGCGTACCAGACCCGCAGCTTCCCCACCTGCCACGGCAACCACGCCAGACCCATTCCCACAAACAGACCGACCAGCCACCATCCGCGGACCCGACGGTACATCCCTTCCTCCCGACTGTTCCGCACCGTCGCGGCAAAATACTCCGGTTGTGACGATCCGAACAAGGGCAATTCCGCCGCCAGGGGGCAATTGGCCCGTAGCCGGCCGCCGGTCGCGGGCGATCTAGGCTACGGTGTCCCTCACCCGTGTAGGACCCATCACCATGCGGCCTGTGGGGCGAACGTTGGGCGGTGCTGGAGTGCGGCAGGTCGGCCTGTTTCGCCGCCGGACAATTCGGCAGACGCCGCGAACCGCTTGGCGACCCATCGGCTTGTGGACCCTGCTGGCCAGTTGGGCGGTGGCCGCGTCGGCAGCAGCGGGCAATGATGCTACACTGGCATCACCTGCCCCCACCGGTTCGGCAACCGGGGTCAACTCGATGACTACTGTCCATTCGGCAACCCCTGCCGGTTGGATACCTGCCGTCGCTCCAGCGAGGGGAGTCAATTCAACGTCTGCAATTGCAGAGATTTTGGCCCGGGTCGCTCCTTCCCATCGCGAAGCGGTGGCCCGCTGCCTGCGTCAGCCGACCCTGGCTACGTGGGCGGCGGGGCAAGAGATCGTCTGCACCGTCGCCGTGTACGAGTGGCTCCTCGATCACCCAGACCGGGTGGCCTTGGCCTGGCAGCGGCTGGAGGTGCCGGCCCTGACCATCGGCCGCATCGATGACGATACCTTTTTCTGGAGCGACGGTCAGGGGAACCATATCACCTGGCGGGCCGTGGCCAAACAGGCGGACCGTCGCGTGTGGTACGCCTCCGGCAAGCTCAAGGCGACGCGACTGACGCCGCCGATCGCCGTCGAGGCGGTGGCGATCCTGCACTATCCGAAGCTGGCGGAAAAGGACGGGGTGGCCCGATACCGTCCACAGGTGGAATGCTACTTGCGAAGCGAGAGCCGTACCGCCCTGATGTGGTTGCGGCTATTGGGTCCGGCGGCAGACCAGATGGCGTCGCAGGCTGCCGGACAACTGATCGACTTTTTCTCGGGGATCGCCGAGTTTGTGCAGCAACATCCGCAGGCAGCGTCGGTACTGCTGGCCCCGCCCCGACGGTAGGGGCGGAGGGATGGACGTCCCCGCCGCGAGAAACATCACTATTTCTATCGGGATAGTGATGATTGTGTAGGCTCCGCCGCGACCGCCGGGACGGCGTCGTCCAGCCAGCCGGCTCCTTCCTCGCGGAGGATCTGCTCCAGGGCGTCGATCCATCGGGGGTGGTCGTTGAGGCATGGTCCGGCCCGCAGTTCCTTGCCGCCCGCGTGGATGAACAGCTCACGGCTTTCGCGGCCGATTTCGTCGAGGGTTTCCAGGCAATCGGCGGCAAAACCCGGCAGGGCGACATAGACATATTCCACGCCGCGACGGGCCAGCCGTTGCAGCACGTCATCGGTATACGGTTTGAGCCAGGCCGCCGGCCCGAAGCGGGACTGGTAAGACTGCGTCCAGTGCGTCCGCGGCAGTTGCAGGCGGCGGCACAGCTCCCAGGTCGTGCGGACGACCTGCCGGGCGTAAGGATCGCCGCGTCGGGCGTATTGCTGCGGGATGCCATGGTAGCTGAACACGTAGTGTTGCGGCGTCCAGCCCAGTTTGTCGACGTCGGTCCGGATGACCGCCGCCACAGCGTCCAGGTAGGCCGGATGGTCGTAGTAAGGGGGGACCACGCGCACCGCCGGCACCCGCCGTAACCGCCCCAGCACGCGGAACAGGGCGTCGGTGGCGGCGGCGGTCGTCGTCGCCGAATACTGCGGGTACAGCGGCAGCACCAGCAGCCGTTCCACCCCCTGCCGGACCAGTTCGGGCACCACCTCCGCCGCACCTGGCCGGCCATAGGTCATCGCGAACCGTACCGTCGCTTTGGGGAACCGCTGCTGCAACAGTTCCGCCTGCCGCCGCGTGTAGTACAACAGCGGCGAGCCCCGCTGGGCGTCCCAGATCCGGCGGTACTTCGCCGCCGAGCGGCGCGACCGCAGCGGCAGGATGATCCCGTACAGCAGCGGCAGCCACAGCCACCGCGGCGTCTCGATGACCCGCCGGTCCGACAGGAACTGCCGCAAATACGCTAACACTCGGCCGTAGGTTGGCCGTTCCGGCGTGCCCAACTGCATCAACAGGATGCCGACCATCGGACGTCACGGCCTGGCCGAGGGAGAGGTTAGACGCCGTCCGTGGCCCCGCGTGGCGTCCATGACCCGTCACGGCGACGTGCGGAGGATCACTTCTTGTTCTTGCACTCCGGACCTTCCTTCGGATCCTGCTTTTCGGTGATGTGGGCTGAGCCGCCCGCCGCCTTCAGGGCCGCCGCCTTTTCCGCGTTCAACTGAATGTAGTCCTTCCACTGGTCCGGCACGTTCCCCTCGGCGTAGATCGCCTCCACCGGGCATTCCGGCACGCACGCCTCGCAGTCAATGCAGTCCTGCGGATCTATGTACAGCATCATCTCGTCCTGGTAGAAGCACTCCACCGGACAGACGACGCAGCAGTCCGTGTACTTGCAGTCGTAGCAGTTCGCAGTCACAACGTGTGCCATGGTACGGCATCACCTCCCTTAGGATGATCAGGAATGGGTTGTTCTGGCCGGCCCCGATGCCATGCCATTGGTGAGCGAGCCATTGCTGATGAGCATAATGGTAAATCGCATCCGGTCAAGGGATTTACCGCAGCAAAACGGTTGGGATCACATTTTACGACCGCTAGCCAACCTCACCGGCAGACGATCGGGGACTTACCGCAGCAAAACAGTTGGGATCACTATCCGGCGGCGGTCGTATCGGCGGCGGCGATGCGGCGTGTTGGCCCTGCCGATCGATGGCCGGCCTCACCTGACAGCAATCCGGGCGTTCCCCCTGGCAGCCAGCAGGGTGACGCGTATCGATGACCGGGCTCACCGGGCAGCAACCCCCTGCTAACGGGTGGCAGGAGTTGCTGACGGGCGGCCGTAACACCCAACTTGGCCCCGGGCGACCCGATCCGTTGTCGGCCCGGGTCGGCGGTCATTCCCCGAGCAATTCCTTGAGCATTTCCGGCGGGGCCGGCTCGTAGCTGTGCGGCTCGATGACCGCGGCGGCCCGACCCTGGCTGAGGCTGCGGACCTCGTTGGCGTAGGTAAATAGCCGGGCCAGCGGGACGCGGGCGATGACCATCGCCGTATCGCCGGCGGGGCTAAGCTCTTGATGGTCGATCTCGCCGCGACGGGCGGCCAGGTCCCCCAGAATGTTCCCCAAAAACTGCTGCGGCGTGGTCACCGTCACCCTCATGATCGGCTCCAGCAGCACCACGTTGTCCCGCACGGCCTCCTGATAGGCCCGCACCGCCGCCGCCACGAACGCTTCCTCGCTGGACAGTTGCGGATCGAACCGGGCCTCGGTGATGCAGGCTTGTACGTGCATCAACGGGTAGCCCAGCTCGCCGGTGGTCAGGGCCTCGGCCAGCGTCCGTTCCGCCGCCGCCAGAAACGGCAGGGGAACCGGATAGGACTCCAGGTCGATGGTATGCCGGACGCTCACCGGACGGTCGCTCTTTTCGTTGGTGAACGCTACCGTCAGCCCGGCGAAGGCCGGCCGCTCGCCGAGACGGTCGATGGTCACTTCTACCGTGCGCGGCTCGCGGAGCATCTCGCGGTAACTGACCCGCGGCCGCCCCACTCGCACCTTCAGCCGGAAGTCCCGCTCCAGGCGGTGCCGTTTCACCTCCAGGTGCAGCGTGCCCATGCCGCTCATCAGGGTCTGGCCGGTCTCCTTGTCGGTGCGGACCTTGAACGTCGGGTCTTCCAGTTGCAGCACATCCAACGCTAACGCCAGCTTGTCCTTGTCGGCGCTGCTTTCCGGCTCGATCGACTGGCTGACCACCGCCTCGGCAAAGCGGATCGGCTCGAGCAGGATGGGGTGGGCGGTCTCGCAGAGGGTATCGCCGGTGACGCTGCCTTTGAGGCCGATGACGCAGACGATGTCGCCAGCGGGGGCGTAAGTGATCTCTTCCAGGCCGCGGGCCGGATCGGCGTGCACATGATAAAGCTTGGGGATGTTCTCCTTGATATCCTTGCCCGGGTTGTAGGCCCGCATCCCTGGCCGCATCTGCCCGGAGTAGATGCGGATGAAGAAGCGGTTGCCGCTGGGGTGCCAGACCGCCTTGAACACCAGGCCGCAGAACGGCTCCTTGACGTCGGGTTTACGGCGGATCTCCTTGTGGGTCTTGGGGTCCAGGCCGGTCACCGGCGGGCGGTCCAGCGGGCTGGGCAGGTAGTGGACGACGGCGTCGAGCAGGGGCTGGATGCCGATGTGTTCGCGGCCCGAGCCGCACAGGACCGGGTAAATCTTGCGGGCCAGGCATAGCTCGCGGATCAACTGGCGCAGAATCGCCGGGTCGGGATTGCCCCCTTCCAGGAGGGTGGAGGTAATCAGGTCGTGGTCGTCGAAGCGGGTCAGGACGTCGAACAGATATTCGCGCCAGCGTTGGAACGATGCGGTCTCCGTATCGGGGACGGGGGCTTGCCGGACGGTCTTGCCCAGGTCAGTTGGATCGAAAAACAGGGCCTGTTGGGCGACCAGATCGATGACGCCGCGGAAGGGGTTGCGGCTGTCGGCGGGGCTGCCGGAGCCGATGGGGATGACCACCGGCAGGGGCCGGCCATGCAGCTCCGCATGCGGCGTCAGGCGGGACTCGATGCTCTCCAGGCAGCGGGCGAAATCGGCCCCGACCACGTCCATTTTGTTGACAAACACCAGCCGCGGCACTTCGTATTTGTCCGCCTGCTTCCAGACCGTTTCGGACTGGGCCTCGACCCCCTTTTGGGCGTCGAAGACGACGATGGCCCCGTCCAGCACCCGCAGGGAGCGTTCGACTTCGGCGGTGAAATCGACGTGTCCCGGCGTGTCGATCAGGTTGATGGTGTGGCCGGCCCACTCGAAGGGGACGCAGGCAGAGTAGATGGTGATGCCGCGCTGTTGTTCTTCGGGGTCGTAGTCGGTCTCGGTGGTCCCCTCATCGACGCCGCCGAGCTTGTGTTTGGCCCCGGAATAGTACAGCAGGTGTTCGGTCGTGGTGGTTTTACCAGCGTCGATGTGGGCGACGACGCCAATATTGCGGATGCGGCGAAGGTCGGGTTCGGTTGCACGGGCCATGGGAACGTCCTGCAGTGGTGCGGTACATAGACATCGTATGCGGCCAGCGTGCGGCGTCCGGCCGCACCGCGTCATGCGGCGGCCATTGCGGCCCGCGCCGCCCGAACAATCCGCCCGGGCAGGCGGGCCGTGCAGCGGGTGAGGGTGCGGCGGCTGCAGCTACAGCGGGTGAGGGTGCGGCGGCTGCAGCTACGGCGGCAAAGGATATACCCGGTAAGGGTGCGCCGGGTAAGGGTGGAGCAGCTAGGGGTGCAACGAAAAATTGGGGCCGGCTTACCAGGCGAAGTGGCTGAACGCCTTGTTGGCTTCGGCCATCTTGATGGTCTGTTCCCGCTTGGCCATGGCGTCGCCTTGCCGCTGGTAGGCGGCGATCAGCTCGTCGGCGAGCTTGAGGTAGGTCGGGCGGCCGGATTTGGCCCGCACGGCTTGGATGATCCAGCGGATGGCCAAGCTTTCCGCCCGTTTCGGCTTGACCTGCATGGGGACCTGGTAGTTGGCGCCGCCGACGCGTCGGGAGCGCACCTCCAGGGTCGGTTTGACGTTGTTGACCGCCTCGGTGAAGATGTGCAGCGGGTCGGCATCCGGCATGCGTTTTTGGATCTGGTCCATCGCCGCGTAGAACACCCGCGTGGCGACGGACTTTTTCCCGTCCCACATCAGGCAGTTGATGAACTTGCTGACCAACAGTGAGTTGTACCGCACGTCCGGTGCGAGTTTTTCGTAGCTGGCCGTTCGTTTTTTCGCGCCCATGGCAATCGTTTCCGTTTGTCGTGGAGCCGGAACAAGTCTCAGACCGTCAGCCGTCGATCGCAGCGGCGGGGGTCAAACTCAGCGACATCACTGAGGTTACTTCTGGTTCTTCTTGGCGCCGTATTTGGAGCGGGCCTGTTTGCGGTCCTGAACTCCCTGGCAGTCCAACACGCCGCGGATGATATGGTAACGGACGCCGGGCAGATCGCGGACGCGGCCGCCGCGGACCAGGACAATGGAGTGTTCCTGAAGGTTGTGTCCTTCGCCGGGGATGTACGCCGTGATCTCGACGCCGGTGGAGAGCCGCACGCGGGCGATCTTGCGTAACGCCGAGTTGGGCTTTTTCGGCGTCATAGTCTTGACAACCGTGCACACCCCGCGCTTCTGCGGGCAACCTTCCATCGCCGGGTGCCGCGGCTTACGGTGCTGCGGTACCCGCGGCTTGCGGATCAACTGGTTAATAGTCGGCATCGGTCCGTGACCCTCGATGATGGCATCCGCGTCAATTTTAGACAATGCTAACGCAACCGGACAGTGCCGGCGTCGGCCCCGCTTGCCGGGCAAGCCCGGCGGGAAAAATTTACCCTTCCCGCGGCCGTCGGTCGGCAGCAGGGATGAAGGGCATTATACCGTTTCCGCCGCTGGACGAACAGTCCCGGGTGTAACTATCGTCCAGTGGCGATCCTCGCCGCAGGGGGGCGGGTCAGCCGCCGATGGTCGTGTGCGGCGTGTCGGCTCCCTCCTCGGTTGGCGCAGGGGCGGGGGCAGGCTCCGCCGCTTCCGCCGGGGCGTTGATCCGAACTTCCGCCTCGACGTGGGCCTTGAAGCCGGTGCCGGCAGGGATCAGGTGCCCCAGGATGACGTTTTCCTTGAGGCCGACCAGGTAGTCCACCTTGCTGGCCAGGGCCGCTTCGGTGAGCACGCGGGTGGTCTCCTGGAAGCTGGCCGCCGAGATGAAGCTGTCGGACTGGACGGCCGCCCGGCTGATACCGAGGAGGACCACCGTGCTTTCTGCCGGGATTGGCTGCGTGCAGGTCGGCAGCTTCTTTTTGCCGCCGCTTTTGCGGAGATTTTCCCGTTCCTCCTCGAAGGCTTCCTTGCGGACGATCTGGTCGCGATGGAAGGAGCTGTCGCCGGGATCGACGATCTTGACGCACTCTTCGACCAGGCGGCGGTTGACCTCCTTGAAGGCGAAGCGGTCCATGACCGATTCGGGCAGAAGGCCGGTATCGCCCGGGTCGGTGACTTTGACCTTGCGGAGCATCTGGGCGATGATAATTTCGATGTGTTTGTCGTCGATATCGACGCGTTGGGAGCGGTAAACCGACTGCACCTCCCGCAGGATGTAGTCCTGGACGGCATCCGGTCCTTTGATGCGGAGGATGTCGTGCGGGGTGAGCGGTCCGTGGTCGAGGGGGTCGCCGGCCTTGACGAAGCCGCCATCGGGGACGCGGCGGTTGGCGCTGGCCCGGATGTAGTGGATGCGGGCTTGGCCAAGCTCGCGGCCGGTGTCGGGGTCGAAGGGGATGACTTCGACGATGCGTTTGCCGCGTTTGCGTTCGCCGTAACGGACTTTGCCGGAGATTTCGGCCAGCACGGCGGAGTTGCGCGGCTTGCGGGCCTCGAACAGCTCGGTGACCCGCGGCAGGCCGCCGGTGATGTCCTGCGTCTGGGCCACTTCCCGCGGGACCTTCGCCAGCAGCGTGCCGGCCGTCACCGTTTCCCCTTCGTTGACCTGGATGATAGCCTTTTCCGGCAGGTTGTAACCGGCCAGGATCTGCCCCCGTTCTCCGATGATCTCGATGGTCGGGTGAAGGTCCCCCTTATACTCCATGATGATGCGGCGTTCGATGCCCGTGGAGGTATCCCGTTCTTTGCGGAAGGTGACTCCTTCTTTGATGTCCTTGAAGCGGACAGTACCGGTGTATTCGGTAAGGATGGGCTGGGCGTGGGGGTCCCAGCGGCACAGGGCCTGGCCCGGGGACACCTCCTCCCCCTCCTGAACGAGGATTTCGGCGCCGTTGGGGACGGTGAAGCGTTCGGGGTTCGGACTGCCTTTTTCGCGGTAGACCAGGATTTCGCCGTTGTGGGACTCCAAGGCGATCCGCTGGCCCTGCTGGTTGACGACGATCTTGAAGCGTTCGAAGGCGACGAAGCCCCCCTTTTTGGTTTTGTGTTCGCTTTCGGCGACGGCCCGGGTCGTCGCGACGCCACCAATGTGGAAGGTGCGCATGGTGAGCTGCGTACCCGGCTCGCCGATCGACTGGGCGGCGATGATGCCGACGGCCATCCCTTCCTCGACCAGGGCACCGGTGGCCAGGTCCATGCCGTAGCAGAGGCGGCAGACGCCCAAGGGAGCCTCGCAGGTCATGGGGCTGCGAACCAAGACGCGGTCAAAGCCGGCCCGCTCGATGGCCTTGGCGATGGCCGGGGTGATCAGTTCATTTTCCCGCACGAGGATTTCGCGGCTGGTCGGGTGGTAGAGGGTTTCGGCGGCGACGCGGCCGCGGATGGCTTCGGAAAGGGGCCGGTCGACCTCATCCCCTTTGTAGATCACGGTTTTGGTGATGCTTTTGGTGGTGCCGCAGTCGTGCATGGTCACAACAACGTTTTGGGCCACGTCCGCCAGTTTGCGGGTCAGATAGCCGGAGTCGGCGGTTTTGAGGGCCGTATCGGCCAGCCCTTTGCGGGCGCCGTGAGTGCTGGAGAAGTATTCCAGCACGGTCAGTCCTTCGCGGAAGTTGCTTTTGATGGGGGTTTCGATGATCTCGCCGCTAGGCTTGGAGATCTGGCCGCGCATGCCGGCCAACTGCCGGATCTGTTCGGTGCCGCCGCGGGCGCCGGAGTGGGCCATGAGGTAGATGGGGTTGAGGTAGGGGACGAGCCGCCCTTTTTCGTCCGGCCGGCGGTCGTTGGCCAGTTCGGTCAGCAGTTGCTTGGTGATGCGGTCGCGGGCATCGGTCCAGGCATCCTGCACTTTGTTGCGGCGCTCCTCGGCGGTGAGGACGCCCCGCTCGAACTGCCGGCGGATCTTTTCCAACTCCCGTTCCTTTTCCTGGATGATCTTGTCCTTGTCTTTGGGGGTTTTCAGGTCGCTGGCGGCAAAGGACAGGCCGCTGCGGGTCGATTCGTGGAAGCCGACCTTTTTCATCCGGTCGAGCAGGGCGATGGTTTCCCGCCGGCCGAGCAGCTCGTAGCAGTCGGCGATGATCCGGCTGAGGTATTTGGTCCCCAGGGGGAGGTCGTAGAAGGGCATTTTCGGGTGGAGGATGTCGTTGAAGATGACCCGTCCGACGGTGGTGCGGACCAGGCCGTTGGATTTGCGGGGCATTTCATCGGCCCGGGGGTTATTTTTTTCGTCCTTGATTTCGGTGATGAGCCGTTTGGGGTGGGAGCGGCCCTGGGGTTCGCGGAGGGTCTGTCCGGTTTGGGCGGCGAGCCGCCGCAGGCGGGCCTGCTCGTTGGCGAAGGCGTAGTCGGGCACCCATTCGCCGGGCTGGAAGCGGCTATCGCCGGGGTCGGTGATTTCGATGAATGCCATCGGCAGGCGGACGTGGATCTTGGCATGCAGGCCGACTTTGCGTTCATCGTAGGCCTGGAAGACCTCCTGGGGGCTAGAGAAGATCATGCCGTCGCCGGGTTCGACGGCTTCGTCCTCCGCGCCGCGGTTGGCGGTCAGGTAGTAGCACCCCATGACGATGTCTTGGGTGGGGGTGATGATCGGGTTGCCGTTGGCCGGGCTGAAGATGTTGTTGGTGGACATCATCAGGATGATGGCCTCGACCTGGGCTTCGATCGACAGGGGGAGGTGGACGGCCATCTGGTCGCCGTCGAAGTCGGCATTGTAGCCTTTGCAGACCAGTGGGTGGATGCGGATGGCGTTGCCGTCGATGAGGACTGGCTCAAAGGCCTGGATACCGATGCGGTGCAAGGTGGGGGCGCGGTTGAGCAGGACGGGGTGGTTGCGCGTGACTTCTTCGAGGATGTCCCAGACGACGTCGTCCCGCCGCTCGAGCATCTTTTTGGCGGCCTTGATGGTATCGGCGTGGCCAAGCTCCTTGAGGCGACGAACGATGAACGGCTGGAACAGCTCCAGGGCGATCTTTTTGGGCAGGCCGCACTGGTGGAGCTTCAGTTCCGGCCCGATGACGATCACCGAGCGGGCCGAGTAGTCGACACGCTTGCCCAGGAGGTTTTCGCGGAACCGTCCCTGTTTGCCCTTGATCATGTCAGTGAGCGACTTGAGCGGCCGGTTGGAGCTCCCCAGGACCGGCTTTTTGCAGCGGCCGTTGTCGAACAGGGCGTCGACCGCCTGTTGGAGCATCCGTTTTTCGTTGCGGATGATGACTTCCGGGGCGTTCAGGTCGACTAGCTTTTTGAGGCGGCTGTTGCGGTTGATGATCCGCCGGTAGAGGTCATTGAGATCGCTGGTGGCGAAGTTGCCGCTGTCCAGCAGCACCAGCGGCCGCAGGTCCGGCGGGATGACCGGGATGCAGGTTAGCACCATGTATTCGGGGCGGTTGCTGGAGTCGCGCAGGGCCTCGACGGTTTTGAGCCGCTTGACCAGATCCTTGATTTTCTGGCTGGCCGGGCGGACTTCGCCGGTCCGTTCTTCCTGTTCCTTTTGGAGCTTGAGCTGTTTGTTGAGCTCTTCGCGCAACTGGCGGGACAGCTCGACCAGGTTGAGCCGTTCGAGGAGTTTGCGGATGGCTTCCGCCCCCATATCGACCTCGAAGGTGTCGCCGTATTCGGCGCGGTATTGGCGGTATTCCTCCTCGGTCAGCAGTTGCCGCTCCTTGAGGGGGGTCGGTCCGGGATCGATGACCACGTAGTCCTGGAAGTAGATGACTTTTTCCAGGTCGGTGGTTTTCATGTCGAGCAGGGCCCCCAAGCGGGAGGGGGTGGCCTTGAAGAACCAGATATGGACGACCGGGGCGGCCAGTTCGATATGCCCCATGCGTTTGCGGCGGACGCGGCTGTGGGTGATCTTGACGCCGCAGCGGTCGCAGACCATCCCCTTGTATTTCATGCCGCGGTATTTGCCGCAGGAGCATTCCCAGTCCTTTTCCGGCCCGAAGATCCGTTCGCAGAACAGGCCATCCCTTTCCGGCTTGTAGGTGCGGTAGTTGATGGTCTCGGGCTTTTTGACCTCGCCGTGGGACCAACTGCGAATGTCCTGGGGGCTGGCCAGGCTGATCCGCACGGCCCCGAAGTCGTTGATCCGCTCGTAGGTGGTATCGTCGCTGCTGAGGCGGTTGGGATAGATCATTGTGTTCAGCTCCGGACGGTCAGGGGATACGGTTCCAAACGGTCGCACAAGGCGGCGGGTCGGCCGTGGCGTGCGGGGCCGGCAGGGGCGCGGCGGGGGCCGCGGCCGATCCGAGCCGCAGGGTGACGACAGGTTTTTGTGAAACATTCGCTTGCATGGTTTCCGCTAATGCTCGTTTGATCGTCGGGCCACACCTGGCCGCGGCGGCTGCTTACGTGCGTTTCTTCTCCAGGCTCATGTTGAGGGCCAGGCCGCGGATTTCATGGGTGAGGACCTCGAAACTGGCCGGGGTGCCGGCTTCGAGAGTATTTTCCCCTTTGACCATGCTTTCATAGATTTTGGTACGTCCTTCGACGTCGTCGGATTTGACGGTGAGCAGCTCCTGGAGGGTGTAGGCCGCGCCGTAAGCTTCCAGGGCCCAGACTTCCATTTCGCCGAAGCGTTGGCCGCCGGAGCGGGCTTTGCCGCCCAGGGGCTGCTGGGTGATCAGGGAGTAAGGGCCGGTGGCCCGGGCGTGGACCTTGTCATCGACCAGGTGGTGGAGCTTGAGCATGTAGATATAGCCGACGGTAACCGGCTGGTCGAAGGGTTCGCCGGTACGGCCGTCATAGAGGATGGTCTTGCCGGTTTCGGGCAGGCCGGCTTCACGCAGGGCGGCGCGGATCTCGTCTTCGGAGGCACCGTCGAAGACGGGGTTGATGGCCTTGAAGCCGAGATTGGCCGCAGCCCAGCCGAGGTGGGTTTCGAAGATTTGGCCGACGTTCATGCGGCTGGGGACGCCCAAGGGGTTGAGGATGATGTCCACCGGCGTGCCGTCGGCTAGAAACGGCATATCTTCTTCGGGGAGGATCTTGGAAATCACTCCTTTGTTGCCGTGGCGGCCGGCCATCTTGTCGCCGACGGAAATCTGCCGCTTGGTGGCGACGACCACCTTGACCATCTGCTGCACGCCGTGCGGCAACTCGTCCCCCAGGCGGAGGGAGTTCAGTTTCCGCTCATGTTCGTCGATGAAGAACTGGATCCGTTCCCAGTGGCGGTGGTAGATCTTTTCGGCCTTTTTGCGGTGCTCGGGGGTGCGGATGTCCAGTTTATCGAGGTCGAATTTGCGGGCCTGTTCGGCGACGACCCGGTCGTCCTTGTCGGCGGCGAGGCGTTTGCCGCTGGCGGGGTCTTTGAGTTCCTTTTTGTCGAGGACCTCTTCCAGGGCCTTGATGAACTCGCGGAACTGGGCGGCGATCTTTTCATCGTAGGTCTGGTTGATTTCCTTTTCGCGTCGTTCCAGCTCCTTTTTCTCCGCTTCGCTCATGGCGCTGCGGCGGCTGTAGCGGTGGGTAGCGATGACGATCCCTTCGATGCCGGGGGGGACATCGCGGGAGACGTTTTTGACGTCTTCGCCGGCGCGGCCGAAGATGGCATGGAGCAGGCGTTCTTCGGGGGTCAGCTCGCTGCGGCTTTTGGGGGCCGTTTTCCCGACGAGGATGTCGCCGGGACGGACGTAAGTCCCGACGCGGACGATGCCATTTTCATCAAGGTTGGCGAGCATCCGCGGGCTGACGTTGGGAATGTCGCGGGTGAATTCTTCCTTGCCGAGCTTGGTCTCGCGGATCTCGGCGTCGTACTCCTCGATGTGGATGGAGGTGTAGGTGTCGTTTTTGACCAGGCGTTCGGAAATGATGATGGCGTCCTCGAAGTTATAGCCTTCCCAGGACATGAAAGCGACCAGGACGTTGCGGCCGAGGGCCAGCTCACCGTTGTAGGTGGCCGGGCCGTCAGCAATGATCTGCCCGCGTTTGACTTTGTCACCGATGCGCACGATCGGCTTTTGATTCAGGCACGTCTTCTCGTTGAGACCCTGGAATTTGCGCAGGACGTACTCGCGGACGATCTTGTCCTTTTCTTCGATCTTGATCCGTTCAGCATCGACGTAGACGACCGTACCATCGTCGATGGCCTTGACGACCATGCCGGAGTGGCGGGCGACTTCCTTTTCCAGGCCGGTAGCGACCAGGGGGGGTTCCGGGACCAGCAGGGGTACCGCCTGCCGCTGCATGTTGGAGCCCATCAGGGCGCGGTTGGCGTCATCATGCTCCAAAAAGGGGATCAGTCCGGCAGAGACACCCACCACCTGTTTGGGGGACACGTCGATGTACTGCACTTTGCTGGATTCGATCTGTTGCAGTTCGCCGTTGACGCGGGCGTTGATCCGTTCTGGGGCGATGCGGTCCCCTTCGAGGGGGGTGTCGGCGGGGGCGAGGACCAGTTTGGTCTCTTCGTCGGCCCGCAGTTTGACCACTTCGTTGGTCACGCGGCGGTTCTGGACGCGGCGGTAGGGGGTAATCAGGAAGCCGTATTCGTCCACTTCGGCGTAGGTCGCCTGGTGGAGGATCAGGCCGATGTTGGTCCCTTCCGGGGTCTCGATCGGGCAGATGCGGCCGTAGTGGGAGATATGGACGTCGCGGGCTTCGTGGCCGGCGCGTTTGCGGTTGAGGCCGCCGGGGCCCAGGGCGCTGAGCCGCCGCTCGTGGGTCAGTTGCGAAAGGGGGTTGGTCTGGTCCACCACCTGGGACAGTTCGGAGCGGCCGAAGAAGTATTCGATGGCCGAGGAGACCGCTTTGGGGTTGACCAGGGAGCGGGGGCTGAGGTCCTGCATGTCGCGGATGGCCATGCGTTCCTGGACGGTACGGCGGAGCTTGAGCAGGCCTTTGCGCAGCTCGTCGGCGGCCAGTTCGTCGATGGTGCGCAGGCGGCGGTTGCCGAGGTGGTCGATGTCGTCGATTTCCCCTTTATCGGCCCGCAGATCGAGCAGGTAACGGATGGCGTTGATGATATCGACGCTCCGCAGGGTCATTTCGGTTTCGGGGATATTCTGCCCGAATTTGCGGTTGATGCGGAAGCGGCCGACCCGCCCGAGCCGGTAGCGGTTGGGGTCGAGGAATTTTTCGTGGAACAGCTCGCGGGCCTTGTTGAGGTCCGGTGGGTTGCCGGGACGGAGCCGCTGGTAGATTTTGAGCAGGGCCTGTTCGTACGATTCGGTGGCGTCTTCGGCAATCGAGTTGAAGATGAGCTTGTCTTTTTGCGGCGGTACGGCGAGCAGTTCGTGGATGGGGGCGGCCAGGATTTTGTCGACCGCTTCCTGGGTGAAGGGGATTCCGGCGTCGAGGTAGACTTCGCCGGTTTCGGGGTCGATGACGTCATCGGCGGCGTACATCGGGTTGGGGGATTCGCCGCTACCGAGGAGCCGTTCGCGCACGGCGGCGGGATCTTTGCCGATTTTCACCTTTTCGACTGGCAGCAGGGCGCGGATGATGGCAGTGGTGCTGCCGTAGGAGGGGTCCATGGCCCGCAGCAGGGTCAGGGCGGGGAATTTGCCGGACTGGTCGATGCGGACCTGCAGGGTGTCCTTTTTGGTGCAGGAGATTTCGATCCAGCTTCCCCGTTCGGGGATGATGCGGCAGGCATGGAAGTTTTTATCCCCCTCGCGGGTCACGGTGAAATCGACGCCGGGGGAGCGGTGCAACTGAGAGACAACGACGCGTTCGGCGCCGTTGATGATGAATTCGCCGCCGCCGCTCATGATGGGGATGTCGCCGAGGAAGACTTCGTCCTCGCGGGCGGTGCCGTCCGGCAGGCGCAGGCGCAGCCAGACCTTGAAGGGCCGGGCATAGGTCAGGCGCAACTGTCGGCATTCATCCGGGTCGTAGCGGGGCTTGCCCAGTTCGTAGCGGATGTATTCGAGGACGGCCTTTTTGTCGTAGCTTTCGATGGGGAAGATTTCCCGCAACAGGCCTTCCAAGCCGATGGGTTCCCGTTTATCGTAAGGGACGTCGGCCTGGAGGAAGCGGGCGTAGGCGCGTTGTTGCAGTTCGGTCAGCGGCGGCACTTCCAGGGCGTCGCCGTGACGGCCGAAGTCGCGTACGGTTTTGGGAAGGATGATGCGTTGTGCCGGTATGGCCATGTAGGGATGCTCCTTTTCCACCAATTTTCAGGACGCTGTTCCGACCGCATGGGGGGCATCACGCCGGCTGCGGGGTGATGCGGGTGGCCGTGGGCAGTCCGTTGCGTTTCCGCCGCGTGGGCATTCCGGCCGCTGCGCTACGTCGGGGAAGACGCAGGGTTGCGGGTGGGCGCCGGCAAGGGAGGAAACCGACGATTCCTCTTGCCGGGCCCGCGGTTTGCAGTTATGCCGTCAAGGGGATGACCAGGTCCGCGGCCGGAGACGGCACCGCGTGCGGCCAGCTCACGGGCCGAGCCGGTCGGCGGGCGGAGTCGGCCGACGATGCCGCCGCGTTGCCCTCAAGACCGCCACACCGCCGGACGCGGAAAAGCCATGCAAAGTCAAGCAGATACGGCTGCTGAACGGGTGAAAGGATATTGCGCATTGTCACCATAGCAGGTGGTGTCGCGGTACGACCCGGGCCCCTCTCCCGCCATCACCTACGGGGACGAGGTCCATAGCCCGAGGCACGGTCGCTATTCCGCCAAGTATCCTATACTATCCGCCTTCCCCCTCCTTTGCAAGAGGGGTTTCCCAATTTTTTTACGTTTGCGGCGACAATTTTGTGACACGGCAGGGAGCCAAAATCGGCTGCTTGCCGTAACCCATTTGCCGACAATAACTTGCGGAATTATCCCGCCGGTTTGACCGTGACCTTGGCTCCGGCCTCCTCCAGTTTTTTCTTGATCTCCTCGGCGGTCTTCTTGTCCACGTTTTCCTTGATGGCTTTGGGCGCCCCTTCGACGGTGGCCTTGGCCTCGGCCAACCCTTGGCCGGTCAGTTCGCGGACCACCTTGATAATGGCCACCTTTTTGGCGGCGTCAAAGCCTGGCTCGAGGATGACGTTAAACTCGGTCGGTTCGGCGGCGGGGGCCGGTCCACCGGGTGCGGCCCCGGGTGCGACCCCGGGCGCGGTCGTCACCATCACCGCCCCGCCGGCCGCCGGCTCGATCTGATACTTTTCCTTCAAATAGTTCTTCAACTCGACCGCCTCGGCCAGCGTCAGCTTGGCGATCATGTCCCCAAGTTCTGCAATGTTAGCCATGGTCGCTTATCCTTTCGTTTGTAAAACTCCGGTTCTCCTTTTTGCCGGGTGAAGCGGGCCCGGCCCAACCTTTCGCGTAATAGCGGATGTTCGCAAAGTAGCGGGAATATTCAATATTATGGCTACCGGGCTGCGGCGGCGAGGCGGGATGGGGCTTTTGCCAGTTTTTCCGTCGCCGCCGCGGCGTGCCGCTAGTCGTTTTGGTTCATAAGTACATGTCGCACAACCAGTTACGCACAACATACCTGCCGGCGGGCAGAGCCGGTCCGGCCCCGGGTTAGGCGGCCGGGGCTGCTTCGCCGGCCTTCTTTTCGATCGCCTCGACGATGCCGGCGAGGGCGGCGCCCGGGCCGGTCAAGCAGGCGGCCAGGCTGGCGGCGGGGCCGAGGATGGCCGCAAGTACTTCGCCGATGGCCTCCTGACGGGTCGGCAGGGTCTTGGCGACTTCCAAGGGGACGGGCTGGCCGTCGGCGATCGCCGTCTTTTCCTTAATTTTCTTGGGGGCCTTGGGGTCCTTGTGGATGTCCCGCAGGACTTCATCCACGGCCAGGCTCAGCTCCTTAACGCTGTTTGCGCCCCAGACGATGAGGGTCGGGCCGGACCCCGGGTCCAGGTTCAGCCCCTGTTCGCGGAAGACCATGCGGGCGAAGGTGTTTTTGACCATCCGCACGCGGATCTGCCGCTCCCGCAGCTTTTTGCGCATTTCGTAGTCGCTGGCGGCGTCGAGCCGCACCGGCTCGAGCAGCACCATGTCCCGCACGCCTTGGAACGTCTTGCGGAGGAAGTTCAGCTCGAGCTGTTTGACTTTCTTGCTCATGGCCCCCTCGCAGTTGTATCCGTCGCCGCAGCTCCGTTCGAGCCAAGGTTTTCAGTATCGTGATTGTTCTCGTTTATTCTCAACGGTTTGCGGCGATCACCTCTCAACGGTTTGCGGCGATCACCGGCGATTGTAGGGCACCTTTACGGGCACCGGGCGTTTTGGGCGTTACCAGCAAGTCCTGAATGTAGCTCCACCGTAACTTGTTGTGTCGTTTTGGTTTAGGCCAGGGTCAGACAGCCAGGCGGATGCCGGGCGACATGGTCGCCGCGAGCACCACGCCGCGGATGAACTGGCCTTTGACGCCGGCGGGTTTGACCGACCGCAGGTGGTCCAAAAAGGCCTGGATGTTTTCAGCCAGTTTTTGGTCGTCGAAGCTGAGCTTGCCGATGCCGACGTGGATCTGGCCGGTTTTGTCGGAGCGGAATTCGAGCTTGCCGGCCTTGAACTCGCGGACCACGGCGGCGAGGTCGGCGTTGGCCGGAACGACCGTCCCCGCCTTGGGGGTGGGCATCAGGCCACGCGGGCCGAGCACCTTGCCCAGGCGGGAGACCTGGGCCATCATGTCTTGGGTGGCGATGGCCACGTCGAAATCGAGGAAGTTTTCCTTTTGGACCCGTTCGACCAGGTCGGCGCCGCCGGCGACGTCCGCCCCGGCCGCCTTGGCTTTTTCGATGTTGTCCCCCTGGCAGAAGACCGCCACGCGGACAGCCTTGCCGATGCCGTGCGGCAGGGAGACGGCGCCGCGGACCATCTGGTCGGACTGCGTCGGGTCGATGCCGAGGTTGATGTGCAGCTCGACGGTTTCGTCGAATTTGGCCCGCTTGAGCTTTTTCAGCTCGGCGATGGCCTGTTTGAGGGGCATCGGCCCGGCCTGGCGGAGGCGTTCGCGGTTTTGCCGCAACAGGTTGCGGAGTTTTTTGCCGCGGCGGGGCGGGCAACCGGGTTTTTTGCGTTTGCGGGGCTGCTCGGTCGTGGCCGTCGTGGCCGGTGCAGCTTCAGGCGTCGTCGGGGCAGCGGCGGCCGGGGCTGCCGCGGACGTCGGCGGAGTCGTCGGTTCGGGACTCATGGTCATACCTCGTCATACGGGGTTCACCGCGGATGCGGCTACGTCCCCTCCCGCGGCTAGGCCCGGCACGGATGGCTCACGCCGTGCCGGATTGGGCCACCCGCCGCGGTGGTTGAGACAGTTACGGATATGCCGGCGAGGCCAAAGCGGCAAGGGGGAGGGACAACTTTTACGCCGCGATGGGCCTGGATCCGCTCTGCCGATCCCGGCGACTCCAACCTGCCCGTGATTTCGAGGCTAAGCTCCAACCACCTCGGGCGAGCATTAGCCGACCACGGCGATACCCATGCTGCGGGCAGTCCCCTCGATGATCCGCATGGCATGTTCCAGGTCGCGGGCGTTCAGGTCGTTGAATTTCTTTTTGGCGATGTCCTCGACCTGCTGCCGGGTGAGGGTAAAGCCCTTGTATTTGCCCGATTTCTTGGCGTCGGCAGGGATGACGTCCTTGCCCTGCTTTTTGCCCGCCGGGATCTTGGCGGCCAGCTTGATGAGCACCGAGGCTGGCGGACTTTTGATCTTAAACTCAAACGAGCGGTCGGAGTAGACCGTAACGATCACCGGCAGCATCAAGCCCTTGAGGTCCGGCGTGTTCGTCTTGTCGTTGAACTGTTTGACGAACATGCCGATATTGACGCCGTGGGCGCCCAGGGCGGGCCCGACCGGCGGTGCCGGCGTGGCCGATCCCCCTGGACACTGCAGTTTCACCACCGCCACTACTTGCTTGGCCATGATCGCACCTATCGCTATATGGACGAAAAATTTACCATATCCTGAAATTTGCCGATACAACAGATTGTTGCCTATTCGCAAGCTATATCTATTCGCGATTTCGTGTGAGCGATTGCTTATTGCAATTTTTTATAGTAATATCATTGTCTATAGCATTTTTCTAATAGCGATACCGCATTGTAACAGTCCTGCCGGAGCGGCGTCGGCCGTTTGCCGGGCAGGGTTCATGCCGCGGCGAGGCCAGCCGCCGCTGGAGGCCTGTTTCTGCCGGGAACAGGCATTGTAACGGTCGCTCCGCAGCAGGCAAGGGGGCGGGAACTCCCTGCCGGAGAGGGGAACGGCAGGGCGGCCTCCCCCGTCATACCTTGTGCACCGCCCAAGCCGCATCTGCAAGCGGCCCGGCGAGCAGGCCAGGCGGCCTCCCCCGTCACACCTTGTCTACCTGCCAGTAGTCCACGGTGACGTCGACCGGTCGACCAAAGACCGTCACGACCACCGTCACCTTGGGGGTTTCGCCTTCTTCCTTGGCGTCGGTGATGGCCTTGACCTCTCCTTCCATATTGGCGAAGGCCCCTTCGCGGATGCGGACCTTGTCCCCTTTTTCAAAATCGAGTTTGACAATTTGCCGGGCGGCCAGCTTCCTTTTGTCGCCGGGCAGGAGCACGCCGCTGAGGATCTGCTGGATTTCCCGGTCGGTCAGGGGCGTCGGTTCGCGGCGGCCGCGGACCCCGACAAAGTCCCCCACCCCGCCGGTCTCGCGGAACAGCATCAGCATCCGGTCATTGAATTCCAGCTCGGCGAACAGGTAGCCGGGATATTTTTTCTGCTTTTTGATGACTTTTTTCTCTTGCGTGACCGGTTCGCCGGTCTTTTTGTCTTTGACCTTGACGGTCTTTTTGACCACGATCTCCTCGACGGGAATGACGATCTGGCCGAAGTACGGCTCGAGGCCTTCGATTTTGATGCGGCGTTCGATGGCGGCCTTGATGGACTCCTCGCGGCCGGACTGGACTTTGATTGCGTACCATTTCTTTTTGCTCTCGCCGGCCGGTTCGCCGGTCGGTTCGGCATAGGGTTCGCCGGTCGGTTCAGCAGCGGTTGCGGCGGGGGCCGCTTCGGCGACGGGAGCGGCGGCCTCCGCCTCTGCGGGAGTGTCGGGTGCCGCCTTTTTGCGAGGAGGACGCGGGGCGCGTGCCCTTTTGCCCCCCTGGCCAGCGGTATCGGTCGCCGCGGGTGCGGCCAGCGGGGTCTGTTCCGGTAGGGTCGGCAGCGCGATGCCCGTCTCGGCAGGGGGGAGTTCCGCCGCGGGGGGAGAGGCCGGCAGCTCAGGTGGAGTCGCTTCCACGGGGGGCAAGGCCGGTGCGGTTTCGCCGCTTTCCAGTGCTACCGCTGCGGGCACGGCCTCCAGCGCTTCCGGCGGCGGGGATGGTTCCTCCGGCAACGGCTGCATTGATTCGGCTTCCACCGAAGGTCCCGCCGCCGCTTCTGCTGCGGGATCGGTCTGCGGCAAACGGTCGTGGGATGATGCGTCGGATATCATGGTCCTATCGGCGCCAATGCCGCCTCACGGGTCGGGCGATCGTTGGGGGGCATTATACTCATTTATGGCTAAGGCATCCATTTGGCCGGGCGAATAGCCAACGGGCGCGTCCGGGGAAAAAGACGGTCGCAGCGACATCGCTTTGCGCCGCTGCGTCGCAAGCCATCTGGTCGCTTGCAGATCCAACGGCGACGGGCGGCCCCGCAACTGCATGGCGGTGCTGACGGGAGATTGGCTCGCCGTGGCCGTTGGCTGTCGTCCGGGGCTGTCCGGGGCCGCAGCGGGGGGAGCCATCCCGTCGCCGCGGTCGGACCTGCCCTACCACCGGACGCGTTCCACGGGCCCTGTGCTTTCTGGCGTCTGGGTGGCCGAGGGGAGCACGCCCACGATCTCCCGACTGAGCAACCATCCCCAGAACAGGTCGACGATCAGCAGGAATATCGCCAGCAGCAAGGTGGTCACGAGCACCACCACGGTGTCTTGGGCCAGTTGGCGGCGGGTCGGCCAGGCCACTTTGTTCATTTCCGCCTCGGTGGCGATCAGGAATTCCGCAAACGTGGGGATGTGGATGGTACGCCAGGCGACCCAGAAGGTGAGGAGGGCCAGGACCAGCAGGATCGTGGTGCGGGCATGCGGCACCAGGGTCACAACACCCCATTCAAACGGCAATTCGATCGTCCCGTGTTCGGGGATCGCCCCTTGCATCCACAGGGCATTGACACCGGTCAGGCCGACGGCGCCGATGCCGAGGGCGGTGAGGCGGCGGAGCCGTTTACCCAAGGTGGCTTTATACGTCGCCGTCGAAAACCACCCCTGCTCTTCCAGAGCCACCGCCCAGCGGGCGGCGGTGGAACCGGTGTAAAACCGCACGGCAAAATAGATAAGCCCCAGGGCGATGGCCGCGGACACGACCATCCCAGGCAGGTCGTTCAGGTACAGGGACAGCCACCGCCAGGTTTGGAAAAAGAGCAACAGGCCGGTGCTCATCAGCAGCACGCCGCCGGCCAAGCCGTGCGGGGCCCGCCAGCGGAGGATCCGTCGTCCCAGGGTGACCAGTGCGGCGATCGCTCCCCCGAGTGTCGGGACCCACAAGGCCCACTCGACGATCCGGTCGCCGATACGGGGCGTGACGTAGTGGCTCCACAGTTGCGGCAGAGCAAACAGCAGGATGATCAGGGCAACTACCAAATACAGGGTGCCGCACAGACTGGCCAGCGGTAAGCTCAGCGGGGGTGCGGTGCGGGGAGCGGAGCCGGTTTCCACGGCGACGGCCATGCGATCCCTTCCTTCGAGGTGGACGCCGCCGGGCGTACCCCATTTCAGGGCGGACGATCCACTGCCTCCAGAGCATTAGTCCTTCCAACAGGAGCGGAGGGACTCGAACCCCCAACCGGCGGTTTTGGAAACCGCTGCTCTACCAATTGAGCTACGCTCCTGGGGTTCCGTCTAGCCGAGCGGCCGTCCCGGCGGGCGGGTCGTGCAGCCGACGCCGTCGCCGCAGCGGACACCCGCTATGGCATTATATTACGGACGCGGCCCGGGCGGGTTTTCGCCCCTCCCGCGGCCACTGCCGGTTCTGAGGTCCGGAAGCCCGGCCTAGTTGCCGTCCGGCTGCACGCTCAGGCGAGGATCTTGGTGACCACGCCGGAACCGACGGTGCGGCCACCCTCGCGGATAGCAAAGCGCAAGCCCTCGTCCATGGCGATCGGCGTGATCAGCTCCACGGTCAGCTTGACGTTGTCGCCGGGCATGCACATTTCCGTCCCCTGCGGCAGGGTGATCGTACCGGTCACGTCCGTCGTCCGGAAGTAGAACTGCGGCTTATAGTTGCTGAAAAACGGCGTGTGCCGGCCCCCTTCCTCCTTGGTCAGCACGTACACATTGGCCTCAAATTTCGTGTGCGGCGTGATGCTACCCGGCTTGGCCAGGACCATGCCCCGCTCCACTTCCTTCTTGTCGATGCCGCGCAGCAGGGCGCCGACGTTGTCGCCAGCGATCGCCTTGTCCAGCGTCTTGTTGAACATTTCCAGGCTGGTGACCACCGACTTGAGGCTCTCTTTTCGCAAGCCGATGATCTCGACCGGGTCGCCGGGCTTGATCACGCCCCGCTCGACGCGTCCGGTGACGACCGTGCCGCGCCCTTCGATCGAGAAGACGTCCTCGATCGACATCAGGAACGGCTTGTCCTCGTCCCGGACCGGCAGCGGGATGTAGGTGTCCAGGGCGAACAACAAAGCGTCGATGGAGCGGGTGCCGTCGTTGTCGGCGGTGTAGTTATCCAGCGCCTCGCGGGCCCGGCCGTAGATGATCGGGATGTCGTCCCCCGGGAACTCGTACTTGGAGAGCAGCTCCCGCAGCTCCATGACCACCAGCGGGATCAGCTCCGGGTCGGCCTTGTCGCACTTGTTCAGGTACACCACGATGTTCGGCACGCCGACCTGCTTGGCCAGCAGGATGTGCTCGCGGGTTTGCGGCATTGGGCCGTCGTCGGCGGCGACCACCAGGATGGCCGCATCCATCTGGGCCGCGCCGGTGATCATGTTCTTGATGTAGTCGGCGTGGCCCGGGCAGTCGATGTGGGCATAGTGCCGCCCCTTGATCGACGACAGATTGACCTTGGACAGGCCGGGATAGTCCATCAGGTCCTTGAACGGCAGGGCGTCCGGCCCGGGGTAGCTGCGGTCGTCCGTCTCGTATTCCACGTGGGAGACGGCAATGGTCACCGTCTTGTTGGCGTCGCGGACGATGCCGCCTTTGGCGATTTCCGCATACGACTTAAACTCTTTCAGGTTATGCAGATACGCATTACGGGCCAGAATGGCGGCGGTCAGGGTCGTCTTCCCGTGGTCGATGTGACCGATCGTCCCGACATTGACGTGCGGCTTGGTTCGCTCGAAAACTCCTTTTGCCATTGCTCTCTCCGCTTCTTGGACAACAGGAATGACGGAGCGGTCCCTCACCTTTCCCACAGGCAGGTCCGCCACGTCTGGCAATCAACTCATACGCGATCGCTTCGCTCCGTTCTATACGAAAGCAATATTTATACGTAAATATTCGTCTACGTACGTACCAATACAAATTTTGTATGGGTACGCACTTGCGGCGGCATCAACCGTCCGTGGTGTCGACCCGTCGCGTCGCCGCAACGATCGGGCCACACCGCCACGCAGGAGAGCTGCTGATGGGACTTGAACCCATGACCTCCTCCTTACCAAGGAGGTGCTCTACCGGCTGAGCTACAGCAGCGTTCGTCGCGCCGTCTGCGGCAGAGTCAGTTTAGCCGTCCCCCGGCCGTGCGGCGACAGGGCCGGCGGACCGGCCGGGCCAACGGTTGGGGCACAGCATAGCAACGGACCCTCCCCGCGGCCAGAGCGGGCGACGGGATTCGAACCCGCAACATCCAGCTTGGAAGGCTGGAGCTCTACCGTTGAGCTACACCCGCGGTTGCCACCGGTCGCTCACCGACGCCTGGGCGGTCGCGTGTCCGGCCGCAGCCGCCGGCCCGAACACGCTGCCCAAATCGTGGTAAGGTACTATATCGGTTCCGCCGGTTGGGGGCAAGATGCCGGCCACGATATTTCCCACGGCAGGGCGATACAACAGGCCGGACCCGTACAACCTAACCGGTATAACACAGTACGACGCCACAATTACAGTACGGCTCCCCAATAACACGGCACGACGCCGGCAACGGCACCGCCTGCCTTGCCCGCCCGTTTTCCCCGCCGGGACGGAACGCCGCAAATCAACAAAACCCAACAATCTCGTGTTGAGCAAATAGTGATCCAAATGTCCTGTCCGATCGTCCTGGCCACGCACCAATCGTCACTTAAACGCAAATTCATTGACAGCCCCCCAAAATCTGGTACGATCCAGTTGATTCAATCCCCTTATGGGCTAATGACCGTCCGGGCGTGGCGGACAGGCGCAGGGCCAGCGGTTTTGCCGCCGGGACGCCCGCCGTCCCGCCACCGGGCACCAAGGACTTCGACCTGAGCAACAGTGCGGTTTCTCGGACGATATTAACCTTAATCCCAGGGTAACTTGGAGCAAAAAAACAGATGAGCAGTCAGTGGTATTACATGCGTGATGGTCAACAACATGGACCAGTATCAAGCGCTGAATTGAGACAGCTTGCCAATAGCGGCCAACTATCACCTGATGATCTGGTTTGGAAAGAGGGAGCCTCTAAATGGATACCAGCAGGCTCCGTAAAGGGGCTATTTCCTGCGGTTACGAACGAACCTCCGCCGTCTAATACCGCTGGTAATTCACCGCCGGTCGCCGACCCGCCGGGTACAAACGATCCAGGGTATGCTTGGCCGCCACCTCCTTTGTCGGCGCCACCGGCTGCCGACCCGTGGACAACAGGCGAACCGCCGGCCACTTGGCTGCCGCCAAGAAGGTCGAATTTTATTGTGGATTTCCTCGTCTTCCGACGAATGATCACGCCGATCTTCATTCAAGCTCTTTTCTGGATAGGAGTGGTTATCTGCATTATCATAGGACTTTATAACATATACGATGGTATAGTTCCAAGAGTTCGCATTGGACTAGCAGGTCAATTGGAAAAAACGCATGACCCGTTGCAAGTCTTTTTGGGAATAGTATTGTTAGTCATTGGACCTTTTCTTGTACGTTTGTATTGTGAATGGCTCATTATATTCTTTCGTATCAATGAAACTCTAACTGACATAAAAAACATCCTGGAGCGTTCAAAGAAATAACACTTCCATCTGTCAGGAGGCGCGCCCATGAACGGATCGGAGCCGGTGCGGGTGTTGTGTCCGAACTGTCAGAAGCGGCTGCGGGTGCCGCCGGTGCGGCAGGCGGTCAACGCCCGCTGCCCGCGTTGCCAGCACCGCTGGCAGATCACGCCGGAGTAGCTAGGCGAGGCCCTGCGGCATTTTGCCATGCGAAAAGCAGTCCATGACGTGCTCGAAACATTCGCGGGGACGTCGGACGCCTCCGCCGCAGCGGCGCCACCCCCGCTCCCGTCGCTCGACGCCCCGCCGCCGCTACCGACCGCTGCCCCCAACCCCCTGTTAGCGGCCGACTCCCCGCCCCCGCTGCCCCCACTGCTCGACGCCCGGCCGCCGCTGTGGAACATCTCGCACGGCGCCGGCGGAAGCTGGGATGCCGACCTGCCGCCGCCGCTCCCCCTGGCCAACGAGGTACCCGTCCCGCCGCCGCTGCCCGACCTGGTGCCGCCTCCGGTGGACCCCGGACCGTTTTACGCGTTGGCCAACGATGACGACCTCGGCCACGAGCTGTTGTCGGGCAACCTCACCGACCAGCTCGCCGACACGGGCATGGACATGGCCATCGATGCCGCAATCGCCGCGGCCATGACCGATACGGCCGCCGAAGCCACCGGTGCGGCCATCGACGCCCTTACCAGCGGTGCCGCCGATGCCGTCGCCAACAACGCCGACGCTGTCGCCGAAGCCGCCGGCAGCATCATCGGCGCCATCCTCAGTGCCCAGTTTGAATGATTCTAGTTTGAATGACCCGGTCAAATGTGCCGGGCGCATGATCCGTCCAACGTAGGTGTCTTTCCGATCAAATTCAAAAACTTCGCTCCATGAACATTCTGTCCGCCGATCCAGCGATTGGGATTCACCGCGAGCAACCGCCGGAAGGCTCTTTTGGCGTATACGAGCAATTAGCGTATATGCGAAATTGGCATATATGCTGAAAATAAGAGTTACGCATGACCTTAATCTGTACCTTAATCTGTCAGGTGAACCGGCCCGCCGCGGTATCGGAAGCGGCGACGGCACAGTTGCGGGAGTCAGTCCGATGTTCCGAAGCGGCGTAGGGATGGTCGTCTGCGGCGTTTTGGTCGTCGGAGCGGCAGGGTGGAGCAGCCCGGCGGTCTCGCCGTTGACGGAGCAATGGTCGACACCACCGGAGGAGGCACCGCCGCCGCGACCGCGGGTCGGACCGCCACCGGCCTGGCTCCCGTTGCACCCGTTTTACAAAAAATACACGGATGCCAACGGCATCCCCGTCATCAGCTCGGCCAAGGTGTCGGACGCCGCCCTGGTCCACGCGGCCGACCTCATCGACCACATGCTGGCCTGCAGCCCGCAACTGCGGCAAGCCCTCATCCAGGGCCGCGTCCGCGTCGCCGTAATGGCACCGGACGAAATGACTACCGACATCCCCGAGCACAGCCAGCTCAAACCCAAAGACTACTGGGACAAGCGGGCCCGCGGCCTCGGCGGTACCCCCGCCAACCCCCTGACCAGTTGCGGCGAGGAAAACCTCCTCGGCTACCCCAACGACCGCTACTGCGGCGAATCGATCCTCATCCACGAGTTCGCCCACACCGTCCACACTGTGGGCATGCGCCGCCTCGACCGCACCTTCGACGCCCGCCTGCGCCGACTCTACGACAACGCCATGCGGAACGGTCTGTGGCAGAAAACCTACGCTGCCACCCACCCCAACGAATACTGGGCCGAGGGCGTGCAATGTTACTTCGACTGCAACGCCCGGGCCGATCCCCCCAACGGCGTGCACAACCACGTCCGCACCCGCGAACAGTTACGCCAATACGATCCCGACCTGGCCGCCCTAATCGACGAGGTGTTCCAAGACAACCCGTGGCGGTGGACGCCCAACGGGGCGCACGCCCGCCGCTGGCCGCGGAAGTAGTCGTCCTTAGAGTGTAACATTTTTGCAGCAACCGCAACTTTTTACTACCATCTATATCCTGCCGCGGTTATAATGCTCAGGATGGCCACCGCCAGCCATCGCGGGAGGAGGGCCTGATTCCATCCGTGCAGGGGAAATGCTTGTTGGCTACGCCCTTCAAGCCGCTCTGCCCGAGGTGATCCGGTTCTGGACAACCCGATTGCATCCCCGGCCAGCGGGTTAAACATGGTGCCAGGGTCACATGGCGGTTCGCGGGAGGTTCTCGAGGTTCCCAAGGGAGTGTGACCGTCGCTTCGCGACAGAAGAGGGGGCAGAGGGATGGGGCTGTTCGACATTTTCAGCGGCGAGACCAACAAGACGAGTTTTGGGCCGCACGAGGCTTTTGCGGGCATCCTGCTGGCGGCGGCCGCCGCCGACGGACACATCGCCGATGAAGAGGCCCGCGGCCTGTTCAGTGCGTTGTCCCGGATGAAGCTTTACTCCAGCTTCACCGAAGAAAAGTTCCAGCGGATGATGGACGTGCTGCTGCGCGTGCTGAAAAAGGGTGGCCCGGAAGCCCTGATCGAACGGGCCGTACCGGCCCTGCCGCAACGCCTCCGCGCCCCCGCGTTCTGCAACGCCGTCGATATCGTCCTAGCCGACGGCACGGTCGAAGACGAGGAAAAGGAGCTGATCGAAAAACTCAAAACGGCCCTGGAAATCAGCGACAACGACGCCCAGCTCATCGTCAAGGTGATGATCATCAAAAACCGCGGCTGAGCGACGGCTTACTCCACACGCCAGTGACTCCACGGCTGGTCGCCATGGCCGAATTGAAACAATTGAAACAATTGAAACAATTGAAGCACTAAAACGCCGAGTTGAAACGAAACCTCAGGCCAAGGGTCGATCCCACTCTGTCAGTTGGCGTTGCAAGTCGTCCAAGTCCGGCGGCGGCGGCGGGGCCGGCTCCTCCCCCGGCTGCTGGGAGTCCCGCAGGGCCTCTTCGAGCCGCCGCAGCCACTGCGGCACGTCCAGTCCCACGCCGCTGACCCGCCGGGCCAACGGCTGGATCGCCTCGGCCAGTCGCTGGAAGGGGGGATCGGCCTCGGTCGCCCCCTGGGCCGCCGCGGCTGCAGCCGGGGCGATCCATGCCGCCGCTCGCTCCACTTCAAACGGCATCAAAAACCGCTCTTCCAGACGATCGCGGATGGTGCGTAAGCGGATCCCATAGCGTTGTTCCAGTTCCTGGAGGCGTTCCAGCAGCTCGTTGGCTATCGCGGCGGTATGCTCGGCGACGTGTTCCAGCCAGCGGGCCGCCAGCGTCTCGTGGCCGCGGCGGCAGAGCACCTCGTGGGCCATGGCCAGTGGCCGCAGCCGCCAGGCCTGCCGCTCGTAACGCCCCTTGAGCCGCAAAAAGTCCAGCAGGATGTAGAGGTTCTCGCCGTAGTCGGACTGCGTGGTGGTCGCGTTGTAGTCGCGGTACTCCTCGTAATGCTCGATCAGGGCCTGCAGGATGATTTCCAGGAAGCGGACGGTGCGTGGCCGCTCGAGCCGTCCGCTGGCCCAGTCCTGCACAAGTCGCAGCGGCGGATCGGTGCCGCGTTCGGCGGCGTCGTCCAGCCAGGCGGCCACGCCGCGGGCCAGGATTCCCCGCATGTTCGACAGCACCAGAAATGGCACGGTGAACAGATCGGAGCCGTACTTGCGGATCAACTGTCGCAGCGGCAGCCAGTCTTCCTCCTCCGCCACGGTTTCCAGGATACTGAGCCGCAGCGACTGGCTATGCTGCAGCCACAACTGTTGGTAGGACTCGACCACGCGAAACAGGATGTCGGCGACGGTCGGGGCGAGGGCGTCGGTCTGGGCGGCGGCGAGGATGGCGTCGACTGTGCCGGTCAGGGCGATGCGGAAGAGTTGGTCGAAGCTGCTGACGCGGCGTCCGTCGGGGATGTGGTTCCACTCCATCTGCCGGGCCAGGGCGGTGAGGTGGAAGGTCTCGCGGACCAGGCCGAGGCGGGGGAGCTGGCGAAGGAGGTCTTCGAGGACCTGCAAGGCGGTGTAAGCCCGCAGGACGGCCTGGGGCTGGCCGCCGTCGGCCAGGGGGCAGTAGAGCAGCGGTTCGTTGCGAAATGCGGCAATAAAGGGGGGCAGTCCGGCACGGACCGCCGCACGGTCGCCGCGGGCCGCTGCCCGGTGCAGAAACAGCAGATGCGGCTCCCAAGGGGCGTCCGCCGCGGCGGGAGCGGCTTCGGCCGCCAATTCGGCGTGCAGGGTGGCCGTGGCCCGCGCCGCCCGCTCTGTTTCCACGCACCCGGTGACCACCAGCTCCAGCAAGCGGCCTTTGAGGGCGCGGCGGCGGTCGTATTCGATCATCCCCTCCGTACCGCCGCGAGGGACAGGAACGGGCAGCTCGCTCAGGCGATAGAGGATGGATTGCAACTGTCGCCGCAGCCGCCGCATCGTCTCCTGCCAGCCGTGCAGGGCCGTCGCTACCGCCGGTTCGGCGACGGGCCACCATTCTGGCCGGGCCGACTCCCGCACCAGGCGGGCCAGGTTGTGCAGAAACCGCAGCCGCTCTTCCCATTGTTCCGCATGCGTTTCCAATGGAAAATCGCCGTCCCAGGGCGGCTCCGCCTCGTCCAGGACCGCCCCCTCGCGGCCGTCTTCTGCCGAGTCGCGGTAGTCCTCCTCGAGCAACGGACTGTCCCGGACCGCCGTCTCGGTTGGCGGCGACCGGCCTTCCTCCAGGGGCCAGTCCTCAGGGTGCAGCCAGCTATCCTCGGCGTTGGCCTCCAGCAGCTCCAGGAAGCGGCGGACCAACGCCCCCTGCTGGGCCGGCGGCAGGCCTTGTGCTCGGCTGACCTCCTGAAGCCAGCGGCGGCAGAGGGTCTCGAACGAGGCGGACGCGTCTTCCAGGGGCACCTGGCGGGCTTCGGTCAGCCAGGTGATCAGGAGGGCCATGGCGGCGCGGAATTCGTCGCGGGCGATCAGGGCATCGACGACCTGGGCGAAGGCGGCGGGGGTGGTAAACCCTTCCCGGTGTCGCCGCCAAAAGCCGATGTCGTCGCCGCCGTTGCGGCGTTGGGCCCAGGCCGCCAGGGCACGGGATACGTGTTCGGCCGAGGCGACCCGGTCGGCACCGACCACCTTGGGCAGGTCGCTGACGGCGGCGGTGGCGAACTGGTCCCACCACTCGGCCAGTTGACGCATCTGCTGTTGCAGGCTCCGGCGGATGGCGGCGCGGCCGGCCACCGTCGCCGCCGCGAGGGCTTCGGCGTACAGGTCGAACTGCCGCCCGATTTGCAGGATCAGCTCCTCGGCACGGGGATCGCGCACGGCGTCCTCGTGACTGGTAAAGATCGGAAACAGCCCCTGGAAGCCGAGGATGTTCCACGGGTCGATGATCACCCCGCAGTGGATGCCGCGGCGGAGCAGGTCCTCAACTTCCGCCAAAAGGCGGGCGGCCCGGGCCGGTTCGCGGCGTTTGGCGGCGAAGGCTGCTTCGGTCTGGCGGATACGGATTTCGGTGCTGAAGCGGACCGCCGGGGCGGCCATGGCCGCGGCTTGCTGTCGGGCCGCTTGCGGGTAGCCCATGGCCGCGTACAGTTGAGCCAGGCGGCGGCCTTGCAAATAGGCGGCCCGCTGCGTCGCCAACGCCTGGTTTAGATACTGCCGCACCCCCGCAAACGGCTGCTGGCGGCGGCGGGCTTCCTCCCGCAGCCGCTCCCCGTGTGCTCCGGGCAGGACCCGCAGCAGGTGCTGGTAAAATGCGTCCCGATACCGGGCTACCCGCGGCACCAGCTTCGACAACGTCACGGTTGAGTCGTGATACTGCGGCCCGGCCCCGCAGATCCCTGCCCCCATCAGGATCGTCCCGGCCAGCACCGCCGCCGCTTCCAGACGGCGTTCCTCGGGCGTGCCCGGCAGCGACTGTTCCGGCGACGGCTCGACCCAACTGCACAACGTATCCATCGTCACCTGCCGCAACACATACCGCCGGTACAGCCCGCGTGCGTCGATCCAATGTGGATCCCATTCCCCAAACAGGGCATTGGGACGCTTGTTGACCGGATGGAAATGGTCGTGGGCGCGGGGATCGACCGCCAGCTCCTCGAGCTGCTCCAACTGGAAGGCGGCCTCTTCCAGGATCACCGGCTCGGTCTGCTGCAACAGCTCCAAGGCCCGGACGACCACTTCGGCGTAGCGGCCCGGGGCTACCCCTGCTCCTTGCAGATAGAGCGGGATCGGCCGCACCTTCTCGTGCGGGTAGTATTCCGTGTTCGGCCGCTTCTCCAATATGGCGATGGGGCGGTAGCCGACGTAATCGTTGAGCAGGTGCATGGCCCCCTGGACGAGCCGCTCGGTCTGCTCCCAGGGCGGCCCTTGCCGCAGGACGGCCTCGCACGATCGGACCAGAAAAAACGGCGTGAACAGGTCGGCGTCGCTCTGGTGGGCGAGCAGGTCGGCGTGGTGGGCGCGGTAAGCGGCCGGCAAGGCCTCCAGGGCGGCCCGGATGACGCCGCGGGCCTGGGTCACGTCGCGGAACGCCGCCGCACCGGAGGACTGCAGTGCGTCCAATTGCCGGTGCAGGTATTCCGCCAGCCGCATGGGCAACGCCGCCGACCCGTCCTGTTCCACCAGCACCGCGCACAGCTCGGCCAGTCCCCGCTGAAACTTCGGATCCGACCGGCCGTCCGCAAAGTTCAAATACCCGAGCAGCTTGGCGGGGTCCGGCGGGTTGGCCCGGATCACCACAATGCCGTCCATCGGCTTGTTGTTCCTTAGTGTCTGTTCCTCCTGCCTGTCATTACTAGCATAAGCATAAACGAGGCCGGCGGAGCCTGAAAGACCGTCTCGGCGTCCGGTTCCCGGCCGCCCGGGAGGCGTCCCCCTGCTCCCCTCCATCAGTCATGACCGCAGCAACTCGTTTAGCTGTATTGATTTCCGGCGGTGGCACCACCTTGCAAAACCTCATCGACCAGATCGCCGACGGCCGCTTGGCCGCCCAGATTGTCGGGGTTGTGTCCAGTCGCGGCGACGTTGCCGGGGTCGAGCGGGCCCGCCGGGCCCGGCTCCCCCTGACGATTGTCGAGCGGCGGGGCCGGTCGCTGGGCACCTTCGCCGCGGAAGTCTGGCAGGCCATCCACCACGCCCAGCCCGACCTGGTCTGCCTGGCCGGCTGGCTTCACCTGTTGCCTATTCCGCCGGATTACCGCTTCCGCGTTCTGAACATCCACCCGGCGCTGTTGCCAGCCTTCGGCGGACGGGGGATGTACGGCCGGCACGTCCATGAAGCGGTTTTGGCCGCGGGGGTCAAAATCAGCGGCTGTACCGTCCATTTCGCCGACGACACCTACGACACCGGCCCGATCATCGTCCAGAAATGCGTGCCGGTACTGGAGGACGACACCCCGGAAACGCTCGCGGCCCGGGTATTCGCCGCCGAGTGCGAAGCCTATCCGGAGGCCATCCGCAAGGTCAGCGGCGGGAAATTCCGCATCGAGGGTCGCCGCGTGCGATTTCTCGAGGGATGACCAGGCCGGCCCCGATCCTTATGCGGCGGGGCGTATGATCGCCGCGGGCCGTGATCCGTTATCGGCAATCTGTCGTAACCTGCTGCTGCAAAACAAGATACAGACAACATCGCAGCGGAAGCCATGTGCCGATCTTGAATCCGGCGGCGACCTCTGCTTATAATAGGCCACTCCGGGCGTAGCACAGCCGCGGGCGGGTTGCCGCCGCGACGCCAGGCTGTCCCTAGCCGGGCTTAGCCCCGGTCGCCGCTCGTGTAGCTCAACGGCAGAGCAGCGGTTTTGTAAACCGCAGGTTGTGGGTTCGAATCCCACCGCGAGCTTGAGCAGCCCGTTGCGGCTAGATCGACTCGGGCGGCCGCCCCCTGTGGCCGGTCGCTGGCGAGCAGCGTATAGTTATCGATATCGACGGCTTGCCGCCGAAAGGACAGGGCACAAAACCGGCTGGGCCTTCCGGTCGGCGATCTGTACGCCGGGCAGGTGGCAGAGCGGTCAATTGCACCAGACTGTAAATCTGGCGGCCTGACGGCCTTCGGGGGTTCGAATCCCTCCCTGCCCACCTTTCATATTAGGACTGGTTTTGACTCTTTGTACACTAACGTGACTAACAGCAAATCCTGCAACAACTTCCGACAAATCTGCCCCCTTCAGTCCATTCCTGCCCGTCGCTGTCCCTGCCGGATTTTCTGCCGGTTGCCTTCCGGATTTCCTACCGGATTCTTCCCCGGTAAATGCCTGCAGGGCAAGGGAATAGTGAGCATCGGTCACCTGCAAGTAGTGGCCTTGGGCCACGGCTTGCGTGTTGCCTAGCCATGCGCAGACGACGTGGGCCGGCAGCTTATTGGACAAGTCCGTTTGGGCGGCTGACCGCAAGGTATGCCACAGGCGGGGTCACGGCTTGATCCCGGCCCGCCGCAGCAGGCGGAGCAACTGCTAACGCAAGTTAACGGCCCGCCAAAAACCCTTTTCCGCAATCCCTGACTGACTGCCGCTGCCTTAGGTGATGGAACACGTACACCGCACCTTCCGGGGCCGTCTGGAACACTTCCTCCAATAGCTCCCGTACCCGTGGCAGCAGCGGCACGATGCGGTACGGCTTCCCCTTGGTGGCCGTTTTGGGATTAGGGATGCGGAGCCGGTTGTGCTCCCAATCCACGCAGTCCCAGGTTCGAAAACGGCTCCGACGGCACCCGGACGCCCAGGTAGCGGCTCATCGCCAGCAGCAGCCGCCATTCCGCATTGGGGGCCTGCTCGATCAGCCGCTCGACAACCTCGACGGGGACGTAAGCCTGCCGCTCCCGGTTGACCTGCGACGGACACCGGACGTCACGGAAGGGATTGTCGCTCAACAGTTTCCGACGGACGGCATCGTGGAAAACCGCCGCGGCGATACCCAGGTGTTTGGCTACCGTCGCCGGGGGCAGTCCCCGCCGCATGTGAGGCCGCTTGCCGGTGCGGTCATCGGTCAACAGCCAGGCCTTGTAGTCGGCCACGTCGCCGGAGGTGATGCTGTCCAACCGCCTGTCCGGGCCGAAAAACTTCAGAATCGTGCAGACGGCCTGTTCGGTTGCCAGGCGTGACTGCGGCCTTAAATCGGTGCAGCGGCGGCGATATTCGGCCAGATACTCCCCCAGCGGTCAGATCCTGCTGCCTGGCAGGCAAATCGATCAGTCCTGCCTTGGCCAGCCGCTCCCGCAGCTTGTCGGGGATGCTGGTTAACCATATGGCCGTGGTCGGGGGCGGGGCCGATCCGGACAACTTGGCGGCCAGTAGGTGCTCCACGTGCAACCGGACCATCTCTGCCCCCTTGCGATCGGTCAGGCCGGTGCGAGTGGTCATCTGCCGCCCGTCCGGGGCCGTAAAAGCAAACCTGCCAACGGTTACCTTCCTTGCTCAGTCCTGCCATCACATTCCCCCTGTTGCCGGTCAACCCGTCCCCCCGCCAGGGATAATTGCTATTATAATTATTCGCTAGTTATCTTCGGACATTTTCTTGCATTTTTTGTTGCTTCCCTAACCTTGGGAAGAGAATATATATGTATATATGTGTGTGTTATACCCCCTGAAATAAGTGTTGAAGTGTTGCAAAGCCTCGTTTTGTAGGCTTTTTTGCAATACTTGCATTTTGTCATGTGTTGCACAACACTTGTAAGTGTTGCAGGGGCGTCAAAACGGGATTTTGTCGTCTTCCTGGCAACGGTCGATCTGTCGCCTGTCCGGAGGGTAGTACCTCCGCCAAACGTCCGTGAACGCATCCCGCTGGTAACCCCGGCCTATCCGATCCCGCGTCGGCTCAATGCCGAACGGCTTCAGCCGCCGGGCCAGCCACGCCCCGTGATCGACCTGCCCTTGTTGGTCTCCGGCCACGGGCGGTCAGTCATGTCGCACAATTTCTGTGTCAGCGTCGCACCGTTCAAAAACTCCGGGTCGCCGCAATCGGCGAACACCTGCCTGATGTCCGTCAGCAATTCCACGGCCAGGTCGCCGTCATCCGTATCCCCGCCGCTTAGCAGCGTCGCCGCCCGCTCGGCCAGCTCCGGCTAGCCGTCCCCGGCCAGATACGCAATCTGCAGCAGCGGCCGCCAGTTGTCCCACGCCCGGTCATTCAGGCCGTCGATGCGGGAGACATCGGACAA
>FWWM01000875.1_pt1 | contig 97548 bp, 99 predicted proteins | sample 2228351 | NCBI WGS metagenome assembly FWWM01 (sample SAMEA103939774, study PRJEB20133) | metagenome | reverse complement strand
GACGAGACGTTGCGCATGATCGCGCAGGAGCTCGTGAAGACCGTGCGCGCGAACGTGACCGTCGACTGGACCTTGCGCGAGAACGTGCGCGCGCAACTGCGCGTGCTGGTGAAACGGATTCTTCGGAAGTACGGCTATCCGCCGGACAAGCAGGAGAAGGCAACGCAGACCGTGCTGGAACAGGCCGAGGCGCTATCGCTGCAGTGGGCGGTCGCGTGAAAGAAGGGGTCGACGATCGCACCGCACGGACTGCGCTGCTTGCCGCCGCGATTGCGCATATCGGTTGTTCCACGACCGCCATCTTGGTGCTCGCGGCTGCGCCGCCGCTTGGCCGCTCAAGTGACGTCAGTGCAGAACTAGCCAGCGCGAAAGAGCGCAGACGCCATGAAAGCTAAGCCTTCTTCACCAGGGGAAATGCGTGCGGAGTACGAGTTCGACTATTCAAAGGCTGTGCGCGGGAGGTACTACAAGCGCCTGCTCAAAGAGGGCTCGAACGCGGTTGTTCTGGAGCCGGACGTTGCCAAGGCGTTTCCGGACTCCGCCGCCGTCAACGACGCCCTACGTGTCGTTCTGAAGGCCGGAGAGTCTGCACGAGGTCTGACTCGTCGCTCGGCGCGGACGCGCGCGAAGGTCGCGCACGCCGGATCGCGTTGAGGTCGGAAAGCGCTCGGGAACCGGGATCTCGGAGGCGGCCGCGGCGCTGGCCGCGCGCCGCCCGGCCGCTCAAATGACGTTCGCCTCGACGAGCGGCTCGCCGCGCGCGATGCGCGCGGGCGCAAGCGGCGCCAGATCGAGCGTGCGGTATTCGCCGGTGGCGACGAGCTCGGCCAGTCCGCGGCCGACGGCGGGGGCCTGCTGGATGCCGTGGCCGGAGAAGCCGCAGGCGACGTAGGCGTTGTCGAGCCCGGGCACGCGGCCGACGATGCCGTTCTGGTCGAAGGTGTTGAACTCGTAGTAGCCGGCCCACGCGTGCGTTTGCCGCAGCGCCTCGAACGCGGGCACGCGCGCCGCCAGATGCGGCCAGATCCACTCGTCGAACAAGCCGTGATCGATCGCCTCGAGCGGCGCATCGTCGCGGTCTTCGCCGCGCGGCGGCGCGCCGCAGATGAACCCTCGGCCCTCGGGCCGGAACCAGAATCCGGACGGATCGATCACCAGCGGGCAGTCCGGAAGCTGCGCCGGGGACTGGAACACGAAGACGTCGCGCTTGCGCGCCCGCACCGGCAGATCGAAGCCGAGCGTTTGCGCGAGCGGCGCCGACCATGCGCCCGCTGCGAGCACGAAGGCGTCGGCTTCGAGCGCGGCGCCGTCGGCGGTATGCGCGCGCACGACCCGGCCGCCGGTGGTGCCGAAACGCTCGACCTGCGCGGCGACGTAGTTCACGCCGAGCGCGATCGCCTTGCGGCGGAATGCCTGCAGCACGCTGTAGCCGTCGAACCAGCCTTCGCCGCTCGTGGCGGTGCTCAGGCCCAGGCCCGCGAGCGCCACGCCTTCGACGGCGAGCCAGGGAAACCGCCGCTGCAGCTCGGTCGGGGCGAGCAGCACCACGTCCGCCCCGCAGGCGCGCTGCACCGCGTGGTTCGCGCGCAGGATGTCGGCCCCGGCCGCGCTGGCGAGAAAGAGATACCCCGGCTCGACGAGTCCGATCGCGGGCCGCTCGTCGCCGACCGCCAGCTCTTCGCCGATGCGCCGGTAGAAGGCGAGGCTCGCCTGCGACAGGCGGATGTTGATCGCGGTGGAGAACTGCACGCGGATCGAACTCGCGGACAGCGCGCTGGAGGCGAAGCGGTAGCTCGGATCGCGTTCGACGACGGTGACGCGCACGCCGAAGTCGCGCGCGAGGAAACAGGCGACGCTCGAGCCGATCGCGCCGCCGCCGATGACGAGAACGTGCTGCGGCATGCGCGCCCCATACAATGGCGTCGATGACGCTGCGATTGTATTCGGCCGAGCAGGTGCACGCGGCGCTTGCGTGGGAGCGTCTTGCCGCCGCGCTGGCTGCGGCCTTTGCCGCGGGTGCGCAGGTGCCGCTGCGGCACGCGCACCGGTTGGGCGAAACCGACACGCTGCTGCTGATGCCGGCCTGGCGCGACGGCGAAGACGGCGCGCTCGGCGTGAAGATCGTCACGGTGATGCCGGGCAACGCGGCGCGCCGCGCGGCCACCGTCAATGCGCTGTATCTGCTGCTCGATCGCGCGAGCGGCGAGTCGCGCGCGGTGATCGACGGCGAGGCGCTGACGCTGCGGCGCACCGCGGCGGCTTCCGCGCTTGCGGCGCGCTATCTGGCGCGCGTCGACAGCGCGACCCTGCTCGTCATCGGCACCGGCAAGCTCGCGCCGTTCATGGCGCGCGCCCACTACGCGCTGCGCCCGCAACTGGCGCGCGTGCGCGTCTGGGGCCGGCGCGCGGAAGCGGCGCAGACCCTCGCGCAACGGCTGCGCGACGAGGGACTTCCGGCCGAGGCCGCCGCCGATCTGGAAGCGGCGGTGCGCGACGCGCACATCGTCAGTTGCGCGACGACCGCCGCCGTGCCGATCGTGCACGGCGCGTGGCTTGCGCCGGGCACGCACCTCGATCTGGTCGGCGGCTTCACGCGGGCGATGCGCGAAGCCGACGACGCGGCGGTCGCCCGCGCGCGCATCTTCGTCGACACTTATGCCGGTGCGCTCGCCGAGGCGGGAGATCTGGTCGTCCCCCTCGAGCGGGGCGTGATCGATCGCGCGCGGATCGAAGCCGAGTTGGCGGAGCTGGTGCGCGGGGACAAGCCTGGCCGCAGCAGTGGCGACGAGATCACGCTGTTCAAGTCGGTCGGTACGGCGCTCGAAGACCTCGCCGCCGCAGAGCTGGTCGTTCGCGACCGGTAATCCGCGCGGTCACGACGAAGGGCTTCGCGCCGAAGCACTCACCGCCGGGACGCGGAGTGCGCCGGCCACCGGACCTCGGTTCTCTCCGTGTCCTCGTGGTCTCCGCGGCGAGATCACGGACTTCGCGGGCAGGCAGGTTCACCACCAAGACACGGAGAACGCCGAGAAAAGCATTCCTGCCGTCCTCTGTGTGCTCTGTGTCTCTGTGGTGAATGAACCCCTCGGCACGACTCCGCGCTTCTCAGCCCTTCGGCGGCGCGGTGTCGATGAAGCTCGGCCGCGCGGCGAGCTTTTCGTTCAGGCGCGCGAGGTTCGGGTACTGGCCGCGCCAGTCGATTTCGGGGAAGCGGAAGTCGAGGTAGCCCAGCGCGCAACCGACCGCGATGTCCGCCAGCGTGTAGCTGCTGCCGTTGCACCAGGGTTTGTCGCCGAGCCCGAGGCTCATCGCGGCCAGGCCGTGCCGAACCTTGCCCATCTGGCGGTCGATCCACTTCTGCGACTGCTGCTCCGGCGGGCGCTGCGTCTTTTCCAGCCGCACCAGGATCGACGCGTCGAGCACGCCGTCGGCGAGCGCCTCCCACACGCGCACCTCGACGCGTTCGCGCCCGTTCGGCGGGATCAGCCGCCCGACCGGTGTCAGCGTGTCGAGGTACTCGACGATCACGCGCGAGTCGAAGACCGCGCCGCCGTCTTCCATGATCAGGCACGGCACCTTGCCGAGCGGGTTGGCTTCGTGGATCCGGGTATCCGCGGCCCAGACGTCCTCCAGCTCCAGCGCGCACTCGATCTTCTTCTCCGCCATCACGATGCGCACCTTGCGCACGTACGGGCTGGTCAGCGAGGCGATCAGGCGCAGGTTCTTCTTCGACACGGCGGAGCTTCCATGCTGTTCTTGCGTCGCCGGATCATAACAACGGCACCTCGCCACGGCCGCGTACCCGCGCCGCCGTCCGGCGATCGCGCGCGACCCCGGTGCTAGACTCGCCGCGGCGCGCCCGCCCGGACGTTGCCTTCCGATTTTTCGGCATCCGATGTCTCCCGACGAGGTCTTTGCGCTGACGGCGCTGTCGCCGCTCGACGGACGCTACGCGCGCCAGGCGGCGCCGCTGCGCGAGGTCTTCTCCGAGTACGCGTTCATGCGCGCGCGGCTGCGCGTCGAGGTCGAGTGGCTGATCGGGCTGTCGTCGCTGGGACTCGCGGAGCTGCCGACGCTGCCCGACGACGCGGTGCAGCGGTTGCGCGCGTTGGTGCGCGGCTTCTCCGTCGAGGACTGCGCGGAAATCAAGGCGATCGAGGCGCAGACCAACCACGACGTCAAGGCGGTCGAATACTGGATCAAGCGCCGCACGGGCGACGTGCCGGCGCTCGCGCGCGCGGCCGAGTTCGTGCATTTCGCCTGCACGTCGGAGGACATCAACAACGCGTCGCACGCGCTGATGCTGTCGACCGGCCGCTTCGTGCTGCAGGACCGGCTGCGTGCGGTGCACACCCGACTGCGCGAACTGGCGCACGCGCACGCCGACCTGCCCATGCTCGCGCGCACGCACGGTCAGCCGGCGAGCCCGACCACGGTCGGCAAGGAGTTCGCCAACTTCGCGGTGCGGCTCGCTGGCGCGATCGACGCGATCGCGCGCGTGTCGTTCGCCGCCAAGATGAACGGCGCGGTCGGCAACTACAACGCGCATCTGGCCGCGTATCCGCTGATCGACTGGGAACGCTTCGCGCGTCGCGTCGTCGAGGAGCTGGGGCTCGCCTTCAACACGCACACCACCCAGATCGAACCGCACGACTACATGGCGGAACTGTTCGACGCCGTGGCGCGCGCCAACACGGTGCTGCTCGACCTCGACCGCGACCTCTGGGGCTACATCGCGCTCGGCTATTTCAGGCAGAAGCTGAAGGAAGGCGAGGTCGGCTCTTCGACGATGCCGCACAAGGTCAACCCGATCGACTTCGAGAACTCCGAGGGCAACCTGGGGCTCGCCAACGCGCTGCTGCGGCATCTCGCGGAAAAGCTGCCCGTGTCGCGCTGGCAGCGCGACCTATCCGACTCCACCGTGCTGCGCAATCTCGGCGTGGCGCTGGGCTACTGCCTGGTCGCGTACGAATCGTGCCTGCGCGGACTCGGCAAGATCGAAGCGAACCCGGAACGGCTCGCCGCCGACCTGGACGACGCCTGGGAAGTGCTCGCCGAGCCGGTGCAGACGGTGATGCGCCGCTACGGCGTGCCCGAGCCGTACGAGAAGCTCAAGGCGCTGACCCGCGGCCGCGGCATCACGCGCGAGGCGCTGCACGAGTTCATTCGCGCGCTGGCGATTCCGGACGACGCCAAACGTGCGCTGCTCGCGCTGACGCCCGCAACCTACGTCGGCAAGGCGGGTGAGCTCGCGCGCCGTTGTTGAACGCCGCGCTCGCGTCAATGCGCGAGTGTTCCGCGTTCGGTACGACGGAATAATCCGGCCCGACGCTTTGTTTGCGCGCTGTCCGGGTCCGTTCGGACCCGGCTTCTTTCACCATGATGGGGGATTCATGAAGCTTTCGATTCAAGCGCTGCTCGCTGCCGTCGCAGTCGCCGTCGCCGCGCCCGCTTCGGCTCAGTTCGCCAAACCCGAAGACGCCGTGAAGTATCGCCAGTCGGCGATGGCGCTGATCGGCAACCACATGGGCCGGATCAACGCCCAGCTCAAGAGCGCGAGCCCCAACGTCGCGGCGATCCGGTCGAGCGCGGCCCTGATCGAGACGCTGTCGAAGCTGCCGTTCGAGGCGTTCACGCCCGGCAGCGACATGGTGGCCAATACCAAGGTCAAGCCCGAGTACTTCGAGGACACGGCGAAGGTCCAGCAACTCACCGAGAAGATGCAGGCCGAGGTCGCCAAGCTCGCCGCCGCGGCCAAGGGTGGCGACCCCAAAGCGATCCAGACGCAGTTCGGCGCGGTCCGCCGGGCATGCAAGGCCTGCCACGACGACTACCGGATCAAGTGATCCGTCGCGGCGTTGCGCGGCGCCGTGCGCGCAGCGTCGGGTGCGTCGAGGGCCGCGCGAGCGGCCCTTCGCATTCGCGGACCTACAGGTTGACGACGTAGCCGACGAGACCGGCGGCGAGCAGGGCGAACACGGCGGCGCGCAAGCGCATCAGCGCATCGTCCTGCGCGGGTTCGGCGGCGATGCCATGCTTGACGCCGGTGATCATCGGCGCGACCAGATTCTCGCGCCTTGCGAAGAAGTAGTAGGCGATCGCCGCCAGGTGCAGCGCGACGAGCGCGTAGATGGCGTTCTGGTTCAGCGCGTGGATCCGCGTCATCAGGCTCGCCGTCGCGCCGGGGACGAATTTCGACAGCGGACCTTCGGTGGCGATCTCGTCGTTGGCGAACAGACCCGTGCCCGCCTGCACGAGCAGCGCCGTCAGCAGCGCCAGCACCGACCAGGCACCGAGCGGATTGTGTCCGGCGTGCCGTTCGTCCGCGCCGCGCGGCGCACACAGATAGGCGAGCACCGCGCGCGGCCCGCGGACGAACTGCGCGAACAGCGCATAGCGAGAGCCGGCGAATCCCCACAGCAGCCGGAACACGAGCAGCGCGAGGATGGCGTAGCCCGACCACATGTGCCAGTGCATCCAGTTGCCGCCGATCTTGGCCGTCGCCACGGAAAAGACGACCAGCAGCGCGAGCGTCCAGTGAAACAGCCGCGTGGGCAGGTCCCAGATGCGGACGGGTGTCATTCGACTCGGAACGGATCGATCATGGGCTCGAACGCGTGTCGGTCGGCGGCGCCGGCGCAATCCGCAATCCGAATCAAGGAACGATCTGCTGTTCCTCTTTCTTGACCGGCTTGACCAGGTCTTCGCGCTTAACACCCAGATACATCGCGATTGCCGCCGCGACGAAGACCGACGAGTAGATGCCGAACAGGATGCCGATCGTCAGCGCCAGCGCGAAGTAGTGCAGCGCGGGGCCTCCGAACGCGAGCATCGCCAGCGTCATCATCAGCGTCGACCCGTGCGTGATCATCGTGCGCGAGATCGTCGCGGTGATCGCCGAATCGATCACCTCGGTCGTGCTCGCCCTGCGCATCGTGCGGAAGTGCTCGCGTACCCGGTCGAAGATGATCACCGACTCGTTGACCGAATAGCCGAGCACCGCGAGCACGGCCGCCAGCACCGGCAGCGAGAACTCCCAGCCGAAGATCGAGAACATGCCGACCACCAGCACGACGTCGTGCAGGTTGGCCGCGATCGCCGCGACCGAGAACTTCCATTCGAAGCGGAAGGCCAGGTAGATCATGATGCCGATGCACACCATCAGCAGCGCGAGCGCGCCGTCGTGCGCCAGCTCCTCGCCGACCTGCGGGCCGACGAACTCGACGCGCCGCAGTTCCACGGCCGGATCCTGCGCCTTCAGCAGCGCCATCACCTGCTCGGCCTGCTGGCCCGAGCTGAAGCCCTCGCGGACCGGCAGCCGGATCAGCACGTCGCGCGAGGTGCCGAAGTTCTGCACCTGGAACTCGCCCCAGCCCTTGCCTTCGATCGCCCGGCGGATCTTCGGCAGATCCGCCGCCTGCGGGTACGAGACCTCCATCACCGTGCCGCCGGTGAACTCGATCGACAGGTTCAGCCCGCGCACCGCGAGGAAACCGACCGCCACCAGGAACGTGATCACCGAGATCGCGTTCAGAATCAGCGCATAGCGCATGAAAGGAATCGTGCGGCGGATCCGGAAGAATTCCATGGGCGGGTCCTTTCAGCGCACGTTCACTTTGCCAGTCGCCGTTTCCGGCTTCCACACCTGTCCGATCGGCAGCCTGGCCAGCCGCCTGCGCGAGCCGTAGACCAGGTTGACGATGCCGCGCGAGACGAACACCGCCGAGAAGATCGAGGTCAGGATGCCGAGGCAGTGCACGACCGCGAAGCCGCGCACGGGTCCCGAGCCGAGCAGGAACAGGAAGATGCCGGCGATCAGCGTGGTGACGTTCGAGTCGAGGATCGTCGCGAACGCCTTCTCGTAGCCCTGCGCGATCGCCTGCTGCGGCGAGGCGCCCTTGCGCAATTCCTCGCGGATGCGTTCGTTGATCAGCACGTTGGCGTCGATCGCCATGCCGAGCGTCAGCGCGATGGCGGCGATGCCCGGCAGCGTGAGCGTGGCCTGCAGCAGCGACAGCAGCGCGATCAGCAGCATCACGTTGACCGACAGCGCGATCACCGAGATCAATCCGAAGATCGCGTAGTAGGCGATCATGAAGATCGCGATGCCGGTGAAGCCGTACACCGTCGACGTGAATCCCGCGCGGATGTTCTCCGCGCCGAGGCTCGGGCCGATCGTGCGCTCCTCGACGATTTCCATCGGCGCGGCGAGCGCGCCGGCGCGCAGCAGCAGCGCGAGGTCGTTGGCGACACTCGGGCTGTCGAGGCCGGTGATCTGGAAGCGAGACCCGAATTCGCTCTGGATCGTCGCGACCGTCAGCACCTCGCCCTTGCCCTTCTCGAAGAGCACGACCGCCATCGGCTTCTTCAGGTTCTCGCGCGTGACTTTGCGCATCACGCGGCCGGCGGCCTCGTTCAGCTCGATCGACACGGCCGGGCGCTGGTTCTCGTCGAAGGTCGCCTGCGCGCCTTCGAGCTGCTGTCCGGAGAAGATCACGTCCTTCTTCAGCACCACCGGCGCGCCGCGGCCGACCGTGAAGCGCTCCGAGCCGAACGGCACCGGTGCGTTGCCGAGCACCGCGGCCTGTGCCTCCGCGCTGAGATCGACGAGCCGCGCTTCGAGGGTGGCGGTGCGGCCGATGATGTCCTTCGCGCGCGCGGTGTCCTGCACGCCGGGCAACTGGACGACGACGCGATCGGCACCCTGCTGCTGGATCACCGGCTCGGCGACACCCAGTTCGTTGATCCGGTTGTGCAGCGTGGTGATGTTCTGCTTGAGCGCGTTGTCCTGGACCGCCTCGACGGCGGCCGGCGTCATCGTCGCCACCAGCAGCAGGTCGGCGCCGGCGGCGTCCTCGCGCAGCGCGAGCTCGCTCAGGTTGTCGCGGATCACGCCGCTCGCCCGGGCGCGCGTCTCGGCATCGCGAAACCGGATCTCGATCTGCGGGCCGTTGCGCGCGATGCCCGCGTGCCGCACGTCCTTCTCGCGCAGCAGCGTGCGCGCGTCGCCGACCAGCGCATCGAGCCGTTTGTTGACGGCCTCGGCCGTGTTCACCTGCATCAGGAAGTGAACGCCGCCGCGCAGGTCCAGCCCCAGATACATCGGCAGCGCGCGCATCGACGCCATCCAGCGCGGCGCGGTCGACAGCAGGTTCAGCGCGACGACGTACGCCGGGTCCGTGGAGTCCGGATTGAGCGATTTCTCGAGCGCGTCCTTTGCCTTGAGCTGCGTGTCGGGATCGCGGAAGCGCACGCGCACCGTCGTGTTCAGCCCGACCTGGTCGAGAAAGGCACCGTCGTACGCGATGCCCGCGTCCTTGAGCGCCGCCTCCACACGGGTCAGCACGGCGGCATCGACCTTGACCGTCGCTTTCTGCGAGGACACCTGCACGGCCGGCGACTCGGGGAACAGGTTCGGCGCCGAGTACAACGCGCCGAACGCGAGCGCGACCGCAATGACGATGTACTTCCAGAGCGCGTAGCGGTTCATGGGGAGAAACGAGGATCGAGGACCGGGGATTCGGCGGAACGAAGCATGCAGCGGCGACCGGCTGCGGCGAAGTCCGATCCTCGATCCCGCATCCTAGAGGGACTTGATCGTTCCCTTCGGCAGCAGCGTCTGCACCGCCATTCTCTGCACCGAGATCTCGATCGGCTTGTCGCCGGCGCTGGCGATCTGCAGCGTGACGTACTGGTCCGACAGATCCGTGATCTTGCCGACGATGCCGCCCGCCGTCAGCACCTCGTCGCCCTTGGCCAGCCCTTCGACCATCGCCTTGTGTTCCTTCTGCCTTCTCTGCTGCGGACGAATCAGCAGGAAATAGAAGACGACGAAGATCAGTACCATGAAGCCGACCGAGGTCAGCATCGATTCGGGACCTGGCTGGGCGGCGGGCGCGGTCTGGGCGAGCGCGTCGGAGATGAAGAACATGCGTGACTCCAGGGCCGCGCGTGCGCGGCCGGTCGTGTGGGCCATGCGCCGCGCCCGCGCAACGGGTGCGGCTTCGGAAAACGGCGGATTATAGCCAGCGCCCTCGGCCGCGCAGGCGCAAGCGCGGGTATTCACCACCGAGACACCGAGAGCACGGAGATGGTTGTTGGTTTTCCTCGGTGCCTCCGTGCCTCCGTGGTCGAACCACCGCGTACGAAGGCCGATGGACTCACCACAGAGACACAGAGACACAGAGAAGGACTTTCGGTTCTCTCGGTGTTCTCGGTGTCTCGGTGGTCAAAAACGCCCTCGCTCAGTCGCCGACGCCTCGCGCGCGCGACTCGCGCAGGCGTCGGGCGAAGTCGTCGAACCGCCGCTCCTCGATCGCGATGCGCGCCTGACGCATCAGGTCCAAATAGAAGTGCAGGTTGTGGATCGTGGCGAGCCGCGCGCCGAGGATCTCGTTGATCCGCTGCAAGTGGTGCAGGTAGGCGCGCGTGAAGTGCATGCAGGTGTAGCAACCGCAGTCGGCATCGAGCGGGCGCGGGTCGCGGGCGTACCGGCTGTTGCGGATCTTGACGTCGCCCGCGCGCGTGAACAGCCACCCGTTGCGCGCATTGCGGGTCGGCAGCACGCAGTCGAACATGTCGATGCCGCGCGCCACACCTTCGAGCAGGTCCTCCGGCGTGCCCACACCCATCAAATAGCGCGGCTTGTCGGTGGGAAGCCGCGGCGCGACGTGCGCGAGCGTACGCAGCATCTCCTCCTTCGGCTCTCCGACCGAAAGTCCGCCGATCGCGTAGCCGTCGAAACCGATCTCGGCGAGCCCGGCCGCCGACTCGTCGCGCAGCCGCTCGTACATGCCGCCCTGGACGATGCCGAACAGGGCGTTGCGGCGCGGGCGAGCCGCCGTGAGCCGGTCGAACTCGGCGCGCGAGCGCTTCGCCCAGCGCAGCGACAGCCGCATCGACTCGGCCGCGTGCTCGAATGTGGCCGGTGCGCCGTCGACCTCGTACGGCGTGCACTCGTCGAACACCATCACGATGTCGGAGTCGAGCGCGATCTGGATGCGCGTCGATTCCTCGGGCGTCAGAACCAGCCGGTCGCCGTTCACCGGCGAGGCGAACTGCACGCCTTCTTCGCGCACCTTGCGCAGCTTGCCGAGCGAAAACACCTGGAAGCCGCCCGAGTCGGTCAGAATCGGCCGCTCCCAGCCCATGAAACGGTGCAGCCCTTCGTGCGCGGCGATCACCTCGAGCCCCGGCCGCAGCCACAGGTGGAAAGCGTTGCCGAGCACGATCTGCGCGCCCAGCTCGTCGAGCTCGCGCGGCGTCATCGCCTTGACCGTGCCGTAGGTGCCGACCGGCATGAACACGGGTGTTTCGACCGTTCCGTGCGCAAGCGTCATTCGCCCGCGCCGCGCGGCACCGTCGGTGGCGAGCAGTTCGAAACTCAGTGCCATCGTTTCATCTCGTTGTTATCACCGAGGCCGACATCGCCGCGCGCTGCGCGTGCCCCCTTTCCAATTCCCCGCGCGCCACGCGTGCGCCCCCTTTTCCAAAGGTGGCGATGACCACTCCCCTTTCGTAAAGGGGGGCAGGGGGGATTTCTCGGACTTCGCATCTACGGACCCCGCTCCAACAACATCGCATCCCCATAGCTGAAGAACCGATACCGCTGCGCGATCGCGTGCGCGTACGCGCTGCGGATCCGCTCGATGCCCGCGAACGCCGACACCAGCATCAGCAGTGTCGAGCGCGGCAGATGGAAGTTGGTGATCAAGCGGTCGACGACGCGGAAGCGGAAACCCGGAACGACGAACAGTTGCGTTTCGCGCGCACCGGATCGCACGCGGACCCCGTCCGTTGTGTCGATCGCCGCCGACTCGAGCGCGCGCAGGCTCGTCGTGCCGACCGCGGTGACGCGCCGGCCCGCGGCGAGCGCGCGATCGATCGCATCGGCCGCGGCCGGCGCGATCTCGTACCACTCGCTGTGCATCACGTGATCGCGGATGCGTTCGACGCGCACCGGCTGGAACGTGCCGGCGCCGACGTGCAGCGTGACGTGCGCGAACTCGACGCCGCGCGCACGCAGCCGTTCGAGCAGCGGCTGCGTGAAGTGCAGCCCGGCGGTCGGCGCGGCGACGGCACCCGGCCGCGCCGCGTACACGGTCTGGTAGCGCGCGGCGTCTTCCGCGTCGTCGGGGTGCGCGATGTAGGGCGGCAGCGGCACGTGACCGTGGCGCTCGAGCGCCGCGAGGACCTCGCCGTCGAAGGCGAGCACGAAGAAGTCCCGCTCGCGCCCGAGCACGGTCGCCGCCACCGGATCGCGGTCGCCGAACACGAAGGTCTGTCCCGGCTTCGGCGCATGGCTCGTGCGCACGAGCGCAAGCGCGCGGCGCGGCTCGACGATGCGCTCGACCAGCACCTCGACCTTGCCGCCAGTGGGCTTGCGCCCGAGCAGCCGCGCCTTGATGACCTTCGTGTCGTTGAACACCAGCAGCTCGCCCCGCGCGACCAGCCGTTCGAGATCCGTGAAAGCGAGGTCGGTGAGCCGATCGCGCGCGACGTGCAGCAGCCGGCTCGCCGCGCGGTCGGGCAGCGGATGTTGCGCGATCAGCTCGTGCGGCAGTTCGTAGTCGAAATCGGCGACGGTGAGTTCGCGATCCATGGCTTGACCGGCCAGGGAGGAAGAACCGAGCAGGCAGACGCCGCGCCCACCCGCAGATCCACCGGGCCCCTGCCTGGTCTTGCTTGGTGTCTCGGTGGTGAATGAAGCCGTGGTGCCGGGAGCGAGAATCGAACTCGCACGGTATTGCTACCGCGGGATTTTGAGTCCCGTGCGTCTACCAGTTCCGCCATCCCGGCTGTGTTCAAAGAGCGGGGCGGGATTTTGGCTCCGGCCGCTCGCTTGCGCGAGCTTAACTTGCTACGCAAGTTAGCCTTCGCCGCAACGTCCCGATAGAGCCGGGACGTTGTGGCTCCGGCCGCTCGCTTGCGCGAGCTTAACTTGCTACGCAAGTTAGCCTTCGCCGCAGTGTCCCGGCCGAGCCGGGACACTGTGAGTCCCGTGCGTCTACCAGTTCCGCCATCCCGGCTGTGTCGAAAACGGCTCGGGCCGCGGATTATCCGCGAAAGCGCTGCGGCGGCCAAACGCGCGTCAGATCACGATCTGCGTGCCGATCTCGATCGCGCGGCCGGGCGGCAGGTGGAAGAAGTCCGATGCCGGCTGCGCGTTGCGGTTCATCCAGGCGAACAGCCGCTTGCGCCAGCGCGCCATGCCGCCGCGCCGTCCGGGGATCAGCGTCTCGCGCGAAAGAAAGAACGAAGTCTGCTCGGGGATCAGCTCGAAGTCGTAGTGCCGGGACAGCAGTCTCGCGATGTCGACGATGTCGTACGAGTCGTGGAAGCCGCGGTGCAACGCGATGTGATGGCAGCCGTCGCCGAGGTCGCGGATGCGCGCGGCGTCTTGCGGCGGCACGTGCGGCTCGTTTTCCGCCACCGCCGTCAGGAAGATCACCCGCTCGTGCGTCACTCGGTTGTGCTTGAGGTTGTGCAGCAGCGACACCGGGATCAGATCCAGGACCGGCGTCATGAACACGGCCGTGCCTTCGACGCGTTGCGGCGGATAGGTCGTCAGGCTCTTGAGGAAAGGCTCCAGCGCGATGCCGCTGCGCTTGAGCTCGCCGCGCACGAGTTCGCGGCCGCGGTGCCGGGTCGCGAGCAGCGTGAAGATGGCGGCGGCGAAGGCGAGCGGGAACCAGCCGCCGTGCGCAATCTTCGCCGTGTTGGCGGCGAGGAACAGCAGGTCCAGCAGCGCCAGCGGGGCGAACACCAGCAGCACGCGCTGCGCCGGCCAGGCCCAGCGCCACGCGGCCACGAAGGCCACGCCGAGCGTGGTGATCACCATCGTGGAGACGACCGCGACACCGTACGCGGCGGCCAGGTTCGACGAGCTTCCGAACGCGAGCACCAGCGCGATCACGGCCGCGAGCAGCAAACAGTTGACGACCGGCACGTAGATCTGGCCGGCCTCGGTGGCCGAGGTGAACTCGATCTTCGTTCGCGGCGCGAGCGCGAGCTTGATCGCCTGGCTGGTCAGCGAGAATGCGCCCGAGATCACCGCCTGCGACGCGATCACCGTCGCCGCGGTCGCCAGCAGCACGAGCGCAAGCTGCAGCCGCGGGCGCGAGCAGGAAGAACGGATTGCGCGCGGTTTCGGCGTCTTCGAGCACCAGCGCGCCCTGGCCGAAGTAGTTCAGCAGCAGGCTTGGCATCACCAGCCCGAACCACGCGCGCTGGATCGGCCGGCGGCCGAAGTGCCCCATGTCGGCGTACAGCGCTTCGCCGCCGGTGACGGTCAGGAAAACCGCGGCCAGCACGACCAGCGCCAGCGCGGGATCGCGCAGCGCGAAGCCGAGCGCGTGTGCCGGCTCGAGCACGCGCAGCACGTCCGGGTGGCGCGCGATCTGCGCGGCGCCGAGCACGGCGAGCGCGGCGAACCACAGCAGCATGATCGGCCCGAACAGCCCGCCGAACTGCGCGGTTCCGCGCCGCTGCACGAGAAAAAGCGCAACGAGGATCGCGATCGTGGCCGGCAGCACGTAGTCCTTCGCCGCGGGCGTGACGACTTCGATGCCCTCGACGGCGGACAGCACCGAGATCGCCGGCGTAATCACGCCGTCGCCGTAGAACATCGCCGCGCCGGCCAGCCCGAAGCCGATGGCGGTGGCGCGCCAGCGTCCTTCGACCGGCATCTGCCGCGGCACGAGCGCGAGCAGTGCCAGGATGCCGCCTTCGCCCTGGTTGTCGGCTCTGAGCACGAGCAGCACGTACTTGATCGAGACCACCGGCGTCACCGCCCAGAGGATCATCGACAGCACGCCGTAGATGCTGGCAGGGTCGACGCCGGCGCCGTGTCCGCCGGTCAGGCTCTCGCGGAAGGCGTACAGCGGGCTCGTGCGGACGTCGCCGTAGACCACGCCGAGCGTGGCGACCAGCAGCCCGGCCGCCGGTCGGCGTTCGGCTTCGTCGTCGCTCGTCGTCGCGACCGCACGGTTCACGGAAGCGGGTTCAGGCGGCGGCGTGCACCGCGCAACGCGACCGATGCGGCGAAGGAGAAGGGCACGGACAAGGCGGACGCGGCGGCCCGGACCCGATCAGATCTCGACGTTGTCGATCAGCCGGGTCGTGCCGAGCTTGGCCGCGGCCAGCACGACCAGCGGCTCGCCGCCGGCGACCTCTTCGCGCGCCGGCGCCTTCAGGTCGCGCTGGCGGCGCACCGACACGTAGTCGACCTTCCAGCCGGCGGCAGCCAGTTCGCGCTGCGCATCGTGCTCGAGCTTGGCAATGTCGATTTCGCCCGCGCGCAGGCGGTCGCGCACCTCGTTCAACACCCGATACAGCCGCGGCGCTTCGCGCCGCTCGGCCTCCGACAGGTAGCGGTTGCGCGACGACAACGCCAGTCCGTCCGTGTCGCGCACCGTCTCGTGCGGGATGATTTCGGTCGGCAGGGCGAACTGCCGGCACATGTTGCGCACGATCATCAACTGCTGATAGTCCTTCTTGCCGAACACCGCCACGCGCGGCTGCACGCACGAAAAAAGCTTCAACACGACGGTGGTGACGCCCACGAAGAAGCCCGGGCGGAACTCGCCTTCGAGAATATCGCCGAGGTCGTGCGGCGGCGAGACGCGGAACTCCTGCGGCTCGGGATACATCTCGCGTTCGTCCGGCGCGAACAGCACGTAGACCTTGTTCTGCCGCTGCAGCTTGTCGATGTCCTCGGCCAGCGTGCGCGGGTACTTGTCGAAGTCCTCGTTCGGGCCGAACTGCAGGCGGTTGACGAAGATCGACGCCACCACCGGATCGCCGTGCCGGTGCGCCATGGCCATCAGCGCCAGATGCGCGTCGTGCAGGTTGCCCATCGTCGGAACGAAGGCGATGCGCAATTGCCCGCGCAACTGGTCGCGCAGCTCCTGGATCGTGTGGACGACTTTCATCGCGGGCTCCGTCGGGCGTCGGTATGGGCCGAAGGCGCAGGGGCGGCGGATTGTACGGGGTCCGCACGCCGGCCGCAGATCGCCCGGCCGACCCGGGCTCAGTAGCAGTGCTCGGGACCGGGAAACGCGCGCGCCTTGACCGCACCGACATAGGCTTCGACGGCGGCGCGGATGCCGGGTGCGCCGTCCATGAAGTTGCGCACGAAGCGCGGCTTGCGGCCCGGATAGACGTCCAACATGTCGTGCAGCACCAGCACCTGGCCCGAGCAGTCGGCGCCGGCGCCGATGCCGATCGTCGGGATCGCGAGCGACCGCGTCACCTCCGCGGCGAGCGCCGCCGGCACCAGTTCGAGCACGAGCATCGTCGCGCCGGCCTCCTGCAGCGCAACCGCGTCGCGCTTCAGTTGCGCCGCGGCCTCGTCGGTCCTGCCCTGCACGCGATAGCCGCCCAGCGCGTGGATCGACTGCGGCGTCAGCCCCAGATGCGCGCACACCGGGATGCCGCGCGTGGTCAGCCGCCGCACGGTCGGCGCCAGCCACGCGCCGCCTTCGAGCTTGACCATTTGCGCGCCGGCGGCCATCAGCCGCGCCGCGTTGTCGTACGCGGCGAGCGGCGACGCCTGGTAGCTGCCGAAAGGCATGTCGGCGATCAGCCACGCACGCCGCGCGGTCCGCGCGACGCACTTCGTGTGATACGCGACGTGCTCGATCGTCACCGGCAGCGTCGAGCGCTCGCCCTGGATCACCATGCCGAGCGAGTCGCCGACCAGCAGCACGTCCACGCCGCATTCGTCCAGCAGCGCCGCGAAGCTCGCGTCGTAGCAGGTCAGCATCGCGATCGGCTCGCCTTGCGCGTGCATCTCGAGCAGGCGCGGCAGCGTGACCGGTTTGCGTTCGGCCGGCGCGGATGGGGTGTGCACGCTCATCGGATCTCCCGTGTACGACGCGCTCCGACGATATCAAGCCGCGAGATTGAAGTACTCGCGCCGCCCGCGCATGCGTTCGATGCGCGCGAGCAGCAGCTCGAAGTCCGCGTCGCGTTCGACCGGGTTGAAATTTTCCGTGTTGACGACCAGCACCGGTGCAGCATCGTACGCGTGAAAGAAGCGCGCGTAGCTGTCGGACAGCGCGCGCAGGTAGCTGTCGGTGATGCCGGCTTCGTATGCGTGGCCGCGCCGGCCGACGCGTTCGGCGAGCGTCTCCGGCGACGCCTGCAGATAGATCACCAGGTCGGGGGCGGCGGCCTGCGGCGCGAGCTGGGCGAGGATCTGCTCGTACAGCTTCAGCTCGTCGTCGGCGAGCGTCAGCCGCGCGAACAGCGGGTCCTTTTCCAGCAGGAAGTCGGCGATCACCAGCGAATGGAACAGGTCGAGCTGCCTGAGTTCCCGAAGCTGCTGCACGCGCTGGAACAGGAAGAACAGTTGGGTGGGCAGCGCAAAGCGCGCGCGGTCGCGGTAAAAGCGTTCGAGGAACGGATTCGCCTCCGGCTGCTCGAGCAGCAGCTCGCCGCCCGAGTGCGCGGCGAGCCGGCGCGCGAGCGTGGTCTTGCCGGCGCCGATCGGGCCCTCGATGACGACGTGCCGCAGCCGCCGCGCGCCGGACTTCATGTCGAACGGAAGATGAAGTTCACGGCGCCCACCGGGCATAGCGCCGCCCACAGGTAGTCGAGCCGCAGCGGCTCTTTCATGTACAGCACGGCGAACGGGACGAACACCGGCAGCGTGATCACCTCCTGCAGGATCTTGAGCCGGCCGACCGTGTACACGGTGTAGCCGATGCGGTTGGCGGGCACTTGCAGAAGATACCCGGCACGCGCGATGCCCCGGCTTGCGAGCGCCGCGATCCACCACGGCTTGTCGTTGAGGCTGCGCAGATGCGCATACCGCGCGAAGGTCATGAAGACGTTCGACGCGATGAGCTGCAGCGTGGTCTGCGCGAGTACCGGCATCGGTCGTGCGCCGGTCAGGGCTGCGGTGCGGCGGCTGCGAAGGGTTCGACGCGCTGGTCGGCGACCGCGTCGAGGAAACGCGCCGCCGGTCCCAGCCCGGGCAGCACGATGTCGGGCGCGATGTCGAGCAGCGGCCGCAGCACGAACGCGCGCTCGTGCAGGCGCGGATGCGGCAGCGTCAGCGGCGTGCTGCGCACGATCAGGTCGCCGACCAGCAGCAGGTCCAGGTCCACCTTGCGCGGCGCGTTCCTGGTCGCGCCGCGCCGTTTGCGGCCGAGCATCATCTCGATGTCGAGCAGGTGCAACAGCAGTCCGTACGGCTCGAGCTCGGTGTCGATGGCGGCGACGGCGTTGATGAAGTCCGGACCCGGCGCGTCGATCGGCGCCGTGCGGTAGTAGGGCGAGACGGCGACGAACTCGGACCGCTCGATCGACTTCAGCGCCGCGACGGCCGCGTCGAGTGTGGCGACGAGGTCGCCCTGGTTCGCTCCCAGCCCGACGTATGCGCGTCGCTTCAACGATCGATCCTCACTGTGGTGCCGCAGCGCGTGTGGCGCCCCCGCGCCCGCGCCGCCGGCGCCGTCGGCCTGCCGCAGGCGCGCCGCTCGCGTGCGCCGCCGCCACCAGTTGCTCGCGTTCGGCGTCGGTCGCGTGCATGAATTTCGTCCACCATTCGCACAATTCGGCGGGCGCTTCCTCCGCCGCGCAGCGCAACAGCAGAAAATCATAACCGGCGCGCAGCCGCAGATGCTCGAGCAGCTTGAACGGCGCGCGTCCGGTGCGCCGCTCGAACCGAGGCTGCAGCATCCAGATCTCGCGCATGTCCGACGTGTAGCGGCGCTGGATCGCGAGCTTCTCGGTCTGCGCTTCGAGCACGTCGTCGATCGCGGCGTCCAGCGCCGGGATGCGGTGCTCGCCGCGCGCCTCGCGCTCCTTCCAGCGCTTCAGCACCTCGTGCCACAGCAGCGTGGCGAACAGAAAACCGGGCGCGATGTGCTTGCCGGCCTGCACGCGCTCGTCGGTGCGCGACAGCGCGAGCATCACGAAGCGCTCGCCCGCGGGCTGCTCGAGGATCACGTCGAGCAGCGGCAGCAGCCCGTGGTGCAGCCCCTCGGCGCGCAACCGCATGATGCAGGCCACGCTGTGGCCGCTCGTCAGCAGCTTCAGCATCTCGTCGAACAGCCGCGCCGCCGGAACGTTTTCGATCAGCGGCGCCATGCGGCGGATCGGTTCGCGCGTGGCGTCGTCGATCTGGAAGCCGAGCTTGGCGGCGAAGCGCACCGCGCGCAGCATGCGCACCGGGTCCTCGCGGTAGCGCGTCTCGGGGTCGCCGATGATGCGCAGCCGCTTGCGCCGCAGATCCTTGACGCCGTCGTGGTAGTCGAGCACGGTTTCGGTCAGCGGGTCGTAGTACAGCGCATTGACCGTGAAGTCGCGCCGTGCCGCGTCCTCGTGCTGCGTGCCGAACAGGTTGTCGGCCAGCACGCGGCCGTGCTCGTCGGTCTGCCGCTCGGGGTTGTCGAGCGCGCGGAAGGTCGACACCTCGATCGTCTCGTTGCCGAACATCACGTGCACGAGCCGGAAACGGCGACCGATGATGATCGCGCGGCGGAACAGCGCCTTGACCTGCTCGGGCGTGGCGTCGGTGGCGACGTCGAAGTCCTTCGGCGTGACGCCGAGCAGCAGGTCGCGCACGGCGCCGCCGACGATGTAGGCCTGGTGGCCCGCCTTCTGCAGCGTCTCGCACACGCGCACGGCGCTGCGCGGCACGCGGTTGCGGTCGATGCCGTGTTCGGCGGCCGGGATGCGCCTGGGCTCGCGCCTGTGGCGCGCCGGGCGCGCGAGCGAACGCGAAAAAAGCGTCGAAACCTTCTGGACGAAGCGTTTGATCATCGTTCAGGCGGGGTGCGCCGGCCGCTCCGGCGCGGGCCGGTTCCGCGCGCCGCCTTCGGTCACCGCCACCCGCCCGCCGGCGCGCACGACGAAGTGCGACCCGTCGTCGGCGCTATCGATCGGCAGCAGCGTGCGGTCGAGGTCGAGCGGCGCGAGCTTCATCGGCTGCTGCGGCGTGAGCCGCCCGCGCAGACCTCGCCCGGCAGGCCTGGTTTGTCGTTCATCGGGCGCGATTCTACGTGCCGCCCGCCAGCCATTCGCGCAGCAGTGGCACGGTCAGCGCGCGGCGGCGCGCGAGCGCGTAGGCGTCGAGCGCGTCGAGCGCGGCGACCAGCGTGCGCAGATCGCGCGGCAGGTGCGTGAGCATGTACGGGATCAGATCGTCGGACACCGCCACGCCGCGCGTGGCGGCGTGCGCGGCGAGGGCGGCCGCCTTCTCCGCGTCGGTGAGGGCGTGAAGCTGGTAGACGAGCCCCCACGCGAGCCGCGTGCGCAGGTCTTCGCGCAGCGCGAGCTGCGCCGGTGGCAGCGGGCCGGCGACGGCGCAGGCGGCGTCGGCCCGCGCGCGGACCGCGTTCAGTCGGTTGAACAGCGCCACCTGCGCGGCGGCGTCGAGCCGGTGGACGTCGTCGACGACCGTCAGTCCCGGCGCCTCCGGCGCGGCGTGCGGCGACCACCAGGCCCCGTGCGGCGCGCGTGCGAGCGCGGCGAGCAGATGCGTGCGGCCGCTGCCCTCCTTGCCCCACAGGTAGACGATCCGCTCGGCGAGCGCGCCGCGCGCCAGCCGGCGCAGCGCGTCGAGCGCCTCCGCGTTGCGCCCGGCGACGAAGTTGTCGAGCGTGGGCTCGCGCGGCTGCAGCAGGTCCAGCGCGAGTTGGCTCATGCCTTGCGGTAGAACTCGCTCGCGAGGTAGGCATCCTTCAGTCGCCGCAGCGCGACCAGCAGCGCGGCGCTCGCGGGCAGCGCGAGCAGTACGCCGAAGAAGCCGAAGACCTGGCCGAACGCCAGCAGCGCGAAGATCACCGCGATCGGATGCAGTCCGATGCGCTCGCCGACGAGCCGCGGTGTCAGGAAGAAACTCTCGATCGCCTGGCCGATGCCGTAGATCACCGCGACGGCGAGAAAGCCGTACAGGCTGCCGAACTGCAGCAGCGCGGCCAGCAGCGCGAGCACGAGGCCCAGTGCGAAGCCGACGTAGGGAATGAAGATCAGCAGACCCGTCAGAAGGCCGACCGGCAGCGCGGTCTGGAACCCCGCGATCGCCAGCGCCACCGAGTAGTACGCGGCGAGCACCAGCATGACCGTGAGCTGCCCGCGCAGGAACTGCGCGAGCAGGCCGTCGATTTCGCCGAGCATCGAGACCGTCCGCCCGTGCCAGCGGCGGGGGATCAGCGCTTCGGCGCGGCGGCGAAAGTCGTGCCAGTCGAGCAGCGCGTAGAACAGCACGATCGGCACCAGGAACAGCGTTCCGATCAAGCCCAGCAGCGCGATGCCGCCTTCGCGTGCGTGCGCGAAGATGCGCGCGATCAGATCCTGCTGCGCGCCGACGCGTTCGGCGAGCAGTTCCATCAGCGTCTGCGCGTCGAACCGGATCGCCAGACCGAACCACTCCTGCAGCTTCGGCGCGACCACCTGGTTCAGCTTGTTGATCAGCCCCGGAAGCTGCGCCTGCAGTTGCACCAGTTCCTTCTGCAGCACCGGGATCAGGATCAGCAGCAGCCCGAGCAGGATCAGCCCGAGCAGGAAGATCATCGCCAGCACCGCGGCCCAGCGCGGAAGCCGGCGCGCCGCGAGCCAGTCCACGCCCGGCGACAGCAGATACGCGAGGATCGCGGCGAGCGCAAACGGCGTCAGCACCGGCGCGAGCAGGTACATCAGCGCCAGCAGCGCGATGCCGACGCCGATCCACACGCCGGTCTGCACACGCTCGGCGGTCAAGATACTCATCGCATAAAATCCGCGGGCAAACGGCGGGTAGTCTAGCCGTCGGGCGTCGCACATCGGGCGCGGGTCGACATCGCTTTCACGGGTCGTTCCCGTTCGTGTCGAGCCTGTCGAAACAAGAACGGCGCGCGGGGAGGTCGCGCCGCCGTCCATCCGCCCTTCGACAGGCTCAGGGCGAACGGATCGCGCTGATGCAGGCGCCCGAATCGCAATCCGCAATCCGACATGTCCCTCGACTACAAACAAGCCGGCGTCGACTACGCGCAGATCGATCCGCTGAAGATCCTGGCGCAGCGCGCCGCGGCGGCCACCGCCGGCAATCTGGCGCGGCACGGGTTGATCGAGGTCGCCGCTTCGCGCGGCGAATCGGCTTACGTGGTCGACTGCGGCGAGTTTTACCTTGCGTCGATCACCGAATGCCTCGGCACCAAGGCGTTGGTGGCCGATGCGATGCGCGCGATCACCGGACGCACGTACTACGACCGGATCGCGCAGGACACGCTGGCGATGGCGATCAACGACATCGTGACCGTCGGCGCCACGCCCGTGTCGGTGCACGCGTACTGGGCGACCGGCGGTAGCGACTGGTTCGCGGATGAGGCGCGTGCGCGCGACCTGGTCGAAGGCTGGAAGGCCGCGTGCGATGCGTGCGGCGTGGCATGGGGTGGCGGCGAAACGCCGGCGCTCGCGGGTGTGGTGGCGCCGGGGCGGATCGATCTGGCGGCCTCGTGCGTCGGCATCGTGCGGCCGAAGTCGCGCCTGACGCTCGGCGAAAAGCTCGCCGCGGGCGATGCGATCGTGCTGCTCGCCTCCAGCGGCATCCACGCCAACGGCGTATCGCTCTCGCGCAAGCTCGCCGAACGTCTGCCGGAAGGTTATGCGACGAAACTCGACGACGGCACGCTGTACGGCGAGGCGCTGCTCGCGCCGACGACGCTCTACTCGCCGGTCACCGAAGCGCTCGCCGCCGCCGGCATCGTTCCGCACTACTGCGCTAACGTCACCGGCCACGGCTGGCGCAAGCTGATGCGGCATCCGGGTGCGTTCACCTATCGCATCCACACGCTGCCGCCGGTGCCGCCGGTGCTGCAGTTCATCCAGCGCGCAGCGGGCATCGACACGCGCGAGGCCTACGGCACCCTGAACATGGGCGCGGGCTTCGCGTTGTACGTCCTTGCGGAGGATGCCGAGGGCGTGGCGCAGATCGCCCGCGCCCAGGGTGTCGACGCCTGGGTTGCCGGTCGCGTCGAAGCCGGCGCGAAGCAGGTCATGATCGAGCCGCTCGCGCTGACCTTCGGCGGCGACGACCTGCACGTGCGGGCCTGAGACCGGCACGCGCCGCGCGTCGCTTGATTCCTGCGCCCGCCGCCCCAAAATTGCGCCACCGAACGCGCCGGCGGGTTCCGGCCGTGAGCGAGCCGGCCGGCGCTTGCGGGTGAAACTGGAGGAGCGCCATGCCAACGTATCAATACCGCTGCGAAAAGTGCGGCGAAACCTTCGAGCGCGTCGAGCACATGGCCGAGCACGAGTTGCCGCATCGCTGCCCGAAGTGCGGCAGCGAGTCGGTGCAGCCCGCGCCGACGCCGTTCATGGCCAAGACGTCGCGCAAGAGCTGAGCGCGGCGCGGACGACCGTCGCGGCGGGCGCAGCGCAAGCGCCGCGTACCCGCTCGATTTGAGCCACCGCGTCGTGAACTGCGCGTACAGGTAATCCGAGCGCGCTTCGACGACGCGCGCGCCGGGCATAGACTCGACGATGCGTCTCAAACGCGCGATCGCGGCCGCGGGGTCGCCGGCGAGCGGCAGCGGCGCGATCGCCGCGTCGTCCCTCTGCGGCGCGTCGGGATAAAGATGCGCCTGGCTCGACACGCTATTGGGCGTGCGCGAAGGCGGCTTGAGCCGCCCGTCGCGCACGCCGAGATCCGTTGGTTCGCGACCCGCGAGTACCCCGAGCCGCCCGGCGAGGAAGGCGAGCGCGACCAGCGCAAGCGCGATCCACAGGGCGACGGCGAGGAATTTCGTCGTGGCATCTCCTTCTTCGCGGCCGCGTCGGCCGGCGCGCGTGCGGATTTGAACACGGGAAGCGGCGTCGTACTTCCGGCGCAGGATCGATCGGGCCGCGAAGTCGCAGCCGTCAACGCGCGTAGCGGGCGACGAAGCGGCGGTCGATGCGGTCCTTCCAGCGCCAGACCCAGCGTCCTTCGGCGCTCAAGCCGTCCCAGCTCGCGATCGCATGTTGCGGGCCCGTCGAGATCAGGTACAGCGCCACGCGCTGCGGTCGGTAGCGGCGCAGCCGCTTGCCGGCGAGATAACGCAACAGGTTCGTCGCAAGCGGCGGGCCGGCGCGCACCGCGTAGACGCCGGACTTCGGACGCGGATGGCCGACGATCGACGCGCAGTCGCCGGCGGCGAAGACGAACGGGTGCGAGATCGACTGCAGACGCTGGTCGACCGCGATGAAGCCGCGCTCGTCAACGGCGAGCCCCGCTTCGCGCGGCCACTCGGCCGCGGCCGCGCCGATCGCGGCGATCGTCACGTCCGAGGCAATCTCGCCACCGTCGGCGAGCAGCACCGTGTGGCGCGTGATCTCCGCGGCGTCGTCCTCGATCAGCCGCACGCCGCGCGCGGGCGCGAGGCGTGCGATGCGCCGGCGTACGCCCGGCGCGAGCGTGGGCAGCAGGCCGGGCTTGCCGGTCACGAGCTGCACGCGCGCCGGCACGCACGCGCTCTGCGTCCGGTGCGCGATCGCCAGCGCCAGTTCCACACCGCCCGCGCCGCCGCCGAGCACGGTCAGCGTGGCGGCGTCTTCGCCGGCTTCGGCCAGCGCGGCAAGCTGCGCAAAGAGTCGTGGCCAGGACTGGATCAGCGATTCGATCGGCCGCAGCGCGATCGCATGCTCGCGCAATCCGGGGATCGCGTCGAGGTCCATCACCGGCCCGGTCGCGATCGAAATCACGTCGAAGGGCAGCGGCTCGGAAGCCTCGGTGTAGGCGATGCGGCTCGCCAGGTCGAGCCGCGCGACGTGCGCCTGCACGAAGCGCGCGCGGGCCCGCTGAGCAAGCGGCGCGAGCGGGATCACGCACTGCTCGATCCCGTAATGGCCCGCGATCCAGCCCGGCAGCATGCCCGAGTAGACCTGCCGGGGAAACGGCGACACGAGCGTCACCTCGACATCCGCGAGCGGGGTGCGCGCGAGCGCATCCAGCACGAACACGTGCGAGTGGCCGCCGCCGGCCAGCAGCAGCCGCTTCACTGCGTCTCCAGCACGACGTCGCCGAAGTACGAGAGCGCGTGCCCCCCCGTGTTGTCCGCGTCCGCAGAAAGCGCCACGGCGGCGAGCGGCGGCAAGCCGCCCTGGGCTTCCTCCGGAAACGCAGCGGAGAAGTCCGCGCGCAGATCGCGCGACTCGTCGAACCAGCGGCCGGGCGCTGCCTGCCGCAGCACCAGCATGCGGACGCGATCGGTGTAAGCGTTCGCAAGCCAAGTGCCCGCGGCGAGCTTCGCATCCCACACGTAGCAGATCGCCGCGGCGGGCAGCTTGGGATCGAACAGCATGCGGCCGAGCCGCACGCGAAAGCGGTCGCCGGCCGAAAGCCGCGCCAGCGGCAGATCGAACAGCGCGCACACGCGCGCCGGCACGTCGTCGCCGGACTTGCGCGTGAGGTCCGCGCCTTCGATCGTGCGCTCGATGCGCCAGCGCCACGCCAGCCGCGCGGCGAACGTGCCCGGCGGCAGCTCGTGAACGAGGTTCGCGTACGAGGCGTCGGCGCGTGCGCGCAGCACGTGCACACCTTCGAGCGGCACCACGTCGTACTGCGTGTGGCGCGCGATCTTCGGCGAAGTGGCGAGCTTCCACGGTGCGGGCGGCGCGCCGGTCGGCGCTCTGGAAAACGGCGCCAGCTCGATAGTGGCGGCCGCCGCGGAAGAAAGCGGCACGAGCGCGACGCAGGCGAGCGCCCGCAGGGCCGCGCGCTTCACTCCGCGATCCAGCCCGCGGCGAGCGCGCGTTCGTAGTCTTGCGGCGTGTCGAGATCCGGCAGCGGCGGTCGTTCGCACCAGCGCAATCCGAGCCGCGCCATGCGCTCGCGCGTGGCCTGCATCACCGTCGATCCGCCCCATTCGATTCCTTCGAACAATTGCGCGTGCGGCGCACGCAATCCGATCAGCACGTAGCCGCCGTCGTCGGCCGGCTGCACGACCGCGTCGTGCGCGGCGAGCGCCTCCGCCGCCTGCGCGAGATCCGCGGTCGTCAGCGCCGGACAATCGGTGCCGATCAGCAGACAGCGAGCGCCGCGGCCGGGCGCGAGTGTAGTGGCGAACGCGTGCAGCATTCGTGCGCCCAGATCGCTTCCTTGCTGAATCCTGATCTGCACGCCGACGCGCTGCGCGCAGGCGGCGATGAACGGATGCTGCGCGTTGCCGGAAACCCACAGCGTCACGCGCGCACCCGCGAGCGCGACGGACTTTGCGAGCGCGCTCTCGATCAACCGTTGCTGCAGCCGCGCCGCGCCCTCGGCGCCGAGCCGCGGGATCAGCCGCGTCTTCGCTTCGCCCGCTACGGGCGCCTTGGCGAACACGGCGATGTCGAGCGAGGCTGCGGAAGAACGTCGCATCGGGTGCGTAGCGGTTCTGCGTCCCCCTCGGGGGGATCGAGGCAGGGATGGGTGAGACGACGCAGGCGACCCCATTCCCGTCCCGACCTTCCCCATGAAGGGAGAGGCGTCAAGCCGTCGGTTCACCGCGCATCGCGATAACGCCGCGCCAGCTCGGCCGGATCGGCGCCGAAGAAGTACGCGAGCCGCAGCCGCCACATCAGCAGGATCGTGCGCCACACGCCGTGCCTTTCCCAGCGGCGGCCCGAGGTCGTCACGCGCGCGGCGAGCGCGAGCGGCGGCGAGATGCGCTTGGCGCGCTTGCAGAACTCGATGTCCTCCATCAGCGGGATCGGCGCAAAGCCTTCGAGCGCGAGAAACGCGCCGCGGCTCACGAAGATCGCCTGGTCTCCGGTGGCGATGCCGGTCGCCCGCGAGCGCCAGTTCATCAGCGCCTCGACCAGCCGCAGCCAGCGCGAGCGGCCGTCGATCGAGACGTCGAAGCGGCCCCAGCAGCGGTCCGAGTTGGCGAGCGTGCGGAAGATGATCCGGTCGGCGTCGGGCGGAAGCCGCGTGTCGGCGTGCAGAAACAGCAGCACGTCGGCGTCGGCCGCTTCCGGCGCGCGCGCTCCGGCGTTCATCTGCAGCGCGCGGCCGCGCGGCGCTTCGATCACGCGGTCCGCCAGCGGTGCGGCGCGCCGCACCGTGTCGTCGCCGCTTCCGCCGTCGACGACGATCACGCGCGCGCCGCGCGCGCGCAGCTCCGCCAGCGGCGCCAGCGCCGCTTCGATGCCGCGCGCTTCGTTGAGCACCGGAACGATGATCGCCAGTCGCATGCTTCGGCGTTCAGAGGATGCGGTATTTCAGCACGGCGACACGGAGAAAGGACTCGAGGATCTAGGTGTTCTCGGTGTCCTCGGTGTCTCGGTGTTCGAATCGGCCTCGTCCGCCATCACCGCAACTTCCGCCGCTTCGGAGCAAGTTGCGGCCACTTCGCTTCGACGATCGCGAGCAGGTCGCGCGCGCCGAGCACGGTGACGCCGGGCCGCGCGGTGCGGGCGGCTTCGACGATCGCGCGCGCGGCCGACTTGGCCGACAGTCCGCGCGCGTACGCCGGCAGCATGATGTCGGCGAGCGCGCGACCGGCCGCGCGGACGAGCGCCGCGATCCCGCGGCCGGTGGGGCGGCTGTCGTCGGCCGCGGTCGGGCGGACGATCAGCACCGACTCGAAGCCCATGCGCGCCAGTTCGATCTCGTCGCTGCCGGCGATCGTCGATGCGGTGGCGCTCATCTGCAGCAGCGCATCCAGCGGCGCGACGACGACGAGCCGGCGCGCGCCGCAGTCGCGCGCGACGCGCGCGGCTTCGAGCAGCTCGCCCGGCGCGAACGCGGCGAGCGGCGAGCCCGCGGGCACGAAGGTCTCGGGTCCGGTCAGGCAGATGTACGCATCGTCGGCGAGCACGACGCCCTGGCCGACGACCCACGGGCGGAAGCGCGCGGCGGCCGATCCGATCGGCTGCGTGACGCCGACGTGCACGAGCAAGTAGTCGCTCGACCCGACCAACAGCGCGAGCAGCGCTTCGCCGAGCGCGCCCACCATGCCGAGCGCGAGCGCGGTGCGCGCGCCCTCGTCCGCGCGGGCATTGCGCGCACGGTCGGCGGCGATTGCGGATTCGAGCGACGGCACATCGGACATGGCGGTGCGAGGATAGCCCGGCGCGCCGCGCCGACCGGCGGAATACGGCCGGCGTCACTGCGCGTCGTTCAGCGACCAGTCGTATGCGACGAACCGGATCGGCGCGCCCATCGCGCGCAGCCGCGCGCGGTCGGCCTCGGTATCGGCGAGCAGCTCGGCGTAGCGCGCGCCGAGTTCGGCGAGCGACGCGAAGCCCGGATAGCCGAGAAAACTCTTGCCGCCTTTCTCGAAATCCGCTTCGTACCAGTCGAAAAGCTGCGACAGCTCGAGCGTTGCCGTCTTCGGGTCGTAGCGGTTGCGCGTGCGATCCGACAGGAAGCGGCGCATCAGGTCCTCGAGCTGCGCGTCGAGCGCATCCGCGTTGAAAGCCTCGCGGCCGAGCATCGGGCAGCCGATCGACGCGCAGTTCACCGCCACGTGCACGCGCGGATCGTCGTAAACGCCGGGCGCGCGCATCGTTTCGTGCTCGATGCCGTCCAGATGCTGCGCCTTGCCGAGCAGCGTGAAGAAGCGGTCCTTCCACGGATTGCCGAACACGAGGCCGAAGTCGCGGATCGACTTCAGGTTCGGGTAGCGCGTCAGGATCTTTTCGATCGTGAACGCGTTGTACGCGTTGGCGAGAAAGGCGTACTGCCGCGGCTTGCTCCAGCGCGCAAACTGCTCCGCGCTCACGGCCGACAGCGTCTTCAAGTACGCCCGCAACGACGAGCGGTCGGCGGCGAAGCCCTTGTAATCGATGCGCGAGCTGTTGCCGTCGGGCGCGATGCGGACGTGCTTTTGCAGCAGCGCGGTCCACGCAGCGTGCGTGTGGTCGAATCCCTGCGCGGCGGCGGCGAGCGAGCCGAGCGACAGCGCCAGTGCGAGCAGGAGTCGTTTCATGCGCGGGTGCCCTCGTGAAGCGGTGCGAAGCACATCGTCAATGCGCTTCGGGCGTGTACGCCGGGCGCTTGTCGCCGAGCAGCGCACCGACCTTGCGCAGCACCGCGCCGACGCCGTACTCGCTGCGCTGCCACGCGTGCAGCGCGGCCAGGAACGCCCACTGCCCCTGCGTGACGGTCGCGCGTTTCCAGGCGCCGGCGGCGTACTTGTTCGCTTCGGCGAGCGTCGGGTAGATGTGGATCGTGCCGAGGATCTTGTTCAGGCCGAGGCCGTGTTTCATCGCGAGCACGTATTCGGCGAGCAGATCGCCGGCGTGCTCGCCGACGATCGTCGCACCGAGGATCTTGTCGCTGCCCGGGCGGGTCAACACCTTGACGAAGCCGCGCGCCTCGCCGTCGGCGATCGCGCGGTCCAGATCGTCGATGCCATAGACCGTCACCGTGTGCGCAATGTTCTTCTCTTTCGCCTCTTGTTCGTTCAGGCCGACGCGCGCGACCTCGGGATCGGTGAAGGTCGCCCAGGGGATCACGCGATAGTCGGCCTTGAACTTCCTGAAGCGGCCGAACAACGCGTTGACCGTCGCGTACCACGCCTGGTGCGACGCCGTGTGCGTGAACTGGTAAGGGCCGGCGACGTCGCCGCACGCGTAGATGTTCGGATAGATCGTCTGCAGATACTCGTCGGTTTCGATCGTGCGCGATCTGGTTGTTGCGATGCCGAGTTCTTCGAGCCCGTAGCCCTCGGTGTTGGCCACACGGCCGACGGCGACCAGCAGCGCGTCGAAGGGGATGCGCACGTCGCGCCCCTGGCCGCGCTCGTCCGCCTGCTCGGCGATCAGGATCTTCTCGCCGCCTTCGACGGCGAAGCGCTTCGCCTTGTGGTTCACGAGCACGCGGATGCCTTCGGCCTCGAAGCGGCGCTGCACGATCTCGGAAACCTCGGGATCCTCGCGGATCAGCAGCCGCGGCAGCATCTCGACCTGCGTCACCTGGCTGCCCAGCCGCGCGAACGCCTGCGCGAGCTCCGAGCCGATCGGCCCGCCGCCCAGCACGACCAGCCGCTTCGGCTGCTCGCGCAGGTTCCACACGGTGTCGGAGGTGAGATAGCCCACGTCCTCGATGCCGGGTATCGGTGGCACGAACGGGCGCGCGCCGGCGGCGATCACGATGTTCTTCGTCGCCAGCGTCTTTCTGCCATTGGGCGTGTCCACCTCGACCGTCCACGGCGAAGTGATCTTCGCTTGACCCTCGATGCAATCCACGCCGAGCGCCGTGTAGCGCTCGACCGAATCGTGCGGCTCGACGGTCTTCACGACGCGCGCGACGCGCTCCATCACGTCGGCGAAGTCGAACTGGGCCGTGGCTCGCCGGATGCCGAACTCCTTGCTGCGCGCGATGTGCGACAGCAGCTTCGCCGAGCGGATCAGCGCCTTGCTCGGCACGCAGCCGGTGTTCAGGCAATCGCCGCCCATTCGGTGCTTCTCGATGAGCGCGACCTTCGCTTTCGTCGCCGCGGCGATGTACGCGGAGACGAGCCCGGCGGAGCCCGCACCGATCACGACCAGGTTGTAGTCGTACTTCGCCGGCCGCTTGTCCTTCCACTTTGCGTAGACGCGGCGCGACTTGATCGCGGCCAGCAGCCGCTTGGCGGCGAGCGGGAAGATGCCCAGCAGCACGAACGCGACGATCAGGCCCGCCGAGATGCGGAACTGCCCGAGCTGCGTGCCCGCGTACACGTACACGATCGTTCCGGCGAGCATGCCGAGCTGGCTGACCCAGTAAAAGGTGCGCGCGCGGATCGGTGTGAGCGCCATCGCGAGATTGATCAGCCAGAACGGGAAGATCGGCACCAGCCGCAGCGCGAAGAGATAGAACGCGCCTTCCTTCGCTACACCGTCGTTCAAGGGCTTGAGCCGCTCGCCGAACCGGCCCTGCACCCAGTCGCGCAGCAGGAAGCGCGCGGCGAGGAAGGCAAGCGTGGCGCCGATGCTGGAGGCGAACGAGACGACGACCGTGCCGACGGCGAGCCCGAAGATCGCGCCGCCGGCGAGCGTCATGATCGCCGCGCCGGGCAGCGACAGCGCGGCGACCGCGATGTAGACGGCGAAGTAGATCGCGATCGCCGCGAGCGGATGCGCGGCGTAGTACGCGTCGATCTTCGCTCGGCTCGCCTGGAAGAACTCGAGCGTCAGGTACTGCTTCAGATCGAAGACGAAAAACGCCGCGATCGCCGCGACGATCACGGCGGCGAGCGCCAGTCTTTTCTTGTCCATCGGATCTCCTGCTGAGCCTTCGGCAAATGGTCGACAAGCCATTTGCCGCAAACACCCCCTCGCCCGCCTCGCGGGAGAGGGGCGGGGGAGAGGGCGATCGAGCGTTGCCCCTGTCCAAGGATCCACCGAATGCTCGATCGCGCGCCGGGGCCGCAGCGCGAACCCGGCAGTGGTCGGCGCGTCCGCGCCGATCTTACGCAGCGGCTGGGCACGCCGCCGGTGCGCGGCCGAGCGCTTGGTCGATCGTGAACGCGGGTCCCTCGACGATGCGTCCGCGATACGAGATCGCCGCCGGCGAATCGGCCGGCCAGATCGCGTCGAAGCGCGCGAGCCATGCCGCCAGATCGAAGTCGACCTTCAGCGCGTCGACCCAGCAGCCGGCGTCGACGAGCCCGTACAGCCGGTTGCGTTCGAGCGCGCGCGGCAGCCCGCGCGTGGAGATGCGCGTCAGCACGCCGTACGTGGTGCCGGCGAAATTGGCCATGCCGGCCGCGCCATTGTTGATCACGAAGCCGCGCTCGAACGCCTTCAGCGCCGGCGCGCAGGTATGGCTGCACGCGTAGCCGTCGACCGCGCCGAGTTCGAGCGCGTGGGCCAGCTGCGCCGCGCGCGCCTCGTCGTGCAGGCTGTCGTGCGCGAAGCGCCAGCCGGCGAGCGCCCACGCGTCGCCGTGCACGACCGCGATGCGCGCCTCGCCGACCTGCGCGACCGCGTGCATCGGCAGCTCGGCGAGCCGCCGCGAATCGAAGCCGTCGGCATCCAGCCTGCGCGCGACCGCGTGCAGCCGCGCCAGGATCGCATTGCTGCGCTCGACGTCGTCGTCGGGCACCGACTCGGGATACGCGCAGCCGCAGCCCGCGGCGGCGTCGTCGGCTGCGATTTCGGTTTCGACGTTGCCGCGCAGCGCGACATTGCCCGCATCTTCGACGACCCGCCGCTGGATCTCGGCGTACAGCTCGGCGTCGGCGTCGAACCAGTGGAAGTCGCCGTTGAACACGCGCTGGGGCGCAACGACTTCGGCCGCCGCCATCGCGTCGATCGCATCGAGCGCGTACGGATTGCCGTACAGGCCGCCGATCACGTACAGCGTGTCGGTCGCGATCTCCGGCGGCCGCGCGAAGACGCGCGGCGAATAGCCGTAGTGCGGCGGGCAAATGCGGCCGGCGCCGCTAGCCAAGCGCGCCTCCACAGCTCGACCCCTGCCCGGCGGTGCAGCCGTAGCAGTGATCGGCGACGACGATCGGGTTGCCGGTGAGGTCCAGTTCGAGCCAGTCCTCGAGGTGCAGCCGGCCGTGGCCGCGCCCGCCCTCGCGCAGCGGCAGCCCGAGCATCTGGTGGAAGTCGCAGTCGTACAGGTAACCCTGCCAGTCGACCGACACGAGCGTGCGGCACATCACGCGCTCGACGTTCTCCGCGCGGTGCGCCGAGCGCAGCAGCGCCATGTAGTCGCGGAACTGACCCTTGCTGATCAGCGTGGAGCCGAAGCGCGCGATCGGCATGTTCGCCAGCGCATACAGCCGGGTGAAGACGATGCCGAAGTGATCGCCGAGCTGCTTGCGGTAGTCGGCTTCGAGCTTGGCCTGGTCCGGCGGCAGCGACGGCCCCTGCGGGTTGTAGACGAGCGAAAGCGGCAGCCGCTCGTCGCGGCCGTAGCCGAGCGCGTTGAGCTTGCGCAAGCCTTGCACGCTCTTGTCGAACACACCCTTGCCGCGCTGGCGGTCGACGTTGTCCTGCAGATAGCAGGGCAGCGAGGCGACGACCTCGACCCCGTTCGCGGCGAGGAATTCGGCGAGGTCTTCCTGACCGGGCTCGAACAGGATCGTCAGGTTGCAGCGGTCGATCACGTGCACGCCGCGCATTCTTGCCTCGCGCACGAGGTCGCGGAAGTGCGGGTTGAGTTCCGGCGCACCGCCGGTGATGTCCAGCGTGCGGATGTCCTTCGCGGTCAGCACGTCCAGCACGAGGTCGATCGTCGCGCGGCTCATCTGCTCGGTGCGGTTGGGCCCCGCGTTGACGTGGCAGTGCACGCAGCTCTGGTTGCAGGTGTAGCCGAGGTTGACCTGCAGCGTTTCGACCGCGCGGCGGCGGATCGGCGGGAAGTCGGTGGCCTTCAGCAGCGGCAGGGTGGCGTGCATCGAGAGGTTCTCCGGGTTCGACAACGAATCGTTCAGGCTTCGCCGCGGGCGGGATAGTCGTTCTTCAGGATGAAGTCGAGCGCCGACAGGATCTCGGAAAAGTGCGGTCGCGCGAAGGGCATCGTCTGCACGGCTGCGAAGTACACGCTGCCGTCGGGCCGGATCAGGAAGATACCCGGCTCGGCGAACTTCGGCGGCTCCTCGACGCCCGTGGTGGTCTTGCCTCGTCCGGTCGATATGTACAAGCCCCAGGTGCGGGCCGTTTCGATCGACAGTCCGTACCCGACGGTCAGCGCGTCGAGCTTCCAGTCGCGCACGGTCCGTGCCGCGCGCACCGCATCGTCGGTGCTGACGGCGACGACCTCGACGCCGCGTCGATCGAACTCCCCGACGAGCCGATTCAACTCCGACAAGTAAGGCCTGCAGATCGGGCAGTGCAGCCCGCGGTAGAACACGATCAGGCTCAAGTTGGCGGGATGGCGGTCGGCCAGCGCCCAGCGGCCGTGCCCGACCGTCGCGACATCCAGTTTCGGAGCGGGTTGCCGCGGCATCACTCGCATGGGTTCCAGCCTTCGAGTCGAACGATTCGCGCCGCGCGGGTCGCGGCTACAGGGCACCTTGTCGGATCGAAGCCGAAGTTCTTACAGCCGGCAGGGGCAATCCCGCCCGAGCTTTTCCGACATCACCCGGACGGCCGTAGCGCTGTCCTACGCTGCATGCGCGCGCGCCCGACGGGTGGCATCATCGCGGCCCCCCGTTTCGTGACTGCAAAGCACCATGGCCCTGGTCGACCCCTTGCCCCTCGGACACGACGCCGGCGTCGTCGAGCTGTCGCGGCTGTTCCATGAGACGCTCGGCTTCGTTCCAAATTCCGTGCTGACGATGCAACGCCGGCCGCAGATCGCGCAGGCGTTCATCGCGCTGAATCGGGCCGTGATGGCCAATTCCGCGCGCGTCACTTCCGAACAGAAGCGGCTGATCGCGCTGCTCGCTTCGAGCGCGGCCGGCTGCCGCTACTGCCAGGCGCACGCGGCGCTTGCCGCGACGCGCTACGGCGCCGGCGCCGAACGCCTGCGGGAGCTCTGGGACTTTCGCGCCAGTCCGCTCTTCACCGACGCCGAACGTGCCGCCTTCGAGTTCGCGCTGGCCGCCGCGGCCGTGCCGAACGCCGTGACGCCGGCGCTCGCCGCCGATCTGCGCCGACACTGGGACGACGGCGAAATCGTCGAGATCCTCGGCGTGATCGCGCTGTTCGGGTTCCTCAATCGCTGGAACGATTCGATGGCCACCGCGCTCGAGCCGGCCGCCGCGGCCGTCGCGTCGAAGCATCTCGCCGCGCGCGGCTGGTCGCCCGGCAAACACGGGCGGGACGACTGACCCTGAAAACCGCAGTTCACCGCAGAGCGCGCAGAGGACGCGGAGGAAGTTCAACGGCTTGCGTCGGAGGCGCGGCTCACCCAACCGGTGAGCGGTGCACAGCTCGCAATACCGTCTTATCTCCGCGTTCTCCGCGCACTCTGCGGTGAGCAACTGCGGTTTCTGGGTTGGCCCTGAATTCCTCACCACAGAGGCACAGAGGGCACAGACAACTGCGCCAAAACAAGCATTTGCGATGAGGGAAGACGATCACCTTACGGGTGACACACAACAGACCCGCGAAACTCCGTTTTTCCTCGGTGTTCTCTGTGTCTCCGTGGTTCAGCCGTGGTTTTCAGGCTGACGCAGTGTCGACGTCGCGCGCCGCAGACTGCGACGGTCAGCCTGCTTCGGCCGCCGCGAGAGCGCGCAGCCAGTCGTCGACCGAGATCGGCAGGTAGCCGGTGGTCTCCAGCGCGCGATCCTCGAAAACGTCCCGGTCCGGATCGTTCGTCTGCCATCGGGCGATCACTTCGTCGCGGTGGCGCAGCAGCAGCTCGATGTGCGGCCGGAACAGCACGAACATCGCGGTGATCCAGCGATTGACGGGCCACGACGGGTACGCGTGGTCGATGGCGAAGCGATCGAGCATGCGCACGACGTCCTCGCACGGGTACCAGGTTTCGCCGGTCACCCAGCGATTGGTCGCGAACAGGCCGATCGGGAATCCGTAGGCGTCCATCGAGATCGCGATCAGGTGCGAGTGCGCGTCGGCGCCTGCCGGCCACGGCTCGGTCGCCTGCGGGTAGTCGAGCGGTGCGACAGCCTCCGGCATGCCGCGCGCGCGCAGGAACGTGTGGAAGTGACCGTGCTCGCCTGCGCGGTGCGCGTGGTAGTAGTACTGGCTGCCGGTTTCCTCGTCGAAGACGTCGTCGGCCGGGTAGTGGTCGAACTCGACGAACTCGCCCTCGCCTCGCAGCACCTCGCCGACGACGTTCAGTCCGCCTTTGCGCAGCACGCGGTAGCACTCCAGGATTTCGGCGCCCGCCTCGAGCATGGCGCGGCGTTGCGGCGATGGCAGCGTCCGTGCCGCCGGCGGCGCCGGCAGCACGGGCATTGCATCGGGTGCGGGCAGGGTCGAGTCGGCGTTCAAGCGGTCGCGCTCCCGGAGACGGCCGCCAGCGTACCGCCGCGCCGCACCGGCGGCGACGCCGCCGGGCGCACGCCCGCTAGCGCGCGTTCGGTGCGACCCTCAGCGCTTGGCCGGCGCGCAGGGATTCTTTGCGGCGCACGGGCTCTTGGGACCGCACGGCGCCTTGGCTGCGCACGGATTCTTCGCTGCACATGGATTCTTGGCCGCGCAAGGGTTTTTCGCTGCGCACGGGTTGGCGCTCGCCGTGGTCGGTTTGAATCCCTTCTGGATGTCGACGACGTACGCCGTCAGCGCCGCGAGTTCCTTCGAGTTCCAGGCGAGCGGCTTGGCCGCCATCGGCCGCACCATGCAGAGCTGGACCATCTCGTCGGCATGCACCTGCTTGAATCCCATCTCCGTGGCCATCGCGACGGCGTGCGGGTAGGGCTTCGCGAAGGTCGGCTGGTAGGCACTGTAGTTCTGATGGCAGGTCGCGCACGACAACCCATTGGTGCTGAGCTTGGTGTCGGCGAACAGCGCCTTGCCGGTGGCGAGCAGTTCGGCGGACTTGCCGCGGTACGGCTTGTAGTTCGCCGGCCGCTTGACGGCCTTCAGCGCGCACGGATTGACGGCACCGCAGGGGTTCTTCGCGGCACACGGGTTCTTCGCCGCGCAGGGGTTCTTCGCGGCGCACGGATTGGCCTGACCGGCCTTGCGCGTTTTCGGCGCACAGGGCGCGCAGGCGGCGAGCGCCAGGCCGGGCGCGCCGCACAGGCCGACGGACAGCACGCCCGCGGACATCATCGCGGATGCACTCTTGCGTAGCCGAAGCGTTGCGGTTTGCATGGACGACTCCTCCTTTTCGTGAGCACGATCGGACTGAACGGAGGCAGCGGGGGAGGCGATGCGAAGCCGCCGGCTCACCGGGCCGCTGCCATCTAGGTCGCCGGGCCGGCGCGATCATTACAAGCAGCGTTGCGGGGCACCGGCATCGCGGTTTCCGGCGTAGCTGGACCGGGCGACGCGTCGCGGGAGATTGGCGTCGCCCAACCACGCGCATGCTTGCACTCGGTGATCGGCGCGCCACGACAGGTACCGCCGGTGAGGAGCGAACGATGAGCACGAAAATCGAAGGAGTGCGCGCCTGCGTGTTCGACGCGTACGGCACGCTGTTCGACTTCGCGTCGGCCGCCGCGCGCTGCCGCGACGAACTCGGCGACCGGGTGAACGCGCTCGCCGCGCTGTGGCGCGACAAGCAGTTGCAGTACACGTGGCTGCGCGCGCTGCAGGACCGACACGCCGACTTCTGGCAGGTCACCGGCGACGCGCTCGACTACGCGCTCGAGACGCTCGGCCTGGCGTCGCCCGCCTTGCGCGCGCGCCTGATGAACCTGTACCTGACGCTGGAGGCGTTTCCCGAAGTCCCGGCGACGCTGCGCGAGCTGAAGGCGCGCGGATTGACCACGGCGATCCTATCGAACGGCACACCGGCGATGCTTTCCGCCGCGGTGCGCGCGGCCGGGCTGACGGACGTGCTCGATGCCGTGCTGTCGGTCGAGGAGGTCGGCGTCTACAAACCGCACCCGCGCGTGTATCGGCTCGCGGTCGATCGGCTCGGCATGCCCGCCGCGGCGATCGCCTTCCAGTCGTCGAACGCGTGGGACGCGTATGCGGCGTCCGCTTTCGGCATGCGCGTCGTCTGGTGCAATCGCTATGGGCAGCGCGCGGAGCGGCTGCCGGGAAGTCCCGACGCGGTGGTGACTTCGCTCGCCGAGTTGCCTGCGTTGCTCGGCTGAGCACCACCCCGCTCAACTGGCGCAGCAGGAAAGCTGCTTCACGTCGCGCGTGAACGTCTGCGCGGCGAGTTTCGGACCCTCGACCATCGTCAGGTACGGGAACAGCAGATCGGCCAGTTCGCCGACCGTCATCCGCGCATGGATCGCGAGCGCCGCCGTCTGGATCAGCTCGCCGGCCTCGGCCGCTACCGCCTGCACGCCTAGCAGCCGGCCGCTCGCTGCTTGCACCACGAGCTTGACGAAGCCGCGCGTATCGAAGTTGGCGAGCGCGCGCGGCACGTTGTCCAGCGCCAGCACGCGGCTGTCGGTTTCGATGCCCTGCCGATGCGCTTCGGCTTCGGTGAGCCCGACCGTGGCGATCTGCGGGTCGGTGAACACCACGGCCGACATCGCGCCGAGATCCAGCGTCGCGTCGCCGCCGGTCATGTTGATCGCCGCACGCGTGCCGGCCGCGGCCGCCACGTACACGAGCTGCGGCTGGTCGGTGCAGTCGCCGGCGGCGTAGATGTGCGGGCAACTCGTGCGCAGGTGCGCGTCGACGCGAATCACACCGCGTTCGTCGAGCGCCACGCCGGCGCGGTGCAGATCGAGCGCGGGCGTGTTCGGCATGCGCCCGGTGGCGACCAGCAGCCGGTCGGCGCGGATTTCGGCGCCGGCAGCGGCCAGCACGAATTCGCCGTCCGGGTAGCCGACGCGCTGTGCCTGCGTGTGCTCGCGCACGTCTATGCCTTCGGCACGAAACGCGGCGGTCATGGCCGCGCCGATCGCCGGATCCTGGCGGAAGAACAGCGTGCTGCGGGCAAGCAGTGTCACGCGGCTGCCCAGCCGCGCGTACGCCTGCGCCAATTCGGCTGCCACCGCCGACGAGCCGATGACCGCGAGCCGCGGCGGGATCGTCTCCGCCGCCAGCGCCTCCGTCGACGTCCAGAACGGCGTTTCGGCCAGCCCCGGCACCGGCGCCACCGCGGGGCCGGCGCCGGTGGCGATCAGGCAGCGAGCGAAGGCCACGCGCTGCGTCGCGCCGTCGCGCGTGCGTACTTCGAGCGTGTGCGCGTCGGCGAAGCGCGCTGTTCCCCGCAGCACGGTGATCGCGGCGTTGGCGGCGAGGATGTTTTCGTACTTGGCCTGTCGCAGTTCGCCGACCAGCCCCTGCTGCTGCGCGAGCAGCTTGCGCCGATCGATCGCGGGCGAACCCGCTGACAGACCCGCGTCGAACGGGCTCGTCCGGCGCAAGTGAGCGACGTGCGCCGCACGAATCATCACCTTGGACGGCACGCAGCCGACATTGACGCAGGTACCGCCGATCGTGCCGCGTTCGATCAGCGTGACGCGCGCGCCGCGCTCTGCGGCTTTCAGCGCCGCCGCCATCGCCGCTCCGCCGCTGCCGATCACGGCCACGTGCAGGCGCTGGGCCGCGCTTCTGCGGGCACCGACGCACGTGTCGCTCTCCGGACAGCCTCTCATCGACCCCATCCTCGCGTTCGGCATGCCGGCCGCCGCGCAACAGCACTCGCCGTCACCGCTTCTCCCGTGCCGGGTAGCCTGCGTCGGCGCTGGCCTTGGCGATGGCCTGCACGGTCGTCCTGGCGTCGTCGAACGTGACGACCGCTTCGCGCTTCTCGTAGCTGACCTCGACCTTGCTGACGCCGTCGACCTTCGCCATCGCCTTCTTCACGGTGAGCGGGCAAAGCGCGCAGGTCATGTTTTCAACCGACAGCGTGGCGGTGCGCAGGGCGGCGGCCAGCGGCGCGACCGCGGCGCAAAGCAGCAACGAAACGAACAGCTTCTTCGTCGATAACTCCCGATCAGTAGAACCAAGGGGCGACGTAGGGAAAGGCGATCGCCGCGGCGACGAGCAACGAGACGATCCAGAACAACACTCGGTAGCCCGTGCGCACCTGCGGTGTGGCGCACACTTCGCCGGGCGTGCACGCCGCCGCCGGGCGGTAGATGCGCCGCCACGCGACGGCCAGCGCCAGCAACGCCGCGGCGAGGAACAGCGGCCGATACGGCTCCAGCGCCGTGAGGTTGCCGATCCACGCGCCGCTGACGCCGAGCATCACCAGCACCAGCGGTCCGGCGCAACAGGTCGAGGCGAGAAGAGCGGCCACACCGCCCGCCAGCAGTGCGCCGCGCCCGGTGGGAGGTTCGGTTGCCGGCATCGATGTTCCCTTCGTTCGGATGGATCGACGGAAGCACTAAAGCAGTTCCGTACCGGTGTACGGAGTCAAGCGCGATGTCCGAGCTGCTCGAAAACCTGACGATCGGCGGAGTCGCGCGGGCCGCAGGCGTCAACGTGGAAACGATTCGCTTCTATCAGCGCCGCGGCCTGCTCGCCGAGCCGCGTCGTCTGTATGGCAGCGTGCGGCGCTACGGCACGGGCGACGTGGCGCGGGTGCGCTTCATCAAGTCCGCGCAGCGCCTGGGCTTCAGTCTCGACGAGGTCGCCGATCTGCTGCGCCTCGAAGACGGCGCGCACTGCGACGAGGCGCGGGCGATCGCGGAACGCAGGCTCGCGGACGTGCGCGAGCGACGCCAGGATCTGCAGCGCATCGAGGACGCGCTTGCCGCGCTCGTCGCGCGCTGCGGCGCGACGGCCGGCAGTGTGCGCTGCCCCCTGATCGCTTCGCTGCAGGAACGGGCACCCGATGCAGCGAGCGCGACGGCCCGCGAGGTCGCTGTGGTTGGGATCCCGGGGCCGCGACGGCATCGCCCGTAGCGACACGCGACGCGTTTCGCAGTGCATAGGGTGCGCTGCGCGTCCGCCGCAGCCGGCCATGCCGACCGACACAGTGAGCCGCGGTCGACACTCGACCGCGGCGGAACCCGGTCACTGCGCCTTCCGCTCGCGCTCGCTCTTCCACTCGCGATAGCGCTTCCACTCCAGCCACTCGATGAATTCGCGGTATTCGAGCGAGCGCTCGGACTTGGCGCGCCGGAAACTTCGATACGCGTCGAATTCTTCGAAGTCGCCGTTCGGGCCGGCTGCGGCCGGCGGCGGCCCACAGTGCGGCCGCGATCGACGCCACAACGGCGGTTGCGCGCGGACTTTTCGATTCGTTCATGGATCGTCTCCTCGTATCGGTTGTTCGGGGTTGGTTGTTCGCGCACGCATGCGCACGACGCCGCACGGGCGCGCCTTTCTGGTGTCGAGCGAGCGGCGCGATCGCTCACGGCTGCGACGAGGCGAGGCGCTGCGGGTAGCGCGAATGCGCCCAACGGGACGGCAGGCGGCGCGCACGCGGTAAGTCGGCGCAGCGCGCGACTCGTTCCGAGTGGGCTGCCGACCGCGCGCTCGTCGTCGCTGCGCAGGCAGGTGCGCGGCGAACATCGCGTCCAGCGCGACGCGTCGAACGTTGGCGCCGGAGCGAACCCGCGCACGAGCGGCGCGCTTGGTCGCCGTTGGCGCTGCGTTCTTACCGCGCGTGCAACGCGCGTATTTCCGCGCGCCGGGTAACGAATGCAGGCGCAGCGCGACCTATAGGCATGCACGCCGCAATCGATCGATGGGAGCGATGTGCAGCAATGATCAATCCGATCGCGCCAGAAGGAGACGAAAAATGTTGAAGACGAAAGTGTTGGTAGCCATACCGCTCGCCGCGCTGTCGATGGCTGCGTACGCCGAAGCGGGCGACATGAGTTTCTTCTGGGAACAGATGAAGCCGGTGCAGTCGACCGTCACACGCGCGCAGGTGCGGTCCGGCGTGGCCGCTGCGGTCGCACGCGGCGAGGTGCCTGTCGGCGAGCGCGGCCCGGTGTTCGTCGATCCGCCGTCGACCCTTACGCGCGCGCAGGTCATCGCCGAATTGCATGAGGCGATCCGCCTGGGCGTGCACAACCCCGGCGAAGCCGGTGTTCCGATCACGACACCCACGCAGGAAGCGCAAATCGCCGCGGCCGGACGCGCGGCGGCGAAAGAGTACGCCGCGGCAGCCAAGTAGCGCGGTGCCGGTGCGTGAGCCGTCGCAGTCGTTCGCGCCGACTCGCGCGCCTGCCTGTCGTCGGGTCCGTTGGCTTCGGACCCGAAGTGTTCGGCGTTGCCGAAGGAGTTGCGTCATGCCGATACTCAGATCCGCCGCGCGAGGTTTGTTCGCTGCCGGCTCGCTGTTACCGTTGATCGCGCTCGCCGAGTCGCGCACCGCTGCCGCCCCGGCTGCAAAGCCGGCAGAGGGCAGCGCGCATCGCGCCGACGCGCTCAAGTCGCGGGAGGAAGTGTCCGTCGCGGTGGTACGCGCCATGCGCGACGGCGACTGGCGCTGCCGACCAACAATCGCGGCTGGCGCGATCGCCCGATGCGGGCCGGGCCGTACGTGCTGGCGGGAAACGCGGGAAGCGAGGGCTCGGATCCCTCACCGCCGTGGCGGCCGTCGCTGCCGTAGTCGAAGCGCCACGGTAGTGCTCGCGGCGCCGCATTGGCGGCCGCGCCGCGCCGACGCTCAAGCGCCCGGGCGTGGACGCGGTCGTGCGCCGGTATGCCGCGGGCCCCGTGCCCGCGGCTTTCTTGAAGGCTTTGCCGAGCGAAGCCCCCGACCGATCGCCGACGCGTTGGCGGCGTTCCCCGCATCCATCAAGGTGTCGGCGGCAGTGCGCCGGCGCTCGACGCGGTGCTCGGCATCGGCGATCGATAAGGGCCGAGAACGATCGCAACCCTTACCACCGCAGCACGTAGCGACCCAGGCCTGCGCCGATGACCACGGGGATCGCCACGCCGAGCACGTACCAGACGGCGAGGAAAGGCGCGGAGAGTTCAGGACACTGCAGGGCGTAGACGGAAGCGCCGAGCCCGCCCGCCAGAGCGCCGGCCGAGGCGCCGGCCCACATGGGTCGCGTCGGCGCCATCTTGCGCAGCGCCAGCAGGGCACCGACCAACGTGGGCAGCGAAAGCAGCGCAATGGTGGGGGGGCACGTGCGCCAGGTGCTGCCCCAGATGAGTGCTTCGCGTTGGTCAGGAGGGGCCGTTGCCAGCGCGAGTGCCGCCAGCAGCCATACGGCGGCGAGCGGCAGGAACGGAAGCACTCCCGCCATCGAAAGCCGCACGCCCGGCCGCGCCAGGCGCGCGGCGGCCCACAGCGACGACAGCGCGACCACGACGCCGAAGGCGAACTTGACCCAGAACATCGGTTCCGCGACATACGCCGGCACTAGCAGGTCGCGCGCGAGCGGCGTGCGGGTCAGCGCGAGCGCCGCCGCGACGCCGGCGGCAATCGCCAGCGCGAACGCGCGCACCGGCGCGCGCCGGTCGACCGGCTCCAGTTCGCGTGCGAGCAGCGCGATGAGCTGGTCGGTCTTCATGATCGGCTCCGGATCAAGGCGGCGAGCGCCTTCAGGCCGCGATGGATGCCGACTTTGACGGCCGACTCCGACAGCCCGGTCAGGCGGGCGGTTTCGGCGACGGACAGGCCTTCGAGCTTCACGTGGACGATCGGCAGGCGTTGCTTGTCGGGCAGGCCGTCGAGCAGCTTGAGCAGATCGCGCCGCGTTCCGGCGGGCACCTCGTCGGCGGCGAGCAGCACTTCGTCGACGTCGTCGAGCGAATCGGTCTGCACGTCCGTCCGCGCGCGCCGGCGCAGCAGGTCGATCAGCTTGTAGCGCGCGATCGCATGCAGCCAGGCCGTCACCGGCTGTTCCGGGTCGTAGGTGTGGCGCTGGTTGTGAACCGCCAGCAGAATTTCCTGCACGAGATCCTCCACGTCGTCGGGCAGCCGCGTCATCCGCCTGCGCAGGAAGGCCCGAACGAAAACCGCCAGCTCGGTCAGGAACCGGTGGTAGGCGGCGGCGTCGCCCTGCTGCGCACGGACCAGCAGCGCGTGCAGGCGCCGTTCAGGCTCGTCGTCGTTGTCGCGCAATGCCCGTTGCCTTTCTTTCGTTCGTGCCGGCGGTCCGGTTACAGCCGCGCGCAACGTCGCGCGATTGTGCCGCAGGCTGTAACCGGCGCCCGCTGCGGGACGAATGGTCACGCATGAACGCGGCTCGCCGCAACGGCGGGCCGGACACTTACAGGCCGCGAGGGATGACGATGGAAGCAGCGCTTGAACTCAACGCCGCGCTCGGCGGGATGCGTCCGCTGCTGCTCAAGCTGGCTCGGCTGCAGTTGCGCAACGAGTCGTGGGCCGAGGACGTGGTGTCCGAAACGATGCTCGCCGCCATCGAGCAGTCCAGGAGCTTCGAGGCGCGCTCGAAGATGCGCACCTGGGTCATCGGCATCCTCAAGCACAAGATCGTCGACCAGCTTCGCCGGCAGATGCGCGAAGTGTCGATCGAGGCGCAGATCGAGGCCGGCGAGATCGAGGATTTCGACGAGCTGTTCAAGGAGGACGGCAGCCGCCTGCATCCGGTGCAGAACTGGGGCGACCCGGAGGAACTGCTGTCGAGGCAGGAGTTCTTCGAGGTGCTGCAGGACTGCGTCAACCGGCTGCCGAGCGCCCTTGCGCGCATCTTCCTGATGCGCGAGTGGCTCGAGTACGAAACCCCGCGGATCTGTAAGGAGCTGAACATCACGGCGACGAACTGTCATGTAATGCTGTTTCGCGCGCGCACGCGGCTGCGGGAGTGCATCGAGCTGAAGTGGGACCGGAGCAAGGTGGCATCTTGAAGGAAACCTGGTCGATGATCCCGTGCCGCGCGGCGCACCGGCTGATCTCCGAAGGCATGGATCGTCAACTGGGCACCGGCGAGCGGCTGCGCTTGCGCTTTCACCTGAGCATGTGTTCGACCTGCACCCGTATCGAGCGGCAGATGGGTTTTCTCAGACAGGCGATGCGCCGGCTCGGCGAAGGGTAGTCCGAGCGGGCGGCCGCCCCGGAGGTTGCGGTTTCGTGGTGACGCGACATGGCGACTGCGATCACCCGCCGCATCGGCCGCGCCCTGGCGCGGTTTCTCGCCAAGCCGCGCGGCAACGCACCGATCGCAACGAGCCCGCCGGCGCTGCTCGCGGCGGCGCTGCAGCCGGGCGACGTGCTGCTGGTCGAGGGCGACACGCGCATCAGCGTCGCGATCAAGTACCTGACGCAATCGACCTGGTCGCATGCGGCGCTGTACGTGGGGCCGCAGCCGCAATTGCCCGCGCGCGACGGCGAAACCGTCGCCCTGGTCGAGGCCGATCTGAACGAAGGCGTGCGCGCGGTGCCGCTTTCGATGTACGCCGGCTACCACACGCGCATCTGCCGTCCGGTCGGCCTGCGGCCTGAAGATCGGGACAGTCTCGTCAACTACGTTCTGAGCCGCCTCGGGCAGCAGTACGACCTGAAGAACGTGTTCGACCTCGCGCGCTATCTGATCCGCACGCCGCCGGTGCCGGTGCGCTGGCGCCGCCGCATGATCGCCCTCGGGAGCGGCGATCCGACCCGTGCGATCTGCTCGACGCTGATCGCGCAGGCCTTTCAGTCGATCCGTTATCCGATCCTGCCCGAGATCTCGGTCGAGAAGCTCGACGACCCCGATTGCCTCGACTGCTACCGGGAGCTGCTGCACATCCGCCACCACAGCCTGTTCGCGCCGAGGGACTTCGACGTGTCGCCGTTTTTCGCGATCGTCAAGCCGCGCATCGCCTTCGGCTTCGACCATCGTGCGCTGGCCTGGGATGACCGCGACCGCAGCGGCACGGTCGTCGGACTGCACTCGGCCGCGCTCGACGCGGTCAAGGGCTGAAACGCGGCGACGACCGCGGCGCGCCCGTCAGTCGAGCGCCGCGGCGAGCAGCGCCGGCAGTCCGGCGAGCGGCTTGACGAGATCGTCGCCGATTCCGTGGCGCGCCCGCAGCCAGCGGTGATCGTTGATGCTGACGACCGTCTTCCCGTCTGCGCCCCGCCGTACCGGCACCTTCATCGGCAGATCGATCGCGCTCCTCGGCGCGGCCAGCATCTGGGGCGTGCCGCCCTTCGGATTGCCGAGCACGACGAGCTGGGCCGGCGGCATCTGCAGACCCGCCTTGCGTGCCTCGCCGCTGTGATCGATGCAAGCAAGATCGTCAGTCCGCGAGCGCGCGCCGTCGCTTCGATCCGTTTGACCGTTTCGCCGACCGGGTAGCGGCTGTCGCGATGAACGAGACCCGCATCCTGCGCCGATGCGTGCGTCGCGATCGCCAGCAGACTCGCGAGCACGGCGCAGGCCATCGGGTGTTTCGTCTTCATCATCTCTCCTCCCGGGTGTTCGACTCGCCCTATGCGAGCCGATCGCGAAGCGTGCCGTCGATGCGCGACCGGTCCGCCCGACGCTCACAAGGACGTGCCGATCCGCGTGATCCACGGCGGCGCGACATCGAGTATCCAGGCTTCGACGCGCTTGTCGATGCCGGTGAAGATAAAGGCGCCGAGAACCAGCATGACGGTACCCAGGACCTTCTTGCCGCCGCGCCCGGCCGCGAGCAAGCGACCGCGCAGCCGTGTCAACGCGCCGCGCGACGCGAGGCCCAACAGCACCAACGGAAGGCTTGCACCGAAGCCGAACAACGCCATCGCGAGCGTGACCTGCGCCAATTCTTCGCCTTGACTGGCGAGCGTGACCGCCGCGCCGAGGGTCGGACCGACGCAGGGGCTCCACACGATGCCGAGCAGGGCGCCGAGGACAAACTGGCCCGGCAGTCCGGCGAGCGTCACTCGCGTGAGCAGGCCGTGGCCCGCGGCCGACAGGCCCGATGTCGCCGCGGCGAAACGTTCCTGCAGCTTCGCCGACAGCAGCAGCACGCCGAAGACGATCAGCAGCACCGCAGCGACCGTTCGAAACGTGGTCGGATCGAGGCCGAGCGAAGCGCCCGCGCTCGCCAGCGCAACACCCACGACGGTGAACGACAGCGTCAACCCGGCCGCCAGCGCCCAAGGGCCGAGCCGGTGCGCCGTGACAGCGGAGGCGAGCAGGATCGGTACCAGGGGAAGCACGCAAGGCGACAGCGTCGACAGGCCGCCCGCGGCGAGCGAGATCCCGTAGGTGCCGAGTCCGAACTGCACGGGCAGGCGCGGTTAGAGCGCTTTGGCGAGCTGCGTGGCGATGGCCGCTTCGTCCGTGACCGCGGTCGAACGCGCGACTTCCTTGCTGCCCTTGTAGACGATCAGCGTGCTCTGGTACTGGACGCGCAACTGGCGGACCACGTCTTTCTGCCGGTCGAAGTCGACGCGGAACGCGACGAAGCCGGCGTGCTTCGGCTCGCGCAGCAAGGCCTCGAGCACCGGTTCCTGCGCGCGGCAGGTCGCGCACCAGTCGGCATGGACGGCCAGCAAAATCGGGCGGCCCGCCTTCTGCGCGGCCTCGAACGACGCACGCTCGAACGGCCGGCCCGCCGCCGCGGCAGCGACGCTGAACAGGATGCCTGCCGCGAGGACGAAGGCGACGTGCAGCAGCACGCGGGGGTGGACACGGACGGACGATCTCATCGCGCGATCTCCTGAAGCGGGAACAAGCCAGGACTGCCGGTCGAGCGCGGCACAGCTTTCAGTCGACGCCGCGCTCGCTTCATTACGGCCGCCGGACGGACAGGCGTCTGAAAGGTCGAACGCTCATCCGCCGACACAGTCACGGACGAGACGCCGGCGCCGACGCGATGGGAACACGGAGTGCTGCGAACGACATTCCGCTGGGTCCGCGGCGCGTGGCCGTGTCGGTGCTGACGGTCCTTCTGCCGGGCGCCGCGTTCGCGGCGGACGGCGCGGACGGCAGCCTGCGCCCCCACCGGCCGACGCTGCTTCACGGTGCGGCGAGCGACGCCCGCGCGACCTCGGTGGGCCTGCAGTGGGATCTTCAGTGGCGGCGCGCGCGGGACGGCGCGGAACGCTGGCGGCGCACGCCGAGTTCGCGCTGGGACATTGGCGCGCCGACGCCGGCGGCGATCGCTCGTCGGCCGTTTCCACGCAGGTGGGCCTGACCCCGGTACTGCGCTACACGTTCGCTGGCGCGGCCGGCTGGTTCGTCGAGGCCGGGGTCGGCGCCAACCTGATCGCGCCGGTGTACCGGTCGAAAGACAAGCGGTTCTCGACCGCCTTCAACTTCGGCGACCACGTCGGCGTGGGCTGGCGCTCGTCCGCGCGTCCGGGCTGGGAGTGGGCCTTGCGCGTGCAGCACTTCTCCAACGCCGGGATCGCGCGCCCTAAGCCGGGCGAGAACTTCGTCCAACTGCAGCTTGCATACGAGCTTCGATGAACCGGGAACTGCGCCCGCGCTGCCGGCGGCCAAGCGAAATCGCCGCCGCGCGGCGGCAATGAAAAAGGGCTCCGCGCACGCTGTACGCCGCGCGCGGAGCCAACGCGCGTGCGGAGCGCGCTAGAAGTTGTACTGCGCCGAGAACTGGATGCGCTTGGCGTCGGCGCTTTCGCCCGATTGGAGCGCCTTGCGCTGCCACGACAGTTCGGCGCCGAACGTAACCTCCGGGATCGGCGTCCAGAAGTTGGCGGAGTGCGCGGACTCGAGCTTGCGCGTCGAGATCGGCTCGGGTCGATCGCCCGAGGTGCGACCGTAGCTCAGCACCGACGAGAAGATCCTCATCCACCGCTGCATGATCGCGACCTGGCCGCCGTACGCCTCGATCGTTTCGAGCGAACCGTCGGCGGCGATGCGCGCTTCGCCGATGCCCGCACCGTTGGCGGCCCGGTTGGCCGTGTACAGATTGCGCCCGATGCCTTTGCCGCCGATGAGTCGCCCATCAGCGTCGTGTCGGCGATCTTGTATCGACCCGACACCATCACGCCGTAGCCGCCGGCAGTGTCCGAAGCGGTGCCGGTGTCGTACTCGAGAAAGCGCAGCGCGGCCGGAGCCTCGAAGCCCCAGCGTTCGCCCTGCCAGTCGACGCGGCCGGTCACGTCCGGGAACCGGCCCTTCGGCGACGCGAAACCGGTGGCTTCGGGGTTCTCGAGCGCAACCGACCACTCGGCGCCGCCGGCGCTTCTCGTCGTGTAGCGGACCTGCGCCTGGCGCAGGAAGCTCGTGCCCATCGGGCCATTGAAGTCGACCGTCGACGGATACGCGGTGAACTGCATGAAGTTGGTCCACGTCTGCCCGGCACCGAACCCGCCGATCGATCCGTACGCGTGACGTATCCGGAACGTTCTGGAGTTCGAGAACACTTCGTTGCCGCCGGCGCCGAAGAAGTCCCCTTCGAGATTCGTCTTCAGATCGCCGATCGGCGTCGACTTCGCGGTTCTGAGGAACAGGCGCGTCTGGCGCGCGTGGAATCGAAAGGTCTTGTCGCCTACGTCGCCGCCGATCGCGAGCGCGGTCGGATCCTGCGTGTCTCCGGTGTCCTGATCGATGCTGTAGATCGCGTCGAGCTTGACGTAGCCGCCGAGCGTGGCCGACGCGCCGGTGTTGCCGAGCTGGATCGTCGTCCCCGATGACTGCGCGGCCGCATGGATCGGCACGGCCGAACCGGCGGCGACGAACACGACGGGAAGTACGGAACGCTGTGTGGGTAGCCGCATGTTTTCTGCCTTGGTGGGTCGATGAACGCACAGCCCGGAGGCTGCACACGAACGGACGTGTCTCATTGGACGCTGCCCGCAGCATCGTGTGGCCAATCGCGCGGGCGCGGTTGACACGGCGTTTCGTATTGATGACCGGGCGTCTTGCCGGCGCGGCCGTCGCGCGAGGTCGGGCCGCCGCTGCGGCCACCGGACCGCGCTCGACGCGGGCGCACCGGCGTGCGGGTACGCGCGCGCGTCAGCTCGCGAGGCCGGGATCGGCGCGCACGTCGGCGCGCTTGAGCCATTCCCCCGGAGAACAACCGACCAGGCGGTTGAATGCGCGCGTGAATCCGCTCGCGCTGCCGTAGCCCACGTCGCCCGCGACGCACTTCATCGGCCGCCGTGCCCGCAGCAGATCCTACGCGCTGGCGATGCGCGCGGCCGCCAGATAGCCGGCCGGCGGCGTGCCGGTGACGCTGCGGAAGCGCAGCGCGAAGCGCGAACGCGACATGCCGGCGAGCGCGGCCATCTCGGCGAGCGTCCACGCTCGCGCGGGCTGCTGGTGAAGCGCGGCCAGCACGCGCGCCAGTTTCGGGTCCGCCAAGGCCGCGAGCGTGCCGCTGCGGACCAGCCCGCGCTCCAGCGCGTACCGCACGACACGAATCGTGAGCAGTTCGGCCAGTCGGTCCAGCGTTGCCTGCCGACCGTGATCGGCGGCGGTTACTTGATCGACGAACAACTGCAGCAGCGCAGCGCCGCCGGGCAGCGCAGCCAGCTCCGCCAGCACGACCGCCGGCAGCGACTCGACGATCGGATGGCGATCGCCGCCGGCGAACTGGAGGGTGAGGCGGAGCATTTCGGCGCCACTGTGCGCCTCGACGAACAGCGGCTCGGCCGTCGGCTTGAGGGCGAACACGACGGCGGGTTCGACGATCGTCTTCGGCGCCTGGCCGATGAACCCGATGCGCACCGGTCCGCGCCGGATCAGGTGGATCTGGCTGCAGCGCGTGTCGGCTCCCGACCGGACGGAACCCATCGCGCTGCTCGCGTTCAGCACGCGCACGCGCAGCAGACCTTGCTCGAAGAACCTGGAAAGCTGCGGCGTGTCGGGCATGCGGTGGCCGATCGGCGAGATGAATGTCCTCCCATTCGTCGAGTCGGTCTGCGGCGCCACCCGTTACAGCGGGCACGGCGCGCGGCGGCGCGGTTCACGCGTGCGCCGGCACGCTGTCCGGGCAGGCCACGGTCAGGCGCTGCGAACAGCGAACGAACCGGCTTTCCGCCAACGCGGATCACGGCGCGCGGTAGACCTCGGTGTCCGGATTGAAGGCCACCCACGCGAACCAGAACGCCATCACCGAAGGAAGCGCGCGCCGTTGCGCGTCGAGCGCCTGCGCGGTGCGGTGCCGCGCGTCGTAGCGGACGTAGATCGCTTGTCCGCCGACGGTGTCGCGCAGCTCGAGCGTTGCGCGGCCGCGTGCGGCGCTTTCGAGAACGCTGAACGGATAGGCCTTGCGCGCGGCGCCGAGCGTCACGCCGAGCACCCATTCCTTCGGCTCGAAGCGGTCGTCGCGGTGCTCGACGTTGAAAAGCAGTCGTTGAACGCGTTCGTAGCCGGCATAGGGATCGTGCGCGTAGTCGCGCGCGAAGCCGGTGTCCGTGGACAGCACGAGCGTGGCCGGGTGCCGCGCGTGCCAATCGGCCCAGGTCGTATGTTCCAGCGGCAGCGCCTGCAGGCGCGTGCCCTTCAGGCGGCCGCTGATCGCCTGCTGCTTGAGCTGCGACCAGAGCGATTCCGTGCCGCGGTCGTACAGCAGCACGTCGCTGTTGTACAGAAGACCGGAGACGCCGAAGTTCAGCGTCTGCCCGCCGAGACTGGCGTCGAACGCGATACCGGTGCCGCACAGGGGACAGTAGGTGACCGCCACCGGCGCGTCGCCGTAGCGGTCATTGACGACCTCGTGCCAGTTCAGGATCCGCACCGGATAGGCCTTGGTCACGCCGTTGTGCACGAGCCCGAGCACGCGGTCGTCGGCCCGCAGTCCGGCGGCGGCGGCAGCGACGAACTTGGGCCGGTCGATCGCCGGGATGCCGTCCTTCGGCGGTCCTCCGCGTTCGATGCGGTCGACCGGGATCAGCGCGTCGCTGACATCGAAGCCGTTATAGGCCGCGGGGTCGGGCGGTGCCGCGACCACCGCCGTGGCCGCGCAGAGCAGCGACAGCGCGGCGAGCCTTCCGACGGATGCTCTCATGCACCTTCTGTCGTCCGCGGCGCGCGCCGATTACGAGGATTCGGCAAGGACCGTTGCGACCGGAAGGCGGCGCTGCGGGCCGAGCGGGCGTCGCGGCCGCGGTCGCGACGAAGCCCGTCGCGGCGCCTGCCGCAGCGGCGCTGCGCCCGCGGTGCAAGACTCAGGGGGCGGACTTGTCGATGCGCCGCATCGCATTGCGCAGCAGACTCATCTGCCGGACGAATTCGCTGCAACACGGACAGCGCCGCAGGTGCAGGCGCACGCGAACGTCCTCCATCGGCTTCAGGTCGCGGTCCATCCGCTCCGCGATCAGCCGGTGGGCCTGCTTGCAGGTCAGCCGCAAGCATCCGATGGCCATCTCAACGACTCCTGACCTGGCCGAACCAGTTTCGCTCGAGGCATTCGCGCAGCTTCATCCGCGCCCGATACAGGAGCACGAATGCGTTCGTCGACGAGATCGCGAGTTCCTTACACACCTCGTCGGTGTCGAGGTCGAGCCACTCGCGCATCATGAAGATCCGTCCCTGGTTGGCGGGGAGCTTGTCGATGCAGGCCTGCAGGATTTCCATGAACTGGCTTTGGCTCAGCGAGGCTTCCGGGTCGCCCCAGGTCGGCAGCGGACGCCCGACGAAATGGCCGTCGGGTTCGAACAGATCGTCGAAATTCTCCGCCTGCGACGCTTCCATGCGCGCGTCCGCGGAGACTTCGCGTCCGTACTTGTGGAAGTGATCGATGATCTTGTGCTTGAGGATGCCGACGACCCAGGTCTTCAGTTGCGACTGACCGGCGAAGTTGCCCGCGCCTTCGAGCGCGGCGATCAACGTCTCGGACACGACGTCCTCGGCCCAGGTGTCGTTGCGAAGCTGCAGCCGCGCGATCTTCAGCAGCGCGGGGCGCAGCTCGGCGAGCGACTGACTGACGGCGGCATCCATCGGCGCTCCGGGCGGATGGGGTGTTCCGACCGAACGACGCGCGACCACAGCGCGCCGGCGGTTTGTCGTTCTGTGTTGCCTACTTCTTGTGCCGCAGGCGGCGAATCAGCGACGACGTGTCCCACCGCCCGCCGCCCATCGCCTGCACGTCGGCATAGAACTGGTCCACGAGCGCCGCCACCGGCAGCGGCGCGCCGTTGCGCCGCGCTTCGTCGAGGCACAGGCCGAGGTCCTTGCGCATCCAGTCCACGGCGAAGCCGAAGTCGAACTCGTCGTCGACCATCGTCGTGCCGCGGTTGTCCATCTGCCAGCTCTGCGCCGCGCCCTTGCCGATGACCTGCAGCACGAGCTTCATGTCGAGCCCGGCGGCCAGCCCGAAGTTGATGCCCTCCGAAAGACCTTGCAGCAAGCCCGCGATGCAGATCTGGTTGACCATCTTGGCGAGCTGGCCGGCGCCGCTCGCGCCGATCAGCGTGACCGCCTTGGCGTAGGCCATCGCCACGGGCCGGATCCGTTCGAACGGGCCCGCGTCGCCGCCGCACATCACCGTGAGCATCCCGTTGACCGCACCCGCCTGGCCGCCCGACACCGGCGCATCGACGAAGTGCAGACCGCGGCTGCGCGCTTCGCCGTACAGTTCGCGCGCGACGGCGGCCGAGGCGGTCGTGTTGTCGACGAACACGGCGTCCCTGGCCATGCCCGCGAACGCGCCGTCGGCGCCGAGCGCCACCGAACGCAGATCGTCGTCGTTGCCGACACAGCAGAAGACGATCTGCGCGCCGGCCGCCGCTTCGCGCGGGGTCCCGGCGAAGTTGCCGCCGTATTCGTCGACCCAGCGCTCGGCCTTCTTGGCCGTCCGGTTGAAGACGGTGACGTGATGGCCGGCGCGGGCGAGATGGCCCGCCATCGGATAGCCCATCACGCCGAGCCCGAGAAAGGCGACCTTGTGCGGGGTGACGGATTCGTAGGTCTTGTGGGTCATCGGCTGCGCTTCCTCCTGTGAGCGGCGATTCTATCGGGCTGCCGGGTGCGCGGTCGCGCTCGCGCAACAGCGGGACGCGCATCGAGGGTTCGCGGCGCGCGCCCGCCGCGCGCATCGTCATCGGCGCGACACGCCGATTCCGTAAAGCGCCGCCGTTGCCGTCCGACCGAGGAGGTTCACAATGCCGACGATGCTTGCCGGCCGCCTGACGGCGGCGCTGCTGCTGGCCGTTTCGCCGATGACGATCGACGCCACGCAAGCGCGGGAACGCGCTGCCGGGGCTGCCCGTAGCGGCGCGCGGGCGGCCGTGCCGCTCGTGATCGCGCATCGCGGCGCGAGCGGCTATCTCCCCGAGCACACGCTCGAGGCGTATGCGCTGGCGATCGAGCTGGGCGCCGACTACGTCGAGCCCGACCTGGTCGCGACCCGGGACGGCGTGCTGATCGCCCGCCACGAGCCGAACCTGATCGCGACGACCGACGTCGCGCAGCGGCCCGAGTTCGCTTCGCGCAGGCGCACGGCGGTGATCGACGGGGTGACCGAGGAAGGCTTCTTCGCGAGCGACTTCACGCTAGCGGAAATCAGGACGCTGCGCGCGATCCAGCCGTTTTCCGAACGGGATCAGTCGTTCAACGGCCGCTTCCGCATTCCGACCTTCGCCGAGATCCTCGACCTCGTTCGCCGCAAGTCGGCCGAGCAGGGGCGGGCGATCGGCGTGTACCCCGAGACCAAGCATCCCACCTATCACCGCGACCTCGGGCTGCCGCTGGAAGACCGCATGCTCGACGAGTTGACCCGTGCCGGCATGAACCACCGCGGTGCGCCGGTGTTCATCCAGTCCTTCGAGGTGTCGAATCTGCGGTACCTGAGAACGCGCACGCGCGTGAAACTCGTGCAGTTGATCGACGGCGATTCGGTCGCCAACGACGGCACGGTGACGCTCGCGCCGCCTTTCGACAAGCCGTACGACTTCGCGGTGCGCGGCGATCCGCGCACGTTCAAGGACCTGCTGACGCCTGCCGGGCTGCGCGAGATCGCGACCTACGCCGACGGGATCGGCCCGTGGAAGCCGTACCTGATCGGCTCGAAGTGCACCGACGCCAACAACGACGGCCGGTGCGACGACGTCAACGACGACGGGCGCATCGATGAAGCCGACCGCACGCTGCTCGCGCCGTCGACGGTCGTGGCCGATGCGCACGCCGCCGGCCTGCTCGTGCACCCGTTCACCTTCCGCAGCGAGCAGCGCCGGCTCGCGAAGGACTACGCCGGCAACCCGATCAACGAGTACCTGAAGTTCTACGAACTCGGGGTCGACGGGGTGTTCAGCGATTTCACCGACACTGCGCGGGCGGCGCGCTTCTTGTACCTGCTGAAGACGCGGCCGGAACTCGCGGAGTGCCTCACCGGCGAGCGGCGCGGCCGCGCGTGCGACGCCCTGCGGTGAGTCCGCCGAGCGTGGAGGGATGCGCCTCGGCGATCGATCCGGTGCGTCGTGCCGCCGGCGTGTTCGCGCCGGCGCACGAGCACGCGAATGAACTGCGCATGCGGGGCGGGCAGCGAGCGTCAGGCGCATCGGCGGGCGTTTGGCGGCGGGAAACTGCGCGTGCTCGGAGCGCCGATCGGAGAACTCGTGCGCCGGCCGCCGCGCAAGCCTCGGGCAGCAACGCGCGTCAGGGTTTCGCTTCGCTACCGCCCGGTTCGATCCAGAACGCGCGGTTCGAGCGCTTGGCGCGGTACATCGCGAGGTTGGCGGCGAGCAGCAGGTCGTCCTCGTTGCGGCCATCGCGCGGGAAAAGGGCGCCGCCCATGTTCACCCCGACCGCGCCCGAGACGTCGCTGACGCGAAACGGTTGCGCGATGCTGTCGGCGAGCACGACCGCGCGCGGTTCGAGCAGCGCCGCGCTCGCCACGCCGTCGAGCAGCACGGCGAACTCGTCGCCACCGACGCGTACGGCGAGGTCATCGGCGCGCACGTGCGCCTGGATGCGGCGCGCGACCATGCGCAGTATCTCGTCGCCGATGCGGTGGCCGTGCTGTTCGTTGAACGGGCGGAAGCGCGCGAGGTTGAGGAACAGCAGCGCGAACGGGCGCCCGGCCGCGATCGCCCGCTGCATGCGGCGCGACAGCGCGAGCCGGTTTCCAAGCGTGGTCAGCGCGTCGCTCTGCGAATGCGGCTGCGAATCGCTCGGACGCACGCGCGCCGGCGTGGCGTCGCGCACTATCGCGACCGCGTAGCGCGCCCCGTCCAGTTCGATCGTCGCCAGCGCGATCGACACGGGCACTTCGTCGCCCGACTTTGCGAGCGCGGGCAGCGATGGCCGCGCGCTCATCGCGGCCGCCTGCACGGTCTGCACGAACTGCGCCTGCAGGCGCGCGTGGCGCTCGCGGTAACGCTGCGGCAGCAGCATCTGATGTTCGCGGCCGATCAGCTCGTCGGGCGTGTAGCCGAAGACGCGCCGCACGGCCGGATTGGCCAGCACGATCTTGCCGCCCTCGTCGACGACGATGCACGCGTCGGGCAGCACTTCGAACAGGTTGCGCAGGGAGGAAACGGCGTCGTTCATCGCGGCTCGCGGTGATGGCTCGATCCCGGCGACCCCGAGGACGCCGCATGGCGCGCCCAAGCGCGCCACGGAACGAATCATGCCATCGCGCGCGGCGCGTCGATCGCGCCCTCCGGCGCCGGCGCGTCAATCGATCTGACCGACCCGCCGTACTCGCGCGGCGCGTCCTGGGGTTCCACTCCGGCACCCAACGCCGGAACTCAGAAAAGCGGGAACAGCGCCGATTTCCGGCAGCCGCTTCGGTTCGCCGTCAGCGGGACCGTCAGCGAGCCGATGCTGATTCAGACGGACGGCGTGCCAATCGTCAGCGGCACGAGGCGGAACGATGTGTCGCCAGTCGGACAGGTAACGACGCCCTTCAGCGGCGCGCCGCAAGCGGCGCGTCAGCTGCAAGGGTCGGTTAGCCGTCAACGCAGGCGTTGCTGACTTCCGCGACGCGTCAATGCTCAGCAGTCAGAGTCCTTCGATAAAAACGGCGTTAAACCGACCTGCGGAAAGCCGCAATTCCTTCAGTTCTCGATATTCTTCCGAGCCGTACCAGCGGTGTGCCTGCTCGAGGGTCGGGAACTCAATCATGACGGGAAAGGCGGGCTTCCATGTTCCTTCTACCAGTTCTGCCTTGCCGCCAAGGACGACATAGCGCCCGCCGTACCGCTGAACAATCGGTGCGACGCGGGTCTTGTACTCTTCGAGCTTCGAGATGTCGGTCACCTCGAGGTTGTCGAACAAACATTAAGCGGACATTCTGTGCCTGCTCTCGTAGGGATACGTCCGGAAATTGCAAGGTGAGGACAAAATCTCACGTTTTGATCTTGATGGCTAACGGCTTGCGCTTCACCTGCGCCGCGCAGCGCAGCGGAGTGGCGTCAGGTGCAAGCGCGGGTTGGGCGGCATTATGAAATACACGATTACATTCATCTATTCAGAGAGTCTTCTTCAAAGATTTCAGCGTCCGACTGGAGCCGTGGAGTGCAATTCCCGCAGCACCACCTAGCCATGCATGTGATGGTCGTTGTATGAACAATCTCCCATTACCGTCGATCCACCGAATCACGAAATGCTCAGAGAATTCCAGTAAACCCAGCGCAATCAGAAGCCAATGTAATAGATCCCCAAACAAACTGAATAGTGACCAAATCGCTACAGTCACAGTGACAAGGAAGGCTGCTTGTCCGATACGGTAGAGCGTAAACAGTATCTTTTGTTGACCTTGACGAAATTGCGGGAATGACGAAAACAAGGCGCTCCAGAAAAGGAGTATCACCCCATACCCGATTAACGAAACAAGGGCGATCACGCTGGTTGTAAAAGGCGCTTCTGTAGCAATTGTAATCAGAGCGAGACTTGCGCCTATCACTTGGGGCAGGGCAATGCTCAAGTAGCGTTTGCGGAAAGTTGCTAGGATCATTTTTTGCGCCCGACTGACAGTCCATACAAGCCGCCAGATAGAATACCAAGGATGACTGCGACCACACTTCCGACAATCGTCCAGATGCCAGACAACACTGTCAACGACAACGTGAGCAATAGCAGACATCCAATAAGAGAGAGAAATGCCCAGAATTCTAGCGTCTTGTTCATAGCGGCTTACTCCTTCTTGCGCAGCGCCTTTCAATCTTTCCGACTGCCGCCCAACGTAATTTCACCGTTACCCCGCCGACGAATAACCTGGCCCGGTAGCGGCTAACGTGGCGGGGTCGGTCCGCTGAAAACCGCGCCAGCCCTTGCTTTCGGCCTGGACATCGGGATTACTCCGGATACGAACAGAGACCGCCAAACCCGGCACCCGGCCTTGGCGCTGATGCGGCGGCAGCGGGCGGCGTCTGTCACCGGCACGGGGTGCGAACACGGGCATGGCTTAGGAACCGAGCCGCCGCCGTGTCCAGCGGGAGCCGTCACCCGCGGCACGTTTCGCAACTGGGTACCATGCGGCCCGCGCGCAGCGCCTTGACCGTTGCCCCGCCGTGCTCGACAAACTCCTGTTCGGCTCCGCCCGACACGAACACGCCGATCCTGCGCAGCGATTGCTGGGCGTGGCCGAGCTCGCGCCGGATGCGCCGGCGCTGGCGCAATTGCTCGCCGCCGATCCCTCACCCGAGGTGCGCGCCGCCGCCGCCGCGCGCTGCGTCGATGCGGTGGCGCTCGCCGCCGCGTGGCGGACGGAAACCGAGCCGGCCGTGCGCGCGGCGATCGCATCGTCGTTGGGCAGGGCGCTTGCCGCGAGCGGCGACGTCGCGGCCGCGCGGTCGATGCTCGCCGCGCCCGAGTGCGGCGACGCGATCCGCGCCGCGGTGGCGCTCGCCGCAACGGATGAAGCGCTGCGGCGCGCCGCGATCGAAGGCATCGCCGACGAACAGGTGCTGGTCGATATCGCGCTGACGGCGGAGCTGGCGCCGGTGCGGCTGGCCGCGGCCGAGCGCGTGCAAGCGCCTGAGCCGCTGCGACGCCTGGCCGAGGCCGCGCGCGACAAGGACCGCGGCGTGGCGCGGATCGCGCGCCAGCGGCTGGCGGCGATCGAGCATCGCGCGCAGCAGGCCGCCGCCGCCGATCGGCTGCTCGCCGAAGCCGAAGCGCTCGCCGCGCGGCCGGGGCCGATCGTGATGGCCGCGGTCGAGCTGGATCGGCGCTGGCGCGCGCTCGATCTGGGCGACGACGCCGAGCGCCGCGCGCGCTGGGAGAGCATCGGCGCGCGGCTGCGCGAGCGTTTCGAGCGCGAGCACGAAGCGCAACGCGCGCGCGCGGCGTTTCAGCGGCGCTTGAATGATTGGCTCGCAGCGCTGCAAGCGCCGCCGGCGACGAGCCGGCTGCCCGCGCTGTGCGACGAACTGCTGGCGTTGCGCGAACAGGCGCAACAACTCGAAGACGGCGCCGCGCTGGCGCAACTCGCGCGGGCCGGGCAAACGATCGCGCAGTGGGAGCAGGCGGCGCCGGCGCTGGCGAGCGCCGAAGCGTTGGTCGCGGAAGCCGAGCAACTCGCGGCGGGAACACCGATCGACGACGCGGACCTGCCGCAGCGCTGGCAGGCGCTCGATCTCGCGGTTCGCACGCCGGAGCTGACGCGCCGCTTCGAAGCCGCGCTGCTGGTGATCGAAAAGCGCCGGCTGGCGCTCGCGCGCGCCGCTCAGCAGCAGGAAGGGGCCGCGCGGCAGCGATTGCACGCGTCCTTGCACGCCGCCGAGCAGGCGCTCGCTGCGGGGCATCTTCACGAGGCCCGCACCGCGGCCGACGAGGCGCGGGCGCTGAAGCGCGCCGCCGGGCTGCTGCCGAAGCCGACGGTGCAGCGGCTCGCGCGCGTCGTGCAGCAGTTGCGCGAGCTCGAGCGCTGGGAAAGTTTTGGCCAGCACACGGCGCGCATTCAACTGTGCGAACGCGCCGAGCGGCTCGCGCAGCAGCCGCTCGCGCCGACGGCGCTGGCGCGCGAAGTGCAACAGTTGCGCGCGGAGTGGAAAAAGCTCGACGAGCAGCACGCCGGTGTGCCGAAGTCGTTGTGGGAGCGCTTCGATGCCGCCTGCGAAAAGGCCTACGCGCCGGCGGCGCGGCATTTCGCCGAGCTGGCCGCGCAGCACAAGCAGGCGCGCAAGCAGCGCGAGGAGTTCATCGCCGCTGCAGCGGCGCATGCGCCCACACTGCTCGCCGAGCCGCGCGACTGGCGCGCGATCGAACGCTGGTTGCGCGAAACCGATGCGACGTGGCACGGGCCGAGCCTCGGCAGCGTGCAGCCCGAGGCGTGGAAGAAGCTCGACGCGAGCTTCAAGGCCGCGGTCGCGCCGCTGCGCGATGCCTTGTCCGGCGCGCGGGCGCAAGCGAAATCCGAACGCCAGGCGCTGATCGCAGAAGCGCAGGCGCTCGCGGCGCAGGCGCTCGAGCGCGACGCTCCGGCCAAGGTGAAAGCGCTGCAGGCGCGCTGGCAGGCGCAGGCCAGGCACGTTCCGCTTTCGCCGCGCGACGAACGCGTGCTGTGGGAGCAGTTTCGCGCCGCGTGCAACGCCGTGTTCGAAGCGCGCGAGCACGCGCGCAGGCAAACCGATCAAAGGAAGCACGAGTTGCGGCGCGGCTTCGAGGTCTTGTGCGAGCAGCTCGAACAGTTGGCCCGCGCAGGCGAAACCGACGAAGCGCAGATCCGCCGGCGGCGGCACGAGTTGCAGGAGCAATGGAAAAAGGCGGCCGCCGATAACGGTCCGGTGCCGGCGGCGCTGGAGGCCCGGTTCAAGGCCGCGCGCAGCCAGGTGGAGGCGGCGCTCGCCGGGCGCGCGCGCAACCAGGAAGCGGCGATGTGGCAAACGCTGCTCGCGAAGGAGCGCCTGTGCGCCGAACTCGATGCGCTGCTGGTCGCGGATCGCGACGGTGCCGCCGAGGCGGACGCCGTGCGCGAACGCTGGTCGGCGCTGCCGCCGCTCGCGCCGGCGATGGAGAGCAAGATGGTCGCGCGGCGCGATGCGGCGCTCGCGGCACTCGCGAACCTGAAGCAAGAATACGTGCGCGAAGACTATCTCGAGCTGATCGAAAAGGCCGCGCCGGCGCGCCGCGACGCATTGCTCGAATCGGAGTTGCTGCTCGGCCTGGATAGCCCCGCGGATCTGCAGCCGCAGCGGCTGGCGGTGCAGGTCAAGCAATTGCGCGGCCGGTTCAAGGACGCGGCCACGCGTGGCGCAACCTCGCCCGTAGATGCGCTGCTCGCCTGGTGCGCACTGCCCGGCGTGGCCGATGAGCGCGACCGGCAGCGCTGCGAGCGCATCGCGGCGGCGCTGAATTCCGGTGCGGCCGTTCCGAGTCCAACCGTGCGAGGGCAGTCCGCGGCGAGGCGTTCGAGTTGACGGCGGCACCGCCGTCAACGTGCGATTTCGATCGCGCCCTCTGCCGCCAGCGCGTCGATCTGCTCGTCCGAGTAGCCGTACTCGCGCAGCACCTCGCGCGTGTGCTCGCCGAGCAGCGGGGCGGGGCGGTCGATCGACGTTGGCGTTTCCGAGAAGTGCAGCGGGCAGCCGAGCGCCTTGGTCGGTCCGGCCTGCGGATGCACGAGTTCGACGACCATGCCGCGCGCGTGCGTCTGCGGATGCGCGAGCGCCTCGCCGATCGAATGCACAGGGCCAACCGGAACGCCGGCGGCGTCGAACGCCTCGATCCACTCGGCGCGCGTGCGGGTGGCGAGCACCGCGTTCATCGCCGCCACCAGCGCGTCCAGGTTGCGCATGCGATCCGAGTTGGTGCGGAAGCGCGGGTCGTCGCGCCATTCGGGATGGCCCAGCACTTCGGCGATGCGCTCCCAGTTCGCCTGGTTGGCGCCGCCGATGTTGATCCAGCCGTCCTTCGCCTTGAACGCCTGATACGGTGCGGTGAGCACATGCGCTGAGCCGGTCGGCCCCGGCGACTCGCCGGTGGCGAAGTAGATGGCCGCGTGCCAGTAGGTCTGCTGCAGCGCCGCTTCCATCAGCGACGTATCGACGATCTGCCCGCGGCCGGTTTTCAGCTTGTGCGCGTATGCGGCGCAGACGCCGACCACCGCGAGGATGCCGGCGTTGATGTCGGCGACCGAGTTGCCGGTTTTCGCCGGCGGCCCGCCCGGCTCGCCGGTGATCGACATCAGCCCGGCAAAGCCCTGCGCAATCAGATCGAAGCCGCCCTTGTCCGCGTACGGTCCCGTGCGGCCGTAGCCGGAGACCGCGCAGTAGATCAGCCCGGGGTTGACTTGCGCCAGCACGTCGTAGCCGAGGCCGAGCTTCTCCAGCGTGCCGAGGCGGTAGTTCTCGGTCAGCACGTCGGCGTCGCGCACCATCCGCAACAGCACCTCGCGGCCCTTCGGGTGCTTCAGGTTCAGCGCGATGCCGCGCTTGTTGCGATTGAGGATCAAAAACGGCGCGGACACGCCGTTGACGCGCGGCTCGCGGTACGTGCGCGAATCGTCGCCGCCGGGCAGCTTCTCGACCTTGATCACGTCCGCGCCCATGTCGGCGAGCATCATCCCCGCCGTCGGTCCGGCCATGATCTGCGCCAGTTCCAGCACCCGCATGCCGGCGAGCGGGCCCGTCTTGCCTTCGGTCATTGCGAGTTCCAATGCTGAATGTCGACACCGGGACACCGAGAAGGGCCTGGTTCGCCTTTCTCGCTCTCGGTGTCTCGGTGACGAAAACTCATTTGCCCACGAAACGCGGCTTCTGTTTCGCCAGGAAAGCGCGATAGCCGATGCGGAAATCCTCGGTGTCGAAGCAGTCGAAGCATTCGTCCAATTCGGCTTCGGCGAGCGGCCGCGGATCGGCGAGACGGCGCGCGAACTTCTTGTGCCAGCGGGCGGCCAGCGGCGCGCCTTCGGCGATGCGCTCGGCGGTGGCGCGCGCCTCGGCGGCGACCTGGTCGTCGGCCACGACCCGTGTCACCAGCCTCTTGTCCTTCGCTTCGGCGGCGTCGAACACGCGCCCTTCGAGCAGGATCTCCAGCGCGACCGCGGAACCCACCAGCCGCACCAGCGGCAACATCTCCGGGTAGGCCATCACCAGGCCGAGGTTCTTGATCGGCGCACCGAAGCGGCTCGACTGCCCGCAGATGCGGATATCGCACAACGCGGCGATCTCCAGCCCGCCGCCCACGCAGATGCCGTGGATCTGCGCCACCAGCGGATGGCGGCAGTCGGCGAGCGCCTGCGCGGTCGCGTGCATGATCTTGCCGTACTCGCGCGCCTGCGCCTTGTTCGAGCGCACCGTTTCGAACTCGGAGATGTCGTTGCCCGGCGAAAACGCGCGTTCGCCGGCGCCGCGCAGCACGATGCAGCGAAGCGAATCGTCGGCCGAAAGCCGCGCGATCGCCTCGCCGAGCATCTGCCACATCGGCCGCGTCAGCGCGTTCAGCTTCTCGGGGCGGTTGAGTACGACGGTGGCGATGGCGCCGTCGCGCTGGGTGAGGATGAGGTCGGACATTTGACTCACCGATAAAACAGCTCCACCAGCGACAGCGTCACCGCCGGCACATAGGTGACCAGCAGCAACGTGCCGAGCAGAACCAGGATGAACGGCACGTTCGCTTTGGTCACGGTCCACACGTTTTCCTTGGCGATCGCGCAGGTGATCATCAGCACGCTGGCCACCGGCGGCGTCTGCTGGCCGATCGCCAGGTTCAACGTCACCACGATGCCGAAGTGCACCGGATCGATGCCGACCGCCGTCACCAGCGGCATCACGATCGGTACCACGAGGATGATCGCGGCGGCGGAATGCAGGAACATGCCGATGAAAAGGAACAGCACGTTCAGCATCGCCAGCACGAGCCACGGATTGCCGGTCAGGCCGGTCATCTGGCGCGCCAGTTGCTGCGGCAGTTGCGCCTCGGTCAGATAAAGCCCCAGCAGTGCGGAGGAGGCAACCAGCAGCATCACCGCACCGGTCTGCACGCCGCCTTCGATGATCGCGTCGCGCAGATGACGCCAGTTAAGTTCGCGGTAGATAAACAAGCCGATGATCACCGCGGCGACGACCGCCAGCGCCGCGCCTTCGGTCGCCGTGACGATGCCGCCGAAGATGCCGCCGAGAATCACGATCGGCATCGTCAGCGCCCAGAAGGCCTCGCGAAACGCGCGCGCCAGCTTGCGCAGCTCGAAGATCTCCTCGACCGGCCAGTTCAGCCGCACCGCGTACCAGTAGCACAGCGCCATCATCGCGAAGCCGGCGATCAGCCCCGGAACGATGCCGGCGACGAAAAGCTGCACGACCGACGTGCCCGCCATGACCGCGTACAGGATCATCGGGATCGACGGCGGGATGATGATCGCGAGCGACGCCGACGACGAGGTGACCGCGGCGGTGAAAGCCGCGGGGTAGCCGCGCCGCTTCATCGCCGGGATCATGACCGAGCCGGTGGCGGCCACATCGGCGACCGCCGAGCCGGAGATCTCGGCAAAGAACATCGAGGTCAGCACGTTCACCTGCGCCAGCGCCCCGCGCACCGAACCGAGCAGCGCCGAGGCGAATTCGATCAACCGGCGCGAAATGCCCGACGTGTTCATGATCGCGCCGGCGAGGATGAACAGCGGGATCGCGATCAGCGGAAAGCTGGTCGCGCCCTGGTACATCGTGATCGCCACGTTCGGCAGGCCGGCGGTTCCCTGCGACGCGAGGATTGCGCCGACCGCGGCGATGCCCAGCGCCACCGCGATCGGCACGTTGATCAGCACCAGCGCGACGACGCAGACGAAGACGAAAAGCGCCGTCATGGTTTGCGCGCCTCGCGCAGGATCTGCGGCAGCGCCAGCGCCTCGGCGACGATGAACAGTGCGGCGCTGATCGGAATCACCGACTGCGTCCAGGCCACCGATATCTGCGGCAACGACACCAGCGTGTCGGTCGCCAGCACGTCCAGCACCGAAACGCCGAGCCAGGCGAGCAGGACGAAGAAGCCGAACACGCAGACTTCGGCGAACAGTGCCGCGGCCACGCGCGGCGCCGGCGGCAGCATCCGCACCAGCTCGGGCACGCCGATGTGCGCGCGCTTCAGCGCCGCCAGCGCCGCGCCGTAGTACGTGACCCAGGCCAGCAGCACCGAGGCGATTTCGTCGTACCAGACCAGCGCGTTGCCGGTGTAGCGAAAAACGACGCCCGCCGTCACCTCGACGGCGAGCGTCACCATCAGCGCGATCAGGATCCACTCGAGGGCGCGCTCGTACCCCCGGCGGAACGTCTCCAACGGCATCGACTATTTGCCGAGCGCGATCGCGCGGTCGATCACTTCCTTCGAGCCGGCCACTTGCTTCGCGAACTCTTCGTACACCGGTCGGCTGGCGGCGACGAACGCGTTTTTGTTCGGCGTGTTCACCGCCACGCCGGCGGCCTTGATCTTGCCGAGCAGTTCCTCGTCGTCCTTCGCGGCCTTCTCGTACACGAACGCCTGCGTCTCCTTCGCCGTGTCCTCGAGGATCTTGCGCACGTCGGGCGCGAGCGATGCCCACTTCTTGCTGCCCACCGTCACGTACGCCGGCGTGTAGACGTGCCCGGTCAGCGAAAGGTACTTCTGCACCTCCTGGAACTTGGCGCTGTAGATCTGCGTGAACGGGTTCTCCTGGCCGTCCATCACGCCGGTCTGCAGGGCGGTGAAGACCTCCGAGAACTTCATCGGCGAAGGATTGGCGCCGTAGGTCTGGAACATCTTCACCCGCCACTTGCCCTCGGGCACGCGCAGCTTGATGCCCTTCAGGTCGTCCGGCGTGTTGATCGGCCGCTTGTTGTTGGTGATGTGGCGGTAGCCGTTTTCCCACACGGCGATGACCTTCAGCCCCTTCTTCTCCGCCTCCGGCGCGAGCTTGCTCCAGAAAATCTCGCGCTCGATGCGCTTCATGTGCTCGCGGTCCTTGACCAGATACGGCATCTCGAACACGCCGAACAGATCCGCTTCCGAGGACATCACCGTCGAAGGCAGCGCGATGTCGACGGTGCCCAGCTTCAGCTTCTGCAGCAGCTCCTTGTCTCCGCCCAACTGGCTGGAGCCGTACACGACGACCTTGGCCTTGTTGCCGAGCTTGGCGTTGGCGCGCTTGGCGAACTCCTCGGCCGACGCGGCGAACAGTGATCCCGGCTCGCCGACGTGGCCGAACTTGATTTCGGTCTGCGCGGCGGCGCCGCCGGCGGCTGTCAAGGCGAGCGCGCCGAAGGCGGCAGCGATCAGTCGAACACGCAAGCGCAGGGGTGAGTTGAACATGTTTCGTCTCCTTGGCGTGGTCATGAATTCATGCGGCTTGTTTTTGCATCGGCGAACGGCGCGCTCCGGGCGTCGTCTCGCGCAGGTAATCGAGCGCGGCCTGCACGCCGCCGGCGCGATGCGGCACGCCGGCGAGCGAAAGACCCATCTCCACGCCGGCGAGCGTGCCCGCCAGCGTCAGATCGTTGAAGTCGCCGAGGTGGCCGATGCGAAACACCCAGCCGGAGAGCTTGCTCAGCCCCTGGCCGAGCGACAGGTTGAAGTTCTCCAGCACTATCGTGCGGAAGACATCGGCGTCGTGGCGTCTGCCCTGCGCGTCCTTCGGCATCACGACCGCGGTCAGCGTACTGCTGTACTCGGCCGGGTTCGAGCAGAGAATCTCCAGTCCCCAGCCGCGCACCGCGCGCCGCGTCGCCTCCGCGTGGCGCGCATGACGCGCGAACACGTTCGACAGGCCCTCCTCGAGCAGCATGTCGATCGCTTCGGACAGCCCGTACAGCAGATTGGTGCTCGGCGTGTACGGAAAGTATCCGTTCGCGTTTGCGGCGAGCATCTCCTCCCAGCTCCAGAAGGATTTCGGCAACCGCGCGGACTTCGACGCGGCGAGCGCCTTCTCGCTGACGGCGTTGAACGACAGGCCCGGCGGCAGCATCAATCCCTTCTGCGAGCCGCCGACCGTCACGTCCACGCCCCACTCGTCGTGGCGGTAGTCGATCGACGCGAGCGATGAGATCGTATCGACCAGCAGCAGCGCAGGGTGGCGCGCGCGGTCGAGCGCGGCCCGCACCGCGGCGATGTCGGACGTCGCGCCGGTGGAGGTCTCGTTGTGCACGACGGCGACCGCCTTGATCCTGTGTTCGCGATCCTCGACGAGCCGCGCTTCGATCGCCGCCGCATCGACGCCGCGCCGCCAGCTTCCCTGCTCGAAGCCGCCGAGGAAAATCGGCGCAAGCCCGAGTCGTTCCGCCATCTTCTTCCACAGGCTCGCGAAGTGTCCCGTTTCGTACATCAGCACCGTGTCGCCCGGCGAAAGCGTGTTGACGAGCGCGGCTTCCCACGCGCCGGTGCCCGACGCGGGATAGATCACGACCGGGTTCTTCGTCTGGAAGATCGCGCGGATGTCGGCGAGCACCTTCTTCGCCAGCGCTTGGAACTCCGGCCCGCGGTGGTCGATCGTCGGATGATCGATCGCGCGCAGGATGCGGTCCGGCACGTTGGTCGGCCCGGGGATCTGCAGGAAGTGGCGTCCGCTCGGATGCGAGTTCAAGCGCAGCATCGTCTTCGTGTCCCGGTGGGTGCGGCGTTCGAATCGACCTCCGGCCGCGATTGCATTTTGTATACACTAGGCCATCGGAACGCGGGAGGCAAGTACGTGATTCCCGTCAGCGACGCGGTTCAGCCACACGCGATCGGCCGGCAGGTGCTGCACGCGGCCGTCGTCGCGCAGTTGCGCGACATGATCACCGAGGGCCGGCTCGCCCCGGGCGAACGGCTGAACGAACGCGTGTTGTGCGAGCGGCTCGACATCTCGCGCACGCCGCTGCGCGAGGCATTCAAGGTGCTGGCGACCGAAGGGCTGATCGTCCTTCTGCCGAACCGCGGCGCGCAGGTCGCGACGATGGGGCTCGACGAAGTCGTGCATACGTTCCAGGTGATGGGTGCGCTGGAAGGGCTGTCGGGTGAGCTGGCCTGCGCGAACATCACGGAGGAAGAACTGAATGAGATCAAGGCGCTGCACCGGCAGATGGTCGCGTGCCACCGCAAGCGCGACCTGCCCGGCTATTACCGCCTGAACCGCGCGATCCACGAGCGCATCAACGCCGCGGCGCGCAATCCGGTGCTCACACAGGTCTATCGCACGGTCAACGCGCGGCTGCACGCGCTGCGCTTCCGTTCCAACTTCGACCGCAAGAAATGGGACGCCGCGCTCGCCGAGCACGAGCGCATGATCGAGCTGCTCGAAGCGCGCGACGGCGAGGCGATGCGCAGGCTGCTGGTCGAGCACCTTGCGCACAAGTGCGCGGCCGCGGTGGTCGCGCTGATGGAAAGCGAGCGCGCATCCGCGCCTGCGGCCGGGGGCCAAGCGCGGGCGCGGCGCGGCAACGGCGCGGCCGCCCGATCGGCGGCTGCGCGGGGCGGGGGCGCGACGCGCGCGGGCGGCACCGTGGCGGCCCGCAAGGCGAGATCCGCGCGCCGGATCGACGGCCGCCGCGCATGAATGGGACGAAGGCGGCAGCGGCGCCGTCGGCGCGCCGCATGTTCTTCCAGCCGTCGCTCGCGCGGAGCGATCTCGCGCATCGCCTGCGGCGCGCGGTGCGCGGCGAGGTGCTCTTCGACGCGGCTTCGCGCGGGCGCTACTCGACGGATGCGTCGATCTATCAGGTCGAGCCGATCGGCGTGCTGGTGCCGAAGGACGAGGACGACCTGCGCGCCGCGCTCGAGGTCTGTCGCGAACTGAAGGTGCCGATCCTGCCGCGCGGCGGCGGCAGCAGTCAGTGCGGGCAGACGGTCGGCCGCGCGCTCGTGATCGACTACAGCAAGTATCTGGACCGCGTGATCGCGTTCGACGAGCAAGCGCGGACCGTCGAAGTGCAGCCGGGCATCGTGCTCGATGCGTTGAACGCGTTCTTGAAACCGCACGGGCTGTGGTTTCCGGTGGACGTGTCGACCTCGGCGCAGGCCACGCTCGGCGGCATGGCGGGCAACAACTCGTGCGGCTCGCGCTCGATCGCGTACGGCAACATGGTGCACAACGTCGCCGGCATCGACGCGCTGCTCGCCGACGGCACCGACGAGTTCTTCGGTCCGTTCGGCGCGAACGCGCGGCGGCCGCTCAAGTCGGCGCGCGCCGCGCGGCTCGTGTCCAGGCTGTTCGAGATCGGCGCGCGCGAACGCGACGAGATCGAGCGGGTGTGGCCGACCGTGCTGCGGCGGGTCGGCGGCTACAACCTGGACGTGTTCCATCCGAAGAGCGAGCGGCCTTACACCGCCGACGGATCGGTCAACCTCGCGCACCTGCTGGTCGGCAGCGAAGGCACGCTCGCGCTGTTCCGCCGACTGCATCTGCCGCTCGCGCCGCTGCCCGCGCACAAGGTACTGGGTGTGGTGAACTTCCCGACGTTTTACGCGGCGATGGACTCGGCGCAGCACATCGTGAAGCTCGCGCCGACGGCGGTGGAACTGGTCGACCGCACGATGATCGACCTGTCGCGTTCGAATCCGGCGTTTCGCCCGACGATCGAGCGGGCCTTGATCGGCGAGCCGGACGCGATCCTGCTCGTCGAGTTCGCGGGCGACGATCGCGCCGCGCAGATCGCGCGGCTCAAGCAGCTCGTCGAGCTGATGGGCGATCTCGGATTGCCGGGCAGCGTGGTCGAGATGACCGACGCCGGCGCGCAGAAGGCGCTGTGGGAGGTGCGCAAAGCGGGGCTGAACATCATGATGTCGATGCGCGGCGACGGCAAGCCGGTGTCGTTCATCGAGGACTGCGCGGTGCCCCTGGAGCACCTGGCCGAATACACCGCGCGGCTGACCGAAGTTTTCGCCAAGCACGGCACGAAGGGCACCTGGTACGCGCACGCGAGCGTGGGCACGCTGCACGTGCGGCCGATCCTCGACATGCGCCGCGACGGGGCGACGAAGATGCGCGCGATCGCCGAGGAAGCCTCCGCGCTCGTGCGCCGATACAAGGGCGCGTACTCGGGCGAACACGGCGACGGGCTGGTGCGAAGCGAATGGGTCGCCTGGCAGTTCGGGCCGCGGCTCACCCGCGCGTTCGAGCAGATCAAGGACCTGTTCGATCCCGACGGGCTGATGAACCCCGGCAAGATCGTGCGGCCGAGCAGGATGGACGACGCGAGCCTGTTTCGCTTCAAGCCGGGCTATGCGATCCAGCCGCTCGCGACCGCGCTCGACTGGTCGGCGTGGAACGTGCACAACGACCATCGCACCGAGGAAACCACGCCGCCCGGTACGGGAGAAGACCCGGCGCAGGGCTTCGGCAAGGCGGTCGAGATGTGCAACAACAACGGCCATTGCCGCAAGTTCGACGCCGGTACGATGTGCCCGAGCTTTCGCGTCACGCGCGACGAGCAGCATCTGACGCGCGGCCGCGCGAACACGCTGCGGCTGGCGCTGTCCGGCCAGCTCGGTCCCGACGCGTTCACGTCGGACGAGATGTTCGCGACGATGGACCTGTGCGTCGGTTGCAAGGGCTGCCGCCGCGAATGCCCGACCGGGGTGGACATGGCGAAGATGAAGGTCGAGTTCCTTCATCACTACAAGAAACGACACGGCCTGACGCTGAAGGACCGGCTCGTCGCGTTCCTGCCGCGCTACGCGCCGTGGGCGGCAAGGCTGCCGTGGCTGGCGAACGCGCGCGAATGGCTGCCCGGCGCGAAAGCGCTCGGCGAGCGCTGGCTCGGGCTGTCGGCGCGGCGGTCGGCTCCGCGCTGGCGCAGCGATGCGTTCCTGCGCACCGCGCCCGACGAGCACGCGATCGATGCCGACGTCGTGCTGTTCGTCGACACGTTCAACAACTACTTCGAGCCCGATAACGCGCGCGCGGCGCTCGCGGTCTTGAAGGCCGCCGGGCTGCGCGTGCACGTCGCGCGCGCGGCGGCGGGCGATGCGCAACCCGCGCGGCCGCTGTGTTGCGGGCGGACGTTCCTCGCGGCGGGCCAGGTCGACGAAGCGAAGCGCGAGGCGCGCCGCCTGCTCGCCGCGCTCGCGCCTTTGGCCGAGCACGGCGTGCCGATCGTGGGGCTGGAACCGTCGTGCCTGCTCGGCCTGCGCGACGAGTACCTCGCGATGGGGCTGGGCGAGAGCGCACAAAGGCTCGCGGCGAACGCGCTGACGATCGAGGAGTTCCTCGCGCGCGAGCACGCCGCCGGCCGCGTCAAGCTCGCGCTCAAGCCCCTGCCGCAGTCGCGCGCGCTCGTGCACGGCCACTGCCATCAGAAGGCGTTCGACGTCATGTCCGCGGTCGAACAGGTGCTGCGGCTGATCCCCGAACTGAAGGTCGAAACGATCGAGTCGAGCTGCTGCGGCATGGCCGGCAGCTTCGGCTACGAGGCCGCACACTACGACGTTTCGATGAAAATGGCGGAACTCGCGCTGCTGCCTGCGGTGCGCGGCGCGGACGAGAACACGATCGTCGTCGCCGACGGCACGAGCTGCCGGCACCAGATCGCCGACGGCGCCGCGCGCGAGGCGCTGCACGTCGTGCGCGTGCTCGAACGCGCTCTCGCTCGATAGACGGCGCCGGTCCGGTCGGCACGGGCCACGCCGGATCGCCCGACGGCTTTTTGCCCGGAAGACCGCGTTCGAACCACCGAGACACGAAGAACACCGAGGAACAACAACGGCTTGCGGGTCTTTTGCGCCTGCCCCGTCGCATGATCGCGTTCGTTCGCCGCAGAGGCTCGTTCTGCCGCGGTTCTCGGTGCGCTCTGTGTCTCCGTGGCGAGGAACTTCCGATCAGTACCCCGCCGCCAACCCGTCGCGGCGCGGATCGCTCGCGGCGACATAGCCTTCGATCGCGGGGTCGCCGAGACGCCAGATGAACTGGCCGGCGCCGAAGTCCATGTAGCTGTCTTCGGTCGTCGCGATCCGGTGGCCGCGGCGCGCGAGTTCTTCGCGCACGGCGGCGGGCATCGTCGGCTCCAGATCCACTTTCAGCTCCGAATCCCACTTCCAGCGCGGCGCATCGCACGCGGCCTGCGGCTGCTGATTGGCGAGCAGCATGCGCGTGAGCGTCTGCACGTGGCCCTGCGGCTGCATGTTGCCGCCCATCACGCCGAAGCTCATCACCGGCGCCCCGGCGCGGGTCAGGAACGCCGGGATGATCGTGTGGAACGGACGCTTGTGTGGAGCCACGCAGTTCGGATGCGCGGGGTCGAGCGAAAAACCGTAACCGCGGTTCTGCAGTGAGATGCCGTAGCCGGGAACGACTACACCCGAGCCGAAGCCCATGTAGTTCGACTGGATGAACGACACCATCATGCCGTTGGCGTCGGCCGCCGACAGATAGATCGTTCCGCCGCTCGGCGGCGCGCCGGGCCCGAAGACCTGCGCGCGTTTCATGTCGATCAGCCGCGCGCGCTGCTTCAGATAATCGTCGTCGAGCAGTTGCGACGGCGTGCAGGTCATCGCGCGCGGATCGGCGACGTAGGCGTACGTGTCGGCGAAGGCGAGCTTCATCGCCTCGATCGTGACGTGGTGCCAGTCGGCGCCGTCAACCTCGAAGCTTTCGAGCGGCGTGTGCTTCAGGATCCCGAGGCACGCCGCCGCGGCGATGCCTTGCCCGTTGGGCGGGATCTCGTGCAGTTCGTGCCCGGCAAAGGACTGGCTGATCGTGCCGACCCAGCCGTTGGCGCGCACGTAGTCCCAGTACGCGGCCAGATCGGCCGCGGTCAGCGCACCGCCCGTTTCGGCCGCGAACCGGGCGATCGCCGCGGCGATTTCGCCGCGGTAGAAGTCTTCGCCCTTGCTGCCCGCGACGAGCCGCAGCGTCTTCGCCGCGCCGAGCAGCACGAAGTGCTCGCCGACTTCGGGCGACCGTCCGCGCGGCAGGAAGTGCTCGGCGAATCCCGGGCAGCCCTTCAGGATCGGCTCGGCGAGCTTCCACTTCGATTGCGTGATCGGGCTCACCGCGAAGCCGCGCTCGGCGTATTCGATCGCGGGGGCGAGCACGTCTTCGAACGGCAGCAGCCCGAGTCGTCCGTGCAGCAGGGCCCAGCCGGCGACGGCGCCCGGGACCGTGACGGCGTCCCAACCGCGCGCGGGCCGCTTGCGCTCGGCGTCGGGCCCGTATCTGTTTCGAAAGTAGTCGAGCGTCCACGCCGCCGGGGCAAATCCGCTCGAGTTCATGCCGTGAAGCCGCTGCCCGTCCCAGACGATCGCGAAGTTGTCCGAGCCGAACCCGTTGCTGCACGGTTCGGTCATCGCGATGACGGCCGCCGCGGCGATCGCCGCATCGACCGCGTTGCCGCCCGCCTGCAGGATGCGCAGCCCGGCCTGTGCGGCGAGCGGCTGCGACGTCGCGACGACGTTGCGCGCGAACACCGGCGTGCGAGACGACGGGTAGGGGTTGTGCCAGTCGAAGGTCATGCGCTCGCCGAGGACGGGGCTAGTCAGCCTCGTGGAAAGCTTCTTCGCGCTTGGCCTTGATCGACGGCAGCGCAACGATCACCAGCAGCGCCGCGGCCATCAGCAGCAGCGTCAGCGACAGCGGCCGCGTGAAGAAGGTCATCGGGTCGCCGCGCGACAGCAGCATCGCGCGCCGCAGGTTCTCTTCCATCATCGGCCCGAGGATGAAGCCGAGCAGCAGTGGCGCCGGCTCGCAGCGCAGCTTGTAGAACACGTAGCCGACCACGCCGAAGGCGGCGGTCATGAACACGTCGAACGTGTTGTTGTTGATCGAGTACACGCCGATGCAGCAGAACACCAGGATCGCCGGGTAGAGCCAGCGATACGGGACCTTCAGAAGCTGCACCCACAGCCCGATCAGCGGCAGGTTCAGGATCACCAGCATCAGGTTGCCGATCCACATCGACGCGATCAGACCCCAGAACAGCGCCGGGTTGCTGCTCATCACCTGCGGGCCGGGCTGGATGTTGTGGATCGTCATCGCGCCGATCATCAGCGCCATCACCGCGTTCGGCGGAATGCCGAGCGTGAGCATCGGGATGAACGAGGTCTGCGCGCCGGCGTTGTTGGCCGATTCGGGGCCGGCCACGCCGGCGACCGCGCCCTTGCCGAACTGCGAGGGGTCCTTCGCGATCTTCTTCTCGATCGTGTAGGCGGCGAACGCCGACAGCAGCGCACCGCCGCCGGGCAGCACGCCGAGGATCGAGCCGAGCAGCGTGCCGCGCACCGCCGCCGGCGCCGCCTGCTTGAACTCCGCGCCGCTCGGCCACAGCCGGCCGACGCGATCGGTGAACACCTCGCGGTGCTCGCGTTTCTCGACGTTGGCGACGATCTCGGCGAAGCCGAACACCCCCATCGCGATCGCGACGAAACTGATGCCGTCGGTCAGCTCCGGAATGTCGAACGAAAAGCGCGCGACCCCCGAGTTGACGTCGGTGCCGACCAGCCCGAGCAGCAGCCCGAGCAGGATCATCGCGACCGCCTTGACGAGCGAACCCGAGGCCAGCACGACCGCGCCGATCAGCCCCAGCACCATCAGCGAGAAGTACTCGGCCGGCCCGAACTTGAAGGCGAACTCGACCATCGGGCCGGCGAGCGCGGCGACGATCAGCGTGGCGACCGTTCCGGCGAAAAACGACCCGAGCGCGGCGACCGCCAGCGCCGCACCCGCGCGACCCTTGCGCGCCATCTGGTAGCCGTCGATGCAGGTCACGACCGCGGCGGATTCGCCCGGCAAATTGACCAGGATCGCGGTCGTCGAGCCGCCGTACTGCGCGCCGTAGTAGATGCCGGCCAGCATGATCAGCGCCGAGGTCGGCGGCAGCGCGTAAGTCGTCGGCAACAGCATCGCCAGCGTGGCGATCGGCCCGATGCCGGGCAGCACGCCGATCAGCGTGCCGACCAGCACCCCGATGAACGCGTACACCAGATTGATCGGCGTCAGCGCCGTGGCGAAACCGAGCGCAAGATTGCTGATCAGTTCCATCCTCGTCTCCGCCGTGCGTCAGTTTGCGAGGAAGGCCGGCCAGACCGGGATCGTCAGCTTCAGCCCGTAGATGAAGACGAGGTAGACGATCGCGCCCATCACGACGCTGACCGCGGCCGCCTCCTTCCACTTGAACTCGTGGCTGCCCAGCATCGAGATGACCACCAGCGCGACCAGCGAGACGACCAGCCCGGCCGTGCGCAGCAGCACCCCGTAGACGACGATCGAACCGATGATCCAGGCGAGCGGGCCGAAGTGGAAACGCTCGATGCGGCCGTCGTGACCCTCGCGCGCGAGCCCGCCGATCGCGATCCCCAGCCCGATGAGCGCGAGCAGCGCACCAAGCACGGTCGGGAAGTACGCCGGCCCCATGCGCTGCGCCGTGCCCATGTCGTACTTCTGCGCGAACAGCGCGAAACCCAGTCCCAGCGCGAGGAACATCCCGCCCGACCAGAAGTTCTTCGGGTTGCGGATTTTCACTTTGTCTCCCCGTCTTCCTTGTACCGAATCCTGAATCCGGATCCTCGATCCTCGGTCCTCGATCCGCGCCGCTCAATCGACCTTCGCGCCCGAGAACTTGACGACCTTCTCGTACTTGGCGAGCTCCTTGCGCACGAAGGCGGCGAACTCGGCGGGTGTGGTCGGCGCGGGCTCGGCACCCATGCGCGCGAGCCGCTCGCGCATCTCGCCCGTCATGAGCGCGCGGCGGAATTCCTCGCCGAGCCTTTCGACGATCGCGGGCGGCGTGCCGGCGGGCGCGAACAGCCCGAACCACGTACTGACGTCGAAGCCGGCAAGCTCTCTGCCGCTGGCTTCGGCCATCGTCGGCAGGTCCGGAAAGCTCGCCGAACGCGCGGCGGTGGTCACCGCGAACGCGCGCAACTTGCCGGCGCGAATCTGCGGCGCGGCCGAAGCGAGGTTGTCGAACATCAGCTCGGTCTGCCCGGCGAGCAGTCCGAGCTGTGCGGGTGCGGCGCCCGCGTAGGGAATGTGCACGATCGAGATGCGCGCCATCGACTTCAACAGTTCGCCGGCCATGTGGCCGCCGCTGCCGTTGCCGCCGGATGCGTAATTGAGCTTCGCCGGGTTCTTGCGCGCATAGTCGATCAGATCGCGCACCGAATGGATGCCGTACCTGGCCGCGGTCTCCGGCGGCATCACCAGCACGTTGGGCACGTGCGCGATCAGCGTGATCGGCGCGAAGTCCTTCAGCGGGTCGTACGGCAGCTTCGCGAACAGCCAGGGGTTGATCGCGTGTGTGGCGACCGCACCGACGCCGATCGTGTAGCCGTCCGGCGCGGACTTCGCGAGCAGATCGACCCCGATGTTGCCGCCCGCGCCGGCGCGGTTCTCGACGACGACCGTGCCGATCGAATCCTTGACGCGCTCGGCGAGCGCGCGCGCGGCGGTATCGAGCGGGCCGCCGGGCGGGTAGGGCACGATCAGCCGGATCGGTTTGGTCGGATAGGTGGTTTGCTGCGCGGCCACGGCGAAAGGCAGCGCGACGAAAAGCAACGCGCACAGCGCGCGGCGGGATTTCACGGCGAGGTCTCCTCCTTGTTCGACCGACGCGTTTGCGTCGTGGGGCGGAATTAAACCGGAAAACGCGCGGGTCCGCGTGCGCCGACGGCGCGGACCGACTCTCGGCGTGCTCGGTCGCCGGTGCAAAGCTCCCGGACCGGACCGCAGTGCCGCGACCGCCGCGCAATGCACGGCTGCCCGCACGGCCGGGAACAGGGCTAGCATCCTGTGCGTCGAAGGTGCAGTTCACGACAGCCTCGAAAGGAGGAACGCATGGCTCAAACCATCGGTGTCTTTCCCGCGGGCTTTAGGGCGATCGCCTGGCGCCGCGCGCTCGCGGCCGGGTTGATCGGCGGGGTGGCCTACCTCTTGATGCAAGTGCTATGGACGCCGCTGCGCACCGGCGAAAACCTCTGGACCTGGGTGCACATGAGCGGCGCGATCGTGCTCGGCACCGGCGCGCTGCAGGCGCGCGACACCTTCGATGCGGCGATCCTGGCCGTCGCGCTGCTGGTGCACTTCGCGCTTGCGCTCGTGTACGGCGCGGTGCTCGCGCTGCTGCTTTCGCGCGGCGATACCGGCGCGCTGCGCTGGAAGCTCGCGCCGACCACGGCGGCCGGCGCGGTCTTCGGGCTCGCGCTGTACGCGCTCAACTACCACGTTTTCACGCCGTGGTTCCCGTGGTTCGCCGAGTTGCGGCACGGCGTGACGATCTTCAACAACGTCGTGTTCGGCGCGGCGACGGCGTTCGCGTACGCGCAGCTTGCGCGGGTGCGCGGCGCAGGGATGTCCGGGTAGTCGCGCGGTCGTCATCCGCTCGACGGCTTCCCCCGTGCACTCGCACTCCGGCGCGCGACGCGTCGCGCCGTGTCGACGAAGGCTTCGCACACGGGCGAGCGGTCGTTGCGCCGCCAGGCCAGCGCCGTGCCGACCGGCGGCGACCTCTCCGCGAGCGGCCGTATCACCAGGCCGCGTAGCCGGATCTCCTGCGCCGAGGACGGCACGAGCGCCACACCGATGCCCGCGGCCACGAGGCCGATCACCGCGTGCGTCTGGCTCGCCTCCTGCGCGACGCGCGGGGCGAAGCCCTGCTGCAGGCAGAAGCCCAGCACCAGGTCGTGCAGCACGAGACCGGGCGCGCGCTGGAACATCACGAACGGCTCGCCGGCCAGCTTCGCCGAGCGCACGCGCCGCATGGCGGCGAGCGGGTGGCGCGCCGGCAGCGCCACGCACAGCGGCTCCCGCAGCAGTACCTCGGCCGCGAGTTCAGCATCGGTCACCGGCGGCCGCACGAACGCCACGTCGATGTCGGCGCGACGCAGCGCGGCGTGCAGTTGCGGCAACGTGAGCTCGCGCAGCTCCAGGCGCACGCGCGAATGGCTCGCGGCGAATTCGCGCAGCACGGGCGGCAGCAGCGTGTAGACGCCGGCGGACATGAAGCCGATCACGAGCTTGCCCACCTCGCCGCGGTCGGCCGCGCGCGCCAGCTGCACCGCTTCGCCCGCCCGCGCGAGGATCGCGCGCGCTTCGGCAAGGAAGGCGCTGCCCGCATGCGTCAGCGCGACCTGCCGCTTGTTGCGCGCGAACAGCCGTACGCCCAGCTCCTGCTCCAGCGCGCGGATCGCAAGCGACAGTGGCGGCTGCGTGATCGCGAGCCGCTGCGCCGCGCGGCCGAAGTGCAGTTCCTCGGCGAGCGTGACGAAGTAGCGCAGCGTGCGCAGCTCAACGCGTTGCCTCCCGTGATTTGCACGGCAAATAAGAACCGGTCGAAACATATATTGGTCGTGGATCGGAGCGCCGCCTAGGCTGCGCGCAGTCCGGCAGCGCATTCGCGGCGTCGATGCGCCCGCGCGGTGCCGCCGGCGTCCACTGCCTGAGAGGAGACACTTGATGAGAACACTGCTGAGCGCTTTCTGCTTCGCCGTGCTTGCCACCCTCGGCGCGGCCGCTCCCGCGATCGCCGCCTACCCCGAAAAGCCCGTCACGATCGTCGTTCCGTTCCCGCCGGGCGGCTCGACCGACATGATCGCGCGCACCCTGAGCACGAGGCTCAACGCGATCCTCGGCCAGCCGTTCGTGGTCGAGAACCAGCCGGGCGCGACGGGTGCGATCGGCGCCACACGCGTCAAGCGGGCGCCGGCCGACGGCTACACGATCCTCGTCGCGTCGATCGGCGTGTACGCGACCAACCCGTTCCTGCAGAAAGGGCTGCAGTACGACCCGGCCAGGGACTTCGATCTGCTGACGGTCGCGGTGCGCGCCCCTAACGTGCTGGTCGCGCATCCGAGCGTGCCGGCGAAGAACGTCGCCGAACTGGTCGAGTACCTGAAGAAGAACCCCGACAAGGTGTCGTTCGCTTCGAGCGGCGCGGGGTCGTCCGACCATCTGACCGTGGCGCTGTTCTGGCAGCGCACCGCAACGAGCGGCATCCACGTTCCGTACAAGGGCGGCGCGCCGGCGATCTCCGATCTGATCGCCGGTCACGCGCAGGTCTCTTTCCAGAACGTCAACGCGGTGCTCGGCCACATCCGCGCCGGCAAGCTCAAGGCGCCGGCGGTCACCGGCGAGCAGCGCTCCTCCGTGCTTCCCGACGTTCCCACGCTCGGCGAGGCCGGCGTCAAGGGGGTGGACGTGTTTTCGTGGCAGGCGGTCGCGGCGCCCAGGGGCTTGCCGAAGGAGGTGCGCGACAAGCTGCACGGCGCGATCGTCAAGGCCTTGAACGATCCGGAGGTCGCGAAGAGCCTCGCCGCGCAGGGTTTCGAGATCGTCGCGAACACGTCCGAGCAGTTCGCGCAGTTCCTGGACCGGGAGCTGAAGCGCTGGAAGGGCGTGATCGAGACCGGCGGAATCACGCTCGACTGAACGACACGGCCGCGATGGCGAGCACACCGATCGTCCGCTCGATGCGCGTCGTGCCTGTGGCCGGGCGCGACAGCATGTTGCTGAACCTGTCTGGCGCACACGCGCCGTTTTTCACCCGCAACCTGCTGATCGTCACCGACAGCAGCGGCGCCACCGGCGTCGGTGAGGTGCCGGGCGGCGAAAAAATCCGGCAGACGCTCGAAGACGCGCGGCCGCTGGTCGAGGGCCGCGCGATCGCCGACCACCTGGCGATCCTGGCGGACGTGCGGCAACGGTTCGCCGACCGCGATGCCGGCGGCCGCGGGCTGCAGACCTTCGACCTGCGCACGACGATCCACGTCGTCACCGCGATCGAGAGCGCGCTGCTCGATTTGATGGGCCAGCATGTCGGGCTGCCGGTCGCGGCGCTGCTGGGCGAAGGCCGGCAGCGCGACGCGGTCGAGATGCTCGGCTATCTGTTCTTCGTCGGCGACCGCACGAAAACCGACCTGCCTTACGTCGACCCGGCAAGCGAGCCCGACAGCGCCGGCGACTGGTTCCGCGTGCGGCACGCGACCGCGCTGACGCCGGAGGCGATCGTGCGCCAGGCCGAAGCCGCGCATGCGAAGTACGGATTCAACGACTTCAAGCTGAAAGGCGGCGTGCTGCGCGGCGAGCAGGAAGTCGAGGTGATCCGCGCGCTGCACGAACGCTTTCCGCAGGCGCGCGTGACGCTCGACCCGAACGGCGCATGGGCTCTGGCCGACGCGGTGCGGCTGCTGCGCGACCTGCGCGGCGTGCTCGCCTACGCCGAGGATCCGTGCGGCGCCGAAGACGGCTATTCGGGCCGCGAGGTGCTGGCGGAGTTCCGCCGCGCGACGGGGCTGCCGACGGCGACCAACATGGTCGCGACCGACTGGCGGCAACTCGCGCATGCACTTGCGCTGCAGGCGGTCGACATCCCGCTCGCCGATCCGCACTTCTGGACGATGGCCGGTTCGGTGCGCGTGGCGCAGACCTGCCGCGACTGGGGCCTGGCCTGGGGTTCGCACTCGAACAACCACTTCGACGTGTCGCTGGCGATGTTCACGCACGTGGCCGCTGCCGCGCCGGGCCGCATCACGGCGATCGACACGCACTGGATCTGGCAGGACGGCCAGCGCTTGACCAGGGAGCCGCTCGCGATCCGCGGCGGCAAGGTCGAGGTTCCGCGCAAGCCCGGTCTCGGTATCGAGCTGGACATGACCGAGGTGGAAAAAGCGCACGCGCTGTACCGACAGCACGGGCTCGACGCGCGCGACGACGCCGCCGCGATGCAGTACCTCGTGCCCGGCTGGAAGTTCGACCCGAAACGTCCGTGCCTCGTGAGGTGAGCGATGCGACCGAACAAGCTGCGTGAGATCTGGAAATCCGGCAATGCCGCCGTCAACGGCTGGCTGGCGATCGCCAATTCCTTCTCGGCCGAGACGATGGCGCACCAGGGCTGGGATTCGCTGACGATCGACCTGCAACACGGCGTGGTCGACTACCCGGCGATGGTCACGATGCTGCAGGCGATCAGCACGACGCCCACGGTGCCGGTCGTGCGGGTGCCGTGGCTGGAACCGGGCATCCTGATGAAGGCGCTCGATGCCGGCGCCTACGGCGTGATCTGCCCGATGGTCAACACGCGCGAGGATGCGCAACGGCTGGTCGCTTATACGCACTACGCACCGCGCGGGGCGCGCAGTTTCGGGCCCGTCCGCGCACTGCTGTACGGCGGCGCCGACTATCCGCAGCACGCCGACGACACGATCGTCGCCTTCGCGATGATCGAAACGGCGCAGGCGCTGGATAACCTCGATGCGATCCTGTCGGTCGAGGGCCTGGACGCGATCTACATCGGCCCGTCGGACCTGTCGCTGGCGCTGGGCGCGAAGCCCGCATTCGACGATGTCGAGCCGAAGGTGGCACAGGCGATCGACCACATCCTGGCGCGCGCCAAGGCGCACGGCGTCGTCGCCGGCATTCACAACGGCACGCCCGAAAGCGCGCTCGCCCGCATCGCCAAGGGCTTTCAGTTCGTGACGATCGGCTCCGACGCGCGGCTGCTGGCGGCGGGCTCGCAGCAGATCCTCGCGAAGATGCGTGGACGTTGAGCCTGAAGGAGCACGACATGGACATCGGATTCATCGGCCTCGGCATCATGGGTCGCCCGATGGCGGCCAACCTGATTGCCGCCGGCCACACGCTGCATCTTCACAGCCGATCGGGCGTGCCGCAGGACCTGCTGGTCGCCGGCGGCAAGGTCTGCGCGAACGGGAGGGAAGTCGCGCAGCGGGCCGACGCGATCATCACGATGCTGCCCGACACGCCGCACGTCGAGCAAGCGCTGTTCGGCGCCGGCGGTGTGGCCGAGGGGCTGTCAGCCGGCAAGCTGGTGATCGACATGAGCTCGATCGCGCCGCTGGCGACCAAGGGATTCGCGCAGCGGATCAACGCGCTCGGCTGCGACTACCTGGACGCGCCGGTTTCCGGCGGCGAGGTCGGCGCCAGGAACGCGACGCTGACCATCATGGTCGGCGGTCCGCAGGCGGCATTCGATCGCGCGGCGCCGCTGTTCTCGGCGCTGGGCAAGAACGTCACGCGGGTCGGCGGCAACGGCGACGGCCAGGTGTGCAAGGTCGCCAACCAGATCATCGTCGCGCTGAACATCGAGGCGGTGGCCGAGGCGCTCGTGTTCGCGTCGAAGGCGGGCGCCGATCCGGCGAAGGTCCGGCAGGCGCTGATGGGCGGCTTCGCCGCGAGCCGCGTGCTGGAAGTGCACGGCGAGCGGATGATCAAGCGGACGTTCAATCCCGGTTTTCGCATCGAGCTGCACCAGAAGGACCTGAACCTCGCGCTTGCCGCCGCGCGCGAGCTGGGGCTCGCGCTGCCCAACACTGCGAGCGCGCAGCAGCTTTTCTCCGCATGCGTTGCAGCCGGCGGCGCAGGCTGGGATCACTCGGCACTGGTGCGGGCGCTCGAGCGGCTCGCTTCGCACGAGGTCGGACCGGCCTGACGCGAGGCTCACCTGCGGCGGTCGCACTCGACGGGTGCCGCCTTCGCCGACGGGCCCGCAGCGAAACGCCACGCGCCGGTTCGTAGCGACTCAGAGCGTCGGCAGGCGGCGGAAGCCGGCGCCGATGAGCGCCTCTTCTTCGTGCGTCGCGGGTCGCGTGTCGATGCGCGCGACGCGCGCCGCCGGCGGTCCGCGGCGCGCCCACGCCAGCAGCGATTCGCACGCCGCGGGCGTGCCGCGCGCGACCGCCTCGATCGAACCGTCGCTGCAGTTGCGCACCCAACCGTCGACCCGGAAGCGCCGCGCGACATCGCACAGGCTGTCGCGGAATCCCACACCCTGCACCACACCCTCGATGCGGAAGTGGATCGTCTGTTGCGCCATCGCTTCCGTTCCGGTCATGCGCTTCGGATCGGCGCGCAGCATAGCGGAGGCCAAAAAAAACGGCCGCCTCTCGGGCGGCCGTCGCGGTTTCCGCGCGATCGCGCCGCGCGGTTGCCTGCGTCGTCATGCCACGCGGTCGCCGGCGGCGTGTCGCTCCGGTCTCCGGCGCGGCGGCCTACGCCCATCGTCTAGTTCTCGAGCTCGGCCTCCTCCGCTGCAAGGCTGTTGCCGGCGTAGGTTCCCTTGACCTTGACCAGCGTGCCACCGCCCGGGGCGGGTACGACTGCCGCGAAGAACTCGGCGCGCGTGATCGGCGCGTCGGTCGTGTTGCGGAACTGAACGCCCACGCCGCCGAGCGAAACGCCGATCGTGTCGAGCAGCGTGAGCGTGAACGTCGTTTCGTTCTCGTCGGTCACGCGCGCCTGCACGATCTCCCGATTGTCGTTGCCGCCGCTCGGATCGCGCACCTCCTCGGCGACGAGCGCACCGGTACCCGTGAAGCGTGCGCGCACCTGAACGCGTGTCCCGTTGGCGAGTCCGCTGCTGACCGAATACTCGGTCGGGTCGTTGCGCAGCACCGTCTGGCCGAGCACGACGAACTGCGTCGGCGTGACCCCGCTCGCCTGGCCCTGCAGGATGATGCGATCGCTCTTGAACGAGATCTCGCGCGCGGCAAGCGTCGTGCCGTCGAGCGTGCCGTCGACCTCCACACGAACGCCGTTGACGAGGTCCTCGCGCGAGCCGTTGCGGAACTGCGTGGCGCTGCTGAAGGTCACGGTCACGCCGTTGATCGTGAAACTCGCCGCGCCGAGGTTGGCCACGAAGCCCTCGATTTCCGTGCGCGCGCCGGCCGGCGGCTTGAGACCGTTGACCTCGTCCTCGAGGTCCTCGCAGTCGATCCGCGTCGCGGTGAACTGGTCGGCGCCGGTGAAGCTACCGTGCACTTCGACCACGCGCCCGGCGGTCAGTCCGGCCGGCGTGCATCCGGCAGGCGTGAACGTCGCGGCCGGCTGCGTGCTCACGGTCACGACGACCGCGCCGATGCCGAACGTGGTTCCGTTGAACGGCGCCGTGATCGCCCCCTTGAACTCGTCGGCGAGGCCCGTGCCGGTCTGCACTTCCACGCGCGTGGCCCGCAGCACGCCGGCAGCATCGCGCAGCCCGTGCACCTCGACCTTGGCGTTCAACAACGCGCCGATGCTGAAGCCGTTGGCGAACACCGTCGCATCGTCGGTTCTCACGAGCACGCCGTTGACCATGAAGGTCGGCGGATTGTCCGACGGTTTGACCTCGGTCACCGTGCCGCGCAGCTCGTTTTCGACCTCGATGCGCTCGGCCGAGCCGGTTGCGCCGTCGTCGTTGATGCGGCCGCGCACCTTGACCACGATGCCGTCGCGCAACTGTGCGCGTGTGGCCGTGTTGTCGTCGATGATCGCTGTCGCGTTGGTGTCGTCGTAGCGCACACCGTTGACGATGACGCTGCCGACCGTCATCACGCCGGTCGAATAGCTCGCCGGCGCGGGCTGCGGAACGCCGCCGGTACCTTCGGTGCCGCCGCCGCACCTGCGAGCGCCACGGCGCCGGCGATCGACGCGGGTAACATGCGAGCGAGTGCTGCTTTCATTTTCCCGTCCCCTCCGATTGGCCGAGGTTGTCCTCGAAATAGTAGATGCTCATGCCGGCGCGCACGCGCCCGGTGCCGCGCACCAGCGGATTGGTATCGCGGTCGTGCTTGGCGAGCCAGGTGTCGAGCAGCTCGATCAGTGCCTGCGCATGTCGTGCGGATAGCGCGCGGAATTCTTCGATCGCCTCGGTGGGCAGGTTGTCGTAGACGACCGTACGCTGGAAGCGCGGCGGCGCGGACGCCTGCGGGTTGTGATCGATCGTGTCGATCAGGTGCGACACGTTGCTGCCGAAGATGGTGAGCTTGCCGAGATCGCTCGCTCGCGGGATGTACACGCGCGTGAGCAGGCGGATACGGCCGTCGGGCAGCCGCTCGACGGTCCCGACGCGTAGCAGTTCGTCGAGCTCCGCGCGCCGGCACGTCGCCGCCATAACGGCGCACCAGTTGCGAGAAGCTCGCCGCGCCTTCGTCGAACGCAAGCGCGGCCGGTCCGCCGTCGGCACCGCGGAAATCCGCGTCGCGCACCCAGCAGGCGACGACCCGCGCGGCGCGGTTGTGCCGCTCGATGGCCTCGGCTTCCACGACCTCGCCTGTCTCGGCGAGGCGCTGCACCTCCTTGCGCGTCAGTCCCGTCAGGCGACCCGCGAGATCGATGGCTTGCGCCCGTGGATGCCGAACTTGTTCATTGCGATATCGACGTAAGCCCGCTTGGCCAGGTCGACGAACATCGGAAACGGCAGGCCATGCCGAAGCAGGACACGCGCCAAGGCCCGCAGGATTCGCAGGACTGACGAGGTCAGCGTCTGGTTGAGTTTGTTGAGAACGATATCCATTGTTTGGGCAATCGAGCCCAAATGTGTGTCAATGTCAATCAATTTGTGCAGATAAGCCCGAAATATGGCTTCAGTGGACGTAGCGAAGCCTGACCGACGGCGCGTCGGGCAGCCCCGTGCGGCTGGACTGGCGCAGGCCAGGCGCGAGGGCGGACGGGCTTTTCGGTGGAGGCGGATCAGATCGCGCCGGCTTGCCGCAATGCCTGCAATTCCTGGTCCGAGCAGCCGACCAGTTCGCGCAGTACCTCGTCCGTGTGCTCGCCCAGCAGAGGCGGTGCGCGGTCGTAGGCGGGTGGGGTGGCCGACATCTTGATCGGGCTGCCGACCAGCGGTACGCGGCCGGCGAGCGGATGCGGCAGATCGATGCGCAGCCCGCGCGCGACGATCTGCGGGTCCGCGAGCGCCTGCGCGATCGAGTTGATCGGTCCGCACGGCACGCCGGCTTGCTCGAGGCGTTCGGTCCAGAAGGCGACTGGCCGCGCGCGAACGATCTCCTCCAGGATGGGCACGAGCACGGCGCGGTTGCGGACGCGGTCGGCGTTTTTCGCGAAGCGCGGATCGGTCGCCAGATCCGGGCGGCCGGCGATCTCGCAGAACTTTGCGTACTGGCCGTCGTTGCCGACCGCGATGATCACGTGACCGTCGGCCGCGGCGAAGACCTGGTACGGCACGATGTTCTGGTGCGCGTTGCCGGCGCGGCCGGGCGCCGTGCCGCTAACGAGGTAGTTCATGTTCATGTTGGCGAGCATCGCGACCATCACGTCGAACAGCGCGAGGTCCAGATGCTGGCCCGCGCCGGTCACGTCGCGGTGCGCGAGTGCGGCCAGGATCGCCACCGCCGCGTACATGCCCGTCATCAGATCGCTGACCGCCACGCCGGCCTTCTGCGGCCCGCCGCCGGGCAGGTCGTCGCGCTCGCCGGTGATCGACATGAAGCCGCCCATGCCCTGGATGATGAAGTCGTAACCAGCGCGCTCGCGGTACGGCCCGGTCTGGCCGAAGCCGGTGATCGAGCAGTAGATGAGCTTCGGATTCAACCCCGCGAGCGACGCGTAGTCCAGGCCGTATTTGGCGAGCTGGCCGACGCGGTAGTTCTCCACGACGATGTCGGACTTCTTCGCCAGCTCGCGCACGAGTCGCTGGCCTTCGGGTTTCGAGATGTCGATCGTGACCGAGCGCTTCCCGCGGTTCGCGGACAGGTAGTACGCGGCTTCGGTCGTATCGCGCCCTTGCGCGTCCTTCAGATAAGGCGGTCCCCAGCCGCGCGTGTCGTCGCCGCTGCCGGGGCGTTCGATCTTGATCACGTCGGCGCCGAGGTCCGCCAGCAGTTGCGTGCACCACGGGCCGGCGAGCACGCGTGTGAGGTCGAGCACGCGCAGATGGCCAAGCGCGCGCGAGCGAGATTGCGCATCCATGGCCGCGCAGGATAACAAGGACGCGCCGCTAGACTCCGCGCATGGCACGCAATCTGAGTCCGTGGCTGCTGAAGCTCGGCATGAACCTGTGGCCGCCGTTTCTCGGCGCCGGCATCCGCGTGGCGCGCATCGCGCCGGACTTCCGCGAGATCGTCGTCGAGATGCCGCTGCGCTTGTATAACCGCAACTACTTCGGCACGCACTTCGGCGGATCGCTGTACGCAATGACCGACCCGTTCTTCGCGCTGATGGTGCTGCACAACCTGCCGGCGGGCTATCTCGTGTGGGACAAGGCCGCGTCGATCGATTTCGTCGCACCGGGCCGCTCGCGCGTGCGCGCGATCTTCCGCGTGACGCAGAACGATCTGGATTCGATCGTGAAGATGACCGCCAGCGGCGACAAGCATCTGCACCTGTTCAACGCCGACGTGACGGACGCCGAGGGGCTCGTCGTCGCGCGCGTGGAAAAAATCGTCTACGTGCGCAAGAAGAAGGATTCACGATCGAAGATCTAGGATGGCGGATCGCGCGATCCGTTCGTTCGGCCGACGGCCGACGAAGCTCTCCCGGCTCATGTCCCACTTCCGCCCCTGGCCTTTTCCCCGCGTGATCGCGCATCGCGGCGGCGGTGCGCTCGCGCCCGAGAACACGATCGCCGCGATCGAGGTCGCGCGCGCGCGCGGCTTTCGCGCGATCGAGATCGACGCGATGCTGTCGCGCGACGAAGTGCCGGTACTGATGCACGATCCGACGGTCGACCGGACGACGGACGGCACCGGGCCGGTCGCCGCGCTGACCGCCTCGGAACTGGAGCGGCTCGATGCGGGCGGGCGGTTCGCGCCGCAGTATCGCGGCGTGCCGGTGCCCCGCCTGGCATCCGCGATCCGGTACTGCCGCGCGCACGACCTGTGGATCGACCTCGAGATCAAGCCGGGTGACGGCGGCGCACGGCGTACCGGCGAAGTGGTTGCCCGCACGGCCACCGAGTTTTACGCGGACTGCGTGCGGCCGGGCGGCGATCGCGCCGAGGCGCTCGACGCGCGCGTGCCGCTGCTCAGTTCCTTTTCCGCGGAGGCGCTCGCCGCCGCGCGCAAGGCGGCGCCGGCGCTGCCGCGCGGCTGGATCACGAGCCGGGTTCCCGACGACTGGCCCGCCCGGCTCGCCACGCTGGGTTGCGTCGCGTTGCACACCAACCATCGCCACCTGACCCGAGCGGTGGCTCGCGCGATCAAGGACGCCGGCTACTGGCTGTTCTGTTATACGGTTGACGATCCCGCGCGCGCGAGAGAGATCCTCGACTGGGGCGCCGATGCATTCTGCACCGACCGCATTGATCTGATCGGTCCGGACTTTGCGTGACTCATGCGACGACGCGGCGCGCTTCTGCCGCGCGGCGTCGCCATCCGTCCGACAACGATTGACGTGGATCAAGGGCCGAGGCATCGTGCTCCGTAACCTGCGCAAGGGTGCTTTTCGGGCGGCGTCGCACGGGAGGACGCTGTGCGCGGGGCGTGTGCACAACGCGCGGCGCGCACGGTGCTTTTGCGGCGGCCGCCTTTTCTTTTCTTGCCGTACTCGCGATGACCCAGGCGCCGTCGCCGCGTAAACCGAAGACACCCGACGACGCGACGGGCGATGCGACCGCGCTGGCCGCCGATGCCGGCGCGCTGCCCGCGCGCTGCCAGCACTGCGGCGATCCGCTCGCCGGGCTGAAGGTCGTGCAGCGGCGGATCGGTGCCGACGTCCGGTCGTTCTGCTGTCAGGGCTGCGCCTTCATCGCCGAGCAGCTCTTTCTCGCGCGGGCTTCCAGCCGCGATCTGGCCGCGCTCGACGCGGCGCTGGGCGGCGCGCGCCGCGCGCCGGCACCGTCCCCCGGCGGCGCGCTGGCGCACGAGCAAATCGAAGTGCACGGCATGGTCTGCGCCGCGTGCGCGCTGCTGATCGAGCATCGCCTGCGCCACGAGCCCGGGGTGGCGTCGGCGCAAGTCGACTTCGGTGCGCGCCGCGCATACGTGGCCTTCGACCCGAACCAGACGTCGGTGCCCGCCGTGCGGCGCGCGATCGAGGCGAGCGGCTACCGCACCGCGACGAGCGCGCAGGCCGAACGCAAGGCGCACCGCGTCGAGCTGCTGCGCGTGCTGATCGCGTGGCTCGCGATGATGCAGGTGATGATGCTCGCGGTCCCCGCTTACGTCGCGGCACCGGACGACATCCCGACCGACATCGAGCAACTGCTGCGCATCGCGCAGCTCGTGCTGACGGTGCCCGTGATGCTGTTCTCGGCCGCGCCCCTGTTTCGCGCGGCGGCGAGCCAGCTTCGCGCGCGCGCGATCGGCATGGATCTGCCGATCGTGCTCGGGCTCGCGGCGGCGTTCGCCGCGAGCGTGCACGCCACCGCGCTTGCGAGCGGCGCGACGTACTTCGACTCGATCACGATGTTCGTCGCGCTCGTGATGGGCAGCCGTTGGCTGCAGGCGCGCGCGCTGGCGCGCGCGTACGCGCACATCGACGCGGCGCACCGGCAGTCGACGCTGCGCGCGCGCAGGCTGCGTGCGTACCCGGGGTCGATGCTCGCCGACGACGTGCCGGCTCAATCGCTCGCACCCGGCGATCACGTCGTCGTCGCGCCGGGCGAGACGGTCCCGGCTGACGGCGTCGTCGCACGCGGCGCCTCGACGGTGTCGCAGGCGTGGCTGACCGGCGAGGCCGCGCCGATCGAGGTGGCCGACGGCGCGCCGGTGCTCGCCGGCAGCGTCAACCTCGAGCAACCGCTCGTGCTGGAAGTCACGCGCGCGGGCGAGGCCACATCGCTCGCGGCGCTGCGCCGGCTGGTCGACGACGCCGCCCGCCGGCGCCCGCGCATCGTCGAAACCGCCAATCGCGTCGCGGTGATTTTCCTCTGGGCGGTGCTCGCGATCACGGCGGCCACGGTGATCGGCTGGTGGATCGTCGACCCCGCGCAGGCGCTGCCGAGCGCGATCGCCGTCCTCGTTGCGACCTGCCCCTGCGCACTGTCGCTCGCCGCGCCCGCGGCGCTGGCGGCGGTGCAGTCGGCGCTCGCCGATCGCGGCATATTGACGGCGCGCGCCTCCGCACTCGAACAGCTCGCCCGGATCGACGCGATCGCCACCGACAAGACCGGCACGTTGACCGAAGCGGAACCGGCGCTGTTGCGCACGGTGTTGTTGCGCGCGGGCGTTCCGGCACAGGTACTCGCCGTCGCCGCGGCGCTCGAATCGCTGTCGGCGCATCCTTTCGCGCGGGCGCTGACGCGCGCCGCGCGCGCGGCCGGTGTCGCGGTGCCGGCGCTGCAGGGCGGCCGCGTCGAGCCGTCGGCCGGCGTCGAGGCGGTGGTCGACGGCGTGCGGCTGCGGCTCGGCAAGGCGGACTTCGCGCTGGGCATCGTCGATGCCGAGCCGGCGCCGGTCGCGGCACGGCTGCTCAGGCGGCTGGAGCGCGAAAGACTGCAGGCGGCCAGCGTCATCGTGCTGGCGGACGCGGCCGGGCCGATCGCATTGTTCGCATTCGGCGAGGCGCTGCGGCCCGACGCGCAAGTCTTCGTGAACGAGGTGCGCGCGGCCGGCATCGAGCTGCTGCTGGTGTCGGGCGACCGGCGCGAGCCGGTGGCCAAGCTGGCGCGCGCGCTCGGCATCGCCGCGCCCGACGGCGGCAACGTCTACGCGTACCAGACACCGGACAGCAAGCGGCAGATCGTCGCAGGGATGCAGCGGGCCGGCCGCGTCGTGGCGATGCTCGGCGACGGCATGAACGACGCGCCGGTGATCGCGCAGGCCGACGTATCGATCGCGTTTGCGGAAGGCTCGACGCTCGCTCAGGCGCGCGCGGATTTCATCGTGCTGACTTCGCGTCTGGCCGACGTCGCGTACGCGTTGCGCGCGGCGCGCCGGGGCATGCGCATCGTGCGGCAGAACCTCGGCTGGGCGCTCGCGTACAACATCGCGATCGTTCCGCTCGCCGCGTTCGGCTATGTGACCCCTGCCGTGGCCGCGGCGGGCATGGCCGCAAGCTCGCTTGCGGTCGTGGCGAACGCCATGCGCGCACGTCGTCAGTGACCGAGGTCACACGATGGATTCGCTGTATCTGCTGATCCCCCTGTCGATCGTGCTGGTGCTCGCGATCGGCGGGCTGCTCGCGTGGTCCGTACTGTCGGGGCAGTTCGACGATCTGGACAGCGAGGGGCGGCGCATCCTCGACGAAGAGGACAAGTCGGGGGACGGTGCGCCCCGCTCCGGCCGCTGACCGGCTGTGCCGCGTGTGCGACGTTCATCACAGCATTCCCGACTTTGTGTTGTTCGTCACACCATTGCCGATGGTGGGAATCGAGTTGACCTGCGTCAACCGGGATGACCCTGAGGTTCCCTAGGATCCGCGCGGGCGTAACGAATCCGGTGACATCGCCGCCGGCGATTCGGGCTGTCGGGACGGCGGCAGCCGCAGCTTGCAGAAAATCCGTTGATTGCAGTTTCGCGCGCGAGGGCGTGCGCAAAGGGTGCGCTGCGGGCGTGCGGTCGATCAGGTGTGCTTCGAGAGGGAGAGATGAACCAATCCAATGCCTTGACCTACCACTACGGTGTGATTCGTGCCTTTTCGATCATGACCGTAGTCTGGGGCATCGTCGGCATGCTCGTCGGTGTCCTGATCGCCGCGCAGATGGCGTGGCCCGAGCTCAACTTCGGCGTGCCGTGGCTGTCGTTCGGTCGCCTGCGCCCGCTGCACACCAACGCGGTGATCTTCGCGTTCGGCGGCTGCGCGCTGTTTGCGACGAGCTATTACGTCGTGCAGCGCACTTCGCAGGTGCCGCTGTTCGCGCCCGGGCTCGCCTGGTTCACGTTCTGGGGCTGGCAGGTGGTCATTGTCGCCGCGGCCATCACGCTGCCGCTCGGCATCACGACCAGCAAGGAGTACGCCGAGCTCGAGTGGCCGATCGACCTGCTGATCGCCGTCGTCTGGGTCGCCTACGCGATCGTGTTCTTCGGCACGATCGGCGTGCGTCGCGTCAAGCACATCTATGTGGCCAACTGGTTCTTCGGTGCTTTCATCCTGACGGTCGCGCTGCTGCACATCGTCAACAGCGCGTTCACGCCGGTCAGCCTGACCAAGTCGTACTCGGCTTACCCGGGCGCGATCGACGCGATGGTGCAGTGGTGGTACGGGCACAACGCGGTCGGCTTCTTCCTGACCGCGGGCTTCCTCGGAATCATGTACTACTTCATTCCGAAAGCGGCGGGCCGCCCCGTCTACTCGTACCGGCTTTCGGTCGTGCACTTCTGGGCGCTGATCTTCACTTACATGTGGGCCGGCCCGCATCACCTGCACTACACGGCGCTACCCGACTGGGCGCAGTCGCTCGGCATGCTGTTCTCGTTGATTCTGCTGGCGCCATCGTGGGGCGGAATGATCAACGGCATCATGACCTTGAGCGGCGCCTGGTACAAGCTGCGCGAGGATCCGATCCTCAAGTTCCTGATCGTCTCGCTGTCGTTCTACGGCATGTCGACCTTCGAGGGGCCGATGATGTCGATCAAGACGGTCAATGCGCTGTCGCACTACACGGACTGGACGATCGGCCACGTGCACTCGGGCGCGCTGGGCTGGGTCGGTCTGGTCTCGATGGGCGCGCTTTACTACCTGATTCCGCGCCTTTGGGGCCGCACCGAGATGTACTCGATGCGTCTGGTCACCGTTCACTTCTGGGTCGCCACGATCGGCATCGTGCTGTACATCGCGGCGATGTGGATCGCCGGCGTGATGCAGGGGCTGATGTGGCGCGCGGTCAACGAGGACGGCACGCTGACCTACAGCTTCGTCGAAAGCGTCAAGGCGACGTACCCCTTCTACGTGATCCGGCTCGTCGGCGGGCTGCTGTACCTCGGCGGCATCTGTTTGATGGCCTGGAACATGTTCAAGACCATCGCCGTCGGACGCGCGGTCGAGGACGCCGTGCCAGCGCCGGCGATGGCGCACGCCTGATCGGCGCCCGCGACGCATCGATGAGGAACAAACCATGCAACTGAATCACGACTACATCGAGCGCAATTCCTGGCTGATGATCGTCCTGGTCATCCTGGTGGTGGCGATCGGCGGGCTGGTCGAGATCGTTCCGCTGTATTTCCAGCGGCAGACCACGCAGCCGGTGGAGGGCATCAAGCCGTACGAACCGCTGCGGCTCGTGGGGCGCGACATCTACATCCGCGAGGGCTGTTACAACTGCCACTCGCAGATGGTCCGGCCGTTCCGCGCCGAGACGCTGCGCTACGGGCACTACTCGGTCGCCGGTGAATTCGTCTACGACCATCCGTTCCTGTGGGGCAGCAAGCGCACCGGCCCGGATCTGGCGCGCGTCGGCGGGCGCTACTCGGACGAGTGGCACCGCATCCACTTCAACAACCCGCGCGACGTCGTGCCGGAGTCGAACATGCCCGCCTATCCGTGGCTCGAGCGCACGGGTGTGGAGGGCGTCGACGTGCAAGCGCGCATGCGCGCGCTGCGCCGCGTCGGCGTGCCGTACAGCGACGAACAGATCGCGCAGGCGCCCGAGCAGTTGAAGGGCAAGACCGAGCTGGACGCGCTGATCGCCTACCTGCAGGGACTGGGCGTCGAGCTGCGCAACGTGCGCTAGGGGGCGACGATGGACATCAACGACATGCGCTCGATCGTGACCGTCCTGTCCTTCGTGACGTTCATCGGCATCGTCTGGTGGGCCTACAGCCGTCACAGCAGGCGGCGCTTCGAAGAGGCGGCGCGACTGCCGTTCGCCGACGATTGGGCCGACGAAGCGAAGTCGAACAGAGAATAAGAGAGGCGGGCAATGAGCGACTTCTACAGCGTTTTCTGGGACTACTACGTCGCGATCATCACCGCGGTGTCGGTGATCGGCTGCGGCGTGTTCCTCTGGATGCAGAGCCGGCGCAGGGTCAAGATCGTCGAGGGCCAGGAGCCCGAGACGACCGGTCACGTTTGGGACGGCGATCTGCGCGAGTTCCACAACCCGATGCCGCGCTGGTGGATCTGGCTGTTCTACATCACGGTCGTGTTCTCGATCGTCTACCTGATCCTGTACCCGGGGCTCGGGACGCAATACAAAGGGGTGCTCGGCTGGTCGCAGGAAAAACAGCACGCCGACGAGGTCAAGGCCGCCGAAGCGCGCTTCGGCCCGGTGCTGGCGGCGTTCCTGCAGCAGCCGATCGAGCAGGTCGCCGCCGATGCGCGCGGCCGCCAGATGGGCGAACGCATCTTCGTGAACAACTGCGCACAGTGCCATGGGGTCACGGCGCAGGGCTCGCGCGGCTTCCCCAACCTGACCGACAGCGAGTGGCAGTGGGGCGGCACGCCCGACGCGATCAAGGCGTCGATCCTTGGCGGGCGCCAGGCGGCGATGCCGCCGATGGCCGCCGCGGTCGGCGGCGCGGAGGATGTGACCGATGTCGCGCACTACGTGCTGTCGCTGTCGGGTTCGGCGCACGATGCCGTGCGCGCGGCGCGCGGAAAGACGAAGTTCGCGGCCTGTGCGGCCTGCCACGGCGCCGAGGGCAAGGGCAACCCGGCCCTCGGCGCGCCCGATCTGACCAACAAGATCTGGAATTACGGCGGTTCCGTGGCCTCGATCACTGAAACGATCTCGAAAGGCCGGCAAGGTGTGATGCCGGCGTGGAAGGGCATCCTCAGCGACGCCGAGGTGCATCTGGTGGCCGCCTACGTCTACTCGCTGGGCCAGCCGGGCGCGCCGCCGGCGCCGAAGCAGTAGGCGACACGGGCACGCCGGCCCGTCCTCCCCGGACCGGCGCGCCGCAGGCAATCACGATCGAGAACAACCCATGGACAGCGCCGTCGAGTCAAGGCGTGCCGAGCACGAAAGGCGAGCCGCCGCCCCGGCGCCGGTCATCCCGATCAGGGAAGCCGCGGTCCGCGAGGTCGTCGAGCCGCTGTACGAGAAGCGCAAGGAGATCTACCCGCGCGCGAAGATCGGCGACAAGCTCGCGTACTTCCAGAAATGGCGCTGGGCGCTCGTCTGGATCACGCAGATCGTCTACTACGGACTGCCGTGGGTGACGTGGAACGGCCGTCAGGCCGTGCTGTTCGACCTGGCCGCGCGCAAGTTCTACATCTTCGGTCTCGTGCTGTGGCCGCAGGACATCATCTTCCTGACGGCGATTTTGATCATCTCGGCGCTGTCGCTGTTCCTGTTCACGGCGGTCGGCGGCCGCCTGTGGTGCGGTTACGCCTGCCCGCAGACGGTCTACACGGAAATCTTCATGTGGATCGAGCGGCGCATCGAAGGCGACCGCGCCAAGCGCATGCGGCTCGACGCCGAGCCGATGTCGCCGCGCAAGTTCGCGCTCAAGAGCGCCAAGCACGCGGCCTGGATCGCGGTGGCGTTGTGGACCGGCTTTACCTTTGTCGGCTACTTCACGCCGATCCGCGAACTGGCCGGCGACGCGCTGCGGCTGGACGTCGGAGGCTGGTCGGCCTTCTGGATCCTGTTCTACGGCTTCGCCACCTACGGCAACGCCGGCTGGATGCGCGAGCAGGTGTGCAAGTACATGTGCCCGTACGCGCGCTTCCAGAGCGCGATGTTCGATCCCGACACGCTGATCATCAGCTACGACCGCGAACGCGGCGAGCCGCGCGGCGCGAGCAGCCGACGCGAGGACCGCAAGGCCAAGGGGCTGGGCGACTGCGTCGACTGCGGGCTGTGCGTGCAGGTGTGCCCGACGGGCATCGACATCCGCAACGGGCTGCAGTACGAGTGCATCGGCTGCGCCGCATGCATCGACGCGTGCAACTACGTGATGGACAAGGTCGGGCTGCCGCGCGGTCTGATCCGCTATTCCACCGCGCACGCGCTCGAAGGGCACTACGGCGCGGCGGGGATCTGGAAACGCGTGTTCAGGCCGCGCGTGCTGGTGTACGGATCGATCCTGGCCGCGGTCACGACGGGGCTGGTCGTCGCGCTGGTGCTGCGCGTGCCGCTGAAAGTCGACGTGATCCGCGATCGCGGATCGCTCGCGCGCGAAGTCGAGACCGGATGGATCGAAAACGCCTATCGGTTGCAGGTCATGAACACGAGCGAACGCGTCCGCGTCTATAACGTGCGCGCCGAGGGGCTGCCCGGCCTGACGGTGGCGTCGCAGACCTCGTTCGAGGTGCCCGCGGCGACGACGGCTTCGGTCCCGTTGCGCCTGCAGGTGCCGCCGGAGGCGGCGACCCCCGGCTCGCACCGCGTCACCATCGAGATCGCTGCGCAGGACGACGCGTCGATCCGGGTGCGCGAGAAGACCACTTTCCTCGGGCTGCGGCGATGACATGAGCGACGCGATGGCGAGACCCTGGTGGCGCGAACCCTGGCCGTGGATCCTCATGGCGTTGCCGGCGGCGGCCGTCGTCGGCGGCATCGCGACCGCGGTGATCGCGTTTCGCGGCGCCGACGGTGTGGTCGCTGCCGACTACTACAAGCGCGGGCTCGCGATCAACGAAGAACTGTCGCGCCGACGGTTCGCCTCGGCGCTGGGCATCGTCGCCGACGTGCGCGTCGGCGGCGTCGAGCCGGGCGACCCCGTGAGCGTGCGCATCGCCGCCGCGCAGACCTTGCCGCCGGAGGCCACGCTGCGCGTCCGCCTCGTGCACCCGGGGCGCAGCGGCGCCGATCGGCTCGCCGTGCTGGCGCGCGTGGCCTCCGATGACGGCGGACGCAGCGTCGAGTACGCCGGCAGTTGGGCCGACGCGGCGGCGGTCGGCGGCCATCCGGCGTGGCAGATCGTCATCGAGTCCGCGCATTGGCGGCTCGACGGCGACGTCCCGATCGAGGAGGGCGGACCGGCGAAGGCTTTTCGGGTGGCCGCCGCGCGCTGAGGTCGCGGGCGCGGCGCGACCGTCGTGCTGGGAGGGACGATGACGCAGAGCTTGGGGCAACGCGTGCTGTGGGTGCTGTGGCCGGCGTTTCTGGTCGCGGCGGTCGCGGAATTGATCGTCTTCGCGCTGATCGATCCGGCCGATCTGCACGTGTTCGGCGTGCCGATCGAGGTCGAGCGCGTGCCCGTGTACACGATCGGGTTCTTCTTTTTCTGGGCGATGACTTCGGCGTCGAGCGCCCTGACGGTGTTTCTCGCCGGTTCGCCGTTCGAACAGAACCGCTGTCCGATCGACGCCGTCGATCGCCCGTCCGGATGCCCGAAGCGCGCGGCTGACGCGCAGGCCGACTGTACCGGCGAGCCGGCGACCCGGTAGCGCTTCAGCGGTCGCAGGCCGGCGCCTGGCCGGAGACGATCGCGCGCAGCCCGTCCGGATTGACGATGCGAACGTGCTTCTGATTGACCTCGATGAGGCCTTCCTGCGCGAAACGCGACAGCACGCGGCTGACGGTCTCGAGCTTCAGGCCGAGAAAGCTGCCGATCTCGGCGCGCGTCATCCGCAGCACGAACTCGGTGCGCGAATAACCGCGCGCCTCGAAGCGCTGCGACAGGTTGAGCAGAAATGCGGCGAGCCGCTCTTCCGCGTGCATGCTGCCCAGCAGCAGCATGACCCCGTGCTCGCGCACGATCTCGCGGCTCATCACCTTGTGGAAGTGGTTGCGCAGCATCGGCACCGCGGCGGCGACTTCCTCGAGCCGTTCGTACGGGATCACGCAGACCTCGGTGTCCTCGAGTGCGACCGTGTCGCACGAATGCTTTTCGCTGCTGATGCCGTCCAAGCCGACCAGTTCGCCGGCCATGTGAAAGCCCGTGACCTGCTCGCGCCCGTCCGAAGACATCACGGTGCTCTTCAGGAAGCCGAGCCGCACCGCGTACAGCGCCTCGAAGCGGTCGCCCGCGCGGAACAGACTTTCGCCGCGCTTGATGCGCTTGCGCGTGGCGACGAGTTCCTCGACCTTGTCGAGGTCGGCGAGCGACAGTCCGACCGGAAGGCACAGTTCGCGCAGATTGCAGTTCGAACACGCGACCTTCAGGTGCGAAATGGAGAAACTGGGCGCGTTCATCGTCGCTTCTCCGGCCGCGGAAAAAGTTCTATCGTTCTCGCGTGCGCTGCCGCCGGTGTTTCTCTTGACGTGCATCGTGTTCATGCCCGCAGCCGAGGGCAGCGCGTGAATGAGTGGACCGCCGGCACGAGGTTGACGTTCATCAAGGCCACGGCGAAAGGCGATCCAATAATACACGGCACCCGTTACACGCAGCCGCGCCTCGGCAGGCCGCGCGTGTGCACCTACCCCGAGGGAAAAGCTTCATGCTGATGTCGACGCGCCACCAGGTCGCGTTGCCCGATCCGGAGCTGCTGCGCCGGTTCGATGTGCCAGGACCGCGCTACACGTCCTATCCGACCGCGGATCGTTTCGTCGAGGCGTTCGACGCGCAGGCTTTCGCGAACTGGCTCGCCAAGCGCGGCGAGGCGGGCGGCCCGATGCCGCTGTCGCTGTACGTCCACCTGCCGTTCTGCAGCACGGTCTGCTACTACTGCGCCTGCAACAAGGTCATTACGCGCGATCACGGCAAGACGGGCCCGTATCTGGCCGCGCTCGAACGCGAAGCCGACCTCGTCTGCGCGCAGCTCACCGGCGAACGCCGGATCGAGCAGCTCCACCTGGGCGGCGGCACGCCGACCTTCCTGTCGGGCGACGAGCTGCGCGCGCTGATGGCGATGCTGACGCGGCGCTTCCCGCTCGCAGCGAACGGCGAGTTCAGCGTCGAAGTCGATCCGCGCTCCGCGCCGTCCGACAAGGTGCGCGTGCTGGGCGAACTCGGGTTCAACCGCCTGTCGGTCGGCGTGCAGGACTTCGACACGAACGTGCAGCGTGCGGTCAACCGCCTGCAGAGTTTCGAAATGACGCGGGCGACGATCGACGCGGCGCGCGCCGCCGGCTTCAAGTCGGTGAACCTC
>FWWM01000463.1_pt1 | contig 97723 bp, 93 predicted proteins | sample 2228351 | NCBI WGS metagenome assembly FWWM01 (sample SAMEA103939774, study PRJEB20133) | metagenome | reverse complement strand
GCCTCAGCTCGATTTTGTCCCCCGTCGAGTGCTATGATTCGCAGCTTGAGGGGGGACACGCGTGGTTGAGCACGCCGCTTCTTTCGAGCCCAGCCAGCAGAAGCGCCGCAGCACCCGCATCATCCAGGCCGTGCCCATCACGGTCATCGGCACCGATGCCTTGGGGCAGCCGTTCAAGGAACGCACCTCCACCCTGGTCATCAACAGCCACGGCTGCCGCTACCAGTCGAAACATTACGTCCTGAAGAACCGCTGGGTGACGTTTGAAATCCCCAGTCCACATCAGGGTGAAGAGCCCCGGCGCGTCCGCGGCCGGGTGATTTTCATCCAGCGGCCGCGAACCGTGCGCGAGCTTTTCCAGATCGGCGCAGAGCTGGAAGTGCCGGGCAACGTCTGGGGCATTGCCTTCCCGCCGCTTGATTGGTTCCAATACGAAGAATCCGAAGCGCCGGCGGCCGAAATTCCCGCGCCCAGCGCCGAGCCGGAACTGCTGCCGCAGCCCGCAGAAGACAAAGTGCGAACTATTGGCACGGTGGAGTCCGAGGAAGTCAGTGCGGCGATGTCGCGCCAGATGGCACGGCTGATGGCGGAAGCGCGCACGGAAATCGCCCACGCCGTCCGCGAAGCCGCGGCCAGCGCTGTTCCTACGGAAGCACACCGTGTGATGGCCCACCTGACTGACCAATTGCAGGCGGCGGCCGGACGTGCCGTGGACGACGTCATCTCCCCGAGGCTCGTTCAGGGCACGGAGCGGGCGCTGGAGCGCATCGAACAGGCCGGCGAAGCATGCGCCGAAGAGCTTGACCGGCGGCTCCGGAAGCAATTCGAGGAGGACATTCAGCGGGCCGCCGAGCAGGCGGAGGCTCAGCTTGGCGAGCTAGCCCGGCAGGTTCGCAGCGAATTTTTCCAGCAGGTCGAAGCCGAGCGCCAGCGCGCGCTCGCGGAGGTCAACGATGCAGCCGGGCGCGTCGAAACGCTGCGGTCATCTGCTGAGCAGGCCGCCATCGAAGTCCAGCAGCGGATCGAGAAAACGCGCGCTGAGGTCGAAGCGGGATTCGAACGCACCCGCTCGGGGTGGCGCGAGCGCCTCGATGCTGTCACCGGCGAAGCGCTGCAGCAGCTAACCGAACTCGAGCAGGCCACGCGGAAACTCCAGCAGGAAATCTTTCGCAGCACCAGTGAGGCGGCTGCGAACTGGCGCGGCGAGCTGGAGGCAGAACTCGAGGCCGCTGGCACACGCTGGGACGAACGCGTGGAATCTTCCATCTCCGCTGCCGCCGAGCGCATGGCGGCGCGTTTGGGAGAGGTAGTGGAGCTGCGCACCGCGCAGGCGGATCGCGATTTGGCTGCCCGGGTCGCCGCAGCGCGCGCCTCCCTCGAGGCCGCGACCGAACAAGCCGCGGAAAAGGCCGGGGCGGCGCGGGCAGCGCTGGACGCCGCGCTCTCCGGCGCGCAGTCATGGCTGGCGCAAATCGAGGCCCGCGCCAGCGAACTGGAGCGCCGTGCCAGCGAAGTTGCCGCGCAGGGCGACCGCTTGGTTGCAGAACTGGACCGGCGCTTCGAAGCCATCCTCGAAGCGCAACGACTACGGCTCGACGAGCACGCCGAATCGCTGATTGCCGCCGCGATTGAGCGCATGCAGCCGGCCTTCGACGCCGCCGGCCAGCATTCGGTAGCGCAGTTTGTCGGCGAAGTTGAGCGTCAGATTGCTCCTCACGTGGAGGACGTCACCCAAGCGGTCGCGCGCCTGACCGCTGCGCAGCAGACGGCCGAAGAATTATGGCAGGACCAGCAGCGGCGGCTGGCCGAAGCGGCTGAACTGACCGCCGAGGGCGCGTTGGCCCGGATGCGCACGTGCGTTGAGAAGATTCACACCGAGGCCGAAGAAAAACTCCGTGCTGCGATGGCCGCAGCGCTCAGCGAGCTGGATACGAAGATCGACGAGGTCTCGCACCAGGCCTTCGAGTCGCTGTTCAAGACGTCCGAGTGGTACCAGCGCAAGGCGCAGACCGGCATGCAGGCGGCCGTGGAAAAAGGCATCGAACAGGCGACCGCGGCGCTGCGCGATAAAGCTGCCGAAGTTTCCCGCATGTTTGCCGCGGAGATGGACCGCTACAGCCGCAACTACGCCGAGCACACCCGCGAGCAGACTGAGGATGCCGTGAACGAAATCATCGAAAAGACGCGCGCCGAAATCGCCGCGCTGGCTGACCAAGGCAGCGTCGAGTTTTCCGAGCGCGTGCAACGCACCGCCGAAGAGCACGCGCGGCGCCTCGGAGAAGCTTCCAGCGCGGCGCTGGACCACGCGGCCCAAGAGCTGGCCGTTCGTTCCACTCAAACCCGCACGGAGATTGAATCCCGCGCTGCCGAAGCCTCTGCGGAATGGGAACAGCGCCTCGCGCTCGGCATCGAACAGGCCGTGGCCGAAGCGCGCCGGCGCATCGAATCCGGGCTGTCGCCCGCCTTTGAACAACTCCGCGCCGAGCGCCGGGCACAAGAACACGCGCTGGAGCAAGCACTGGAACAAGCCTCCGCAGCCACGCTAGAAGATTTCCGTCAGCGGCTGGAAAACGTATCGAATTCTTGGATGCTGGCCTCGGCCACCACGCTCACACAGCGCTCACAGGCCGCGCTCGACGAGATGGCCAAGCGCGCCGAAAAGCGCCTGCGCGAAGTCACCACCGCCGCTGTCGCCGAGTTAGCCGATTCCCTGCGCCAGCGCCTGCTGGGACTTCCCGACGACCTGACGGCTGCCGCTGGCAGCTCCGAGTAGACCCTGCCCGCTTCGCACGTCACTCCCTCCCCTGTCCGCTCGCGAAATGCCGTGGCATAGACCCGCGGACACCTGGTGGCACGTTTGGGCAGACAGCGCCTGCCCGGTATAATCGGTTCATGGCCAATCGCGCGTATTTGAGCGTGTGGTGCCGGGACTGGTCTGCCGGCAATCAACTTGAGCTGCTGGTGAAGTTCCTGGCCACTGTGCCGCACTCGATCGAACGGTCTGGGTTTACGCGGCTGGTTGTGCGGGCGGTGGACCCGGCGGAAGCCCCGCTGGCCGATCTGGATTTGCGAACGGTTCCGGCCGATGCCGTCCGCATCGGCGAGCTGGCCGCTGAGCAGATGCACGTGGATTCGGCGTTTGAAATCGAAGCCGATTGGGACCTTTGGGTTTTGCAGGCCGGACAGTGGCTGCTGCGGCCACAAAAGCTGGAAATCTTCAGTTACGGGGAATCCTACGACGGCGGCGCGTTTTGCGAGCTGGGCCACTTTCACGTTGACCTAGGATTCGAGCACTTGTTCACCGGCCACGCCGGGCTGCTGGGGATGAGCCCGCGCCCGCTAGCCGAGCCCGCGCACCCAGCCGAAGCCGAGTTCATCCGCACGATGGCGCGGCCCGGCAATCTGCGCGAGTATCACGAAAGGACGCGCGAAAACATCCGCCACGTTTATCGCTGGATGATGGGCATCGAACGGGCGCTTCCCGTCGAACGCAGCCGGTTGTGGTCAGAGGGAGAAGAAAACCTTGAAGCGCGGCTGGAAGAAATTCTGGCCGTTCGCTAGCGCCCTTGCGGTGTGTGCCGCGCTGGCCGCGGCGGCACAGTCGCCGCCCAGGCGCGCGAATGAGCTGACGCTCGCCGGCCTGCGGCCCGGAAAAAGCACGCTCGCTGAAGCGAAAAATCACTTGTCGGGGCTGGCGGATTTGATTCACGAGGAGTGCGCCGGGCACTGGTTCAGGGTCTGCACGGGCGCTTCCCTGAAATTCGAAACGGATGAAGATGAAGTTATCCAGACGATTACGCTTAGCGCCTTGGACGCTGCGAAGGTGGAATGCCCGGAAAACAGGGCCGCGAAAAGATGGCGAACCGGCCGCGGGCTGAAACTCGGGGACGCGCGCTCCCGAGTCATCGAATTGTATGGCATGCCTACTTCGTCCGGCCCTTCTGTTCAGGGGGGGCGTGAGTTAGAATTTCTTTTTTATGCGTTCGACTGGGCGGGTTCCGACGTGCCCCAGGTGATGGAAGTCATCTGCGACCCTGACGCGCGAGGTCGCGTGGTTCAGATCACGCTGGCATTCCCGTCGCTGTAAACAGAGGAGAGCAATGCGAGGGATTTTCTACGCCGGCCTTGCGTGTGTCTCGTGTGTGCTGGCTTTGACCTTCGTGGCCTGCAGCACTGCGCCGGAATCCGAACGGCCCGCGAAACCGGCCGAACCTGAAAAGCCGGTTCCGCCGCCGGAGATCCAGGCGGCTGCGGAAGAAGTACTGGGTTCCGAAGCGGAAGTGCTCGTGTGGGGCGACCTGGCCCGCACCGGCAAGCGGCAGGCGCTGGCCATCAATCGCGTGAAAAAGCCACCGGAGGGCGCGGTGCCCGGCACGCTGATCACCCGCGCCGCGGTTCTCGAATTTGCAGGCGGGAACTGGCGCGAGATTTTTCGTTGCGACCAGCACCTGCGCAATGAGAAAGGCTATCTGGGCGGCACGCCGGTTGCGCCGGTCAGCGGCTGGCGGCTGCAGTACGAGCAGAGCGATGAGAAAGGACTGGCCATGTATTTCACGCCGCTCAATGCCCCGCCAGGCGGCTATCTGCAGACCATCGGCGTGCGATGGAATCCGAAAGCGGGCCGCTATCAGGCGCTCGACCGCAATTTTGAAAATTTTCAGGGCGAGAACCCCACACTCGAAGAGGTTCGCTGACCATACCCGACGATGAGCACTGCGGCACAGACCATCCCGGCAGAATCTGCACCAGAGCGCAAGCAAAGAGTTTCCTCGCTACGGCACTTGCGCGCGCTCGTCCCTTACCTTGGCCGCTACAAGGGGCAAGTGGCGCTCGGCTTTTTCTTTCTGCTGATCCACAACGTAGTAGGCGCCCTGTGGCCGCTGGCGGTCGGAACGATAGTGGACTCGATCTCGGGCGAGCGTGCGCTGCTCGAAAAGCTTACTTTTCTGCCGGCTGGAGCCTACAGCCTGCTCCTCGAGTTCTACCGCCCGCTGAGCCGCGAAACGATTGTCTTCTACGGCACCGCCCTGCTGGTGCTTATCTTCATCAAAGGATTCTTTTCGTACTGGACACGCTGGATCCTGATCGGCGTCTCGCGCGACATCGAATATGACATGCGCAACGACGTGCTGGACCGGCTGCTGCGGCTCGAACCGGCCTTCTACATCCGCAACCGCACCGGCGAGCTGATGTCGCGCGCGACGAACGATCTAAATGCTGTGCGCATGGTGCTCGGCCCGGGCATCATGTACAGCGGCAACACCCTGGTCGTGCTGGTGGCGGCAGTGGCTTTGATGCTTGCGCTTTCGCCGCTGCTCACGCTGCTGGTGCTGCTGCCGGTTCCGCTTGTGGCCTTTTCGGTGCGCTACTTCGGCCAGCTGATCCACCAGCGCTTCGAAAAGGTGCAGGCGCTGCTGGCCGGGATCTCCGCGCGCGTGCAGGAAAACCTGGCCGGCGTGCGCGTACTGCGCGCCTACAACCAGGAAGAGCCGGAAATACGCGCGTTCGAGGCACAGAACCGCGACTTCATCGCGCGCAACCTGGAGCTGATCCGCACCTGGAGCGTCTTCTATCCGGCACTCGAGGCCCTGATCGGCATCACCTTCCTGATTGTCCTGTGGCAGGGAGGCCGGCTGGTGCTGACCGGAGCGATTTCGCTGGGCGCGCTGATTGCCTTCTACACCTACATGGGCCAGCTCGTCTGGCCGATGATTGCGCTGGGCTGGGTGACAAACATCTTCCAGCGCGGCGCGGCTTCCATGGGCCGGCTGAACCACATCCTGGAGGCGCGGCCGGCGATTGACGATTCCGCCGCGCAGCCCGCGATCTCGGAGGGGATCCGCGGCGAAATCGAATTCCGCAACCTGTCGTTCCGCTACCCCGGCAGCGAAGACGCTCCGCCGGTGCTGCGCGACATCAACCTGCGCATCCCGGCCGGCTCGACCCTCGCGCTGGTCGGGCCGACCGGCAGCGGCAAGACCACGCTGGCCTCGCTCGTGGCGCGGCTCTGGGAAGCACCTGCCGGCAGTATCCTTCTTGACGGCCGCCCGCTGTACCAATGGCCGCTCGACGAGCTGCGCCGCGCCATCGGCTTTGTACCACAGGATGCGTTTTTGTTCGGTGACACAGTGCGCGAGAATATCGCCTTCGGCGTGAAAGATCCGTTACCCGGTGCCGTGGAACAGGCGGCGGAAATTGCCGGGCTGGCTGGCGACGTAGCCGACTTCCCGAAAGGTTTTGACACCCTCGTGGGCGAACGCGGCATCACGCTCTCCGGCGGACAGAAGCAGCGCACCACGCTGGCCCGCGCGATTCTGCGCAACCCGAAAATCCTGATTCTCGACGACGCGCTTTCCAGCGTGGACACGGAAACCGAAGAGCGCATCCTGCACCACTTGAGCGAAGTGATGCGCCAGCGCACGACGATTCTGGTTTCGCACCGGTGCTCGACCGTGCGCCACGCCGACCAGATCGTGGTGCTGCACGAAGGCCGCATCGTCGAGCAGGGCACCCACGAAGAGCTGATCGGGCGCGGCGGCTACTATGCCGAGCTATATCAGAAACAGTTGCTCGAAGAAGAACTGGAACGCGCATGACCACGCACCACGAAGAAGAAGCGCTGGGCAAAGCATACGACGCGCGGCTGGCGCGCCGGCTGGCCGGCTACCTGCGCCCTTACTGGCATCGGGTGGTTCTGGCCGTAGCGCTGAGCCTGGCCGCCGGCGCACTGGCCGTCGTGGTGCCCTACCTGCTGAAAATCACCGTGGACAGCTATCTGCTTCCGGGAGTGCGGGGCGAGTTGAGCTACGAAGCGGCTTTCGGCGGCGTGCAGCGCATCGCGCTGGTGTTTTTCGCGGCGCTGGCCGCGGGCTTCGCCTTTCAGTATGCGCAGATTCTGCTGATGCAGCTTGTCGGCCAGCAAGCCATGTTCGACCTGCGCGTGCAGATTTTCCGTCACCTGCAACGGCTGCCGATGCGGTTTTTCGACCGCAATCCGGTCGGGCGCCTGGTGACGCGCGTGACGACCGATGTGGACACGCTGAACGAGCTGTTCGCTTCGGGCGTGGTGGCCATGGTGGGCGACGTCTTCCGTGTCGTGTTCATCGTCGCGGCGATGTTGTGGCTCGACTGGCGGCTGACGCTGGCCGCGCTGGGTATCCTGCCGCTGCTGGTGCTGGCCACGCTGCTGTTCCGCCGCAGTTTTCGCGATGCCAACCGGCGCATTCGTGTGGCCATTGCGCGCATCAACGCCTTCCTGAACGAGCACATTACCGGCATGAGCGTGGTGCAACTGTTCAACCGCGAGCAGAAAGCGCGCGAACAGTTCAGCAGCATCAACCGGCAGCATCTGGAAGCGTTCAAAGATGCCATTCGGGCTCACGCCATCTTTTATCCCACAGTGGAATTCGTCGGCGTGCTAGCGATTGCGCTGCTGCTGTGGTTCGGCGGGGTGCGCGTGCTGGAAACCACCCAGGCCGCGCTGGCCGGAGCGGGCCTGCCGGCGGCCCCGCTCGAAGCCGGCGATCTGGTTGCCTTCATCACCTGGGTGGGCATGTTTTTCCGGCCGATTCAGGACCTGGGCGAAAAGTACGCGATTCTCCAGTCCGCGATGGCCAGCAGCGAGCGCATCTTCAAGCTGCTCGACGAGCCGGCGGATCTGCCGGCGCCGGGCCGTCGCCGGCGCATCGAAGAACCGCGCGGTGAAATCGAGTTCCGCAACGTCTGGTTCCGCTACACGCCGCAACCGAAGGACGGCAGCGGCGAAGAGGCCGACGGCTGGGTGCTGCGCGACGTCAGCTTCCGCGCCGAGCCGGGCCAGACGCTCGCCCTGGTAGGCCATACCGGCGCTGGCAAGACCACGATCATCTCGCTTTTGCTCCGGTTCTATGAAATTCAGCGCGGCGCAATTCTGCTGGATGGCGTGGACATCCGCGACCTCGACCCGGCTGAGCTACGGCGGCATTTCGGTATTGTGTTGCAGGACCCATTCCTGTTCACCGGAACCCTTGAAACGAATGTGCGACTAGGCAGCAAGGTGAGCCGTGAAGCTATCGAACGCGCGCTTGAAGAAGTCCGGCTGCGCGCGCTGCTGCGGGCACTGCCGCATGGGCTGGACGCGCCGGTCACCGAGCGCGGCGCGACGTTTTCTGTCGGCCAGCGGCAGCTAATCAGCTTCGCCCGCGCGCTGGCGCACAATCCGCGGTTTCTGATTCTCGACGAAGCCACCTCCAGCGTGGATACGCAGACCGAATTGCTCATCCGCGAAGCCCTCGACCGCCTGTTGGCCAACCGCACGGCCATCGTCATCGCCCACCGCCTGAGCACCATTCAGCGCGCCGATCAAATTCTGGTGCTTCACAAAGGTCGCCTGCGAGAACAGGGCACGCATCAGCAACTGCTGGCGCAGCGCGGCATCTACTACCGCCTGTACCAGCTCCAGTACAGAGAGCAGGAACTGGGCGTACCACTCGGCGCCGGGGATTCCGCCAGCGGTGCTTCCCTCCCCGCGGACGATTGACGTTTTACTGGCTTGATGCGGGACCGGCTGAAGCCGTCCCCACCGAACTTCAGCACAGCGTGCGCGCAGCTCGCAACGACGAGCCGCGCGCCTGCTTCCGGCGACTCTGCTATCATCACATTGCTACGCACGCGTGTATGAACCAGCCAGTTATTCTGCTTTCGGCCGGAGACACCTCCGGCGAAATGTATGCGGCGCGCCTGGCGGCCGAGCTGCGCCGCCGCACCGGAGCAGTGCTGTTCGGCATGGGCGGCCAGCGGATGCGTGAAGCCGGCGTCGAGCTGGTCGCTAATCACTCCGACATCCACGTCTTCGGCATCACGGAGGTCCTCGGCAAGCTGCCCGTAGTGTGGCGCACCTGGCGCCGCCTGGAGGTAGAGTCGCGCCGGCGCAAGCCGAAGCTGGCTATCGTAGTGGACTCACCGGGGTTTCACTTCGGTCTGGCACGCCGGCTGAAAAAGCTGGGCGTTTGCAATGTGTATTTTATTGGCCCGCAGGTCTGGGCCTGGCGGCCGGGTCGCGTGAAGTGGATTCGCGAGCGCTTTGAGCGCGTGATTTGCATTTTTCCGTTCGAAGAGGAGTTCTATCGGCAGCACAGCGTCCGAGCCGACTATGTCGGTCACCCGTTGGTGGAGACGGTGCGCGCGCAGCGTTCGCGGAAAGAGTTCCTGGCGGCAAACGTATTGCCCGATGAACCCATCGTTGCGCTGCTGCCCGGCAGCCGCCGCAGCGAGGTACGCCGCAATCTGCCGGTGATGTTGGAGGCGCTGCCGCTGATTCGCCGGAGCGGGCCTTATCAATTCGTGCTGGCGGCGGCGCCCGGGCTGCCCAAAGAGCTGTTCAACGACGCAATCGGGATGGGCATGCCGGTGAAAATCGTCACCGAGGCCACCTACGACGCCCTGGCTGCCGCCGAGCTGGCCATCGTTTCGAGCGGCACGGCCACGGTGGAGGCCGCGCTGCTGGGCACCCCGATGATTGTGGTGTATCGGCTGTCGCCGCTGACGGCACTGCTGGCGCGGCGGATGGTGCGTACCGCGCACTTCAGCATGGTGAATCTGATTGCCGACGAGCGTCTGGTGCCGGAATTATTTCAGGCGGAATTTACATCGGCTGCCCTCGCCCGTGAGGCAAGCCGTCTGCTGGCTTCGGCGCAGGCGCGCGATGAAATCCGCCGCGGGCTGGCCCAAGTGCGCGAAAAGCTCGGGCCAGGTGGCGCCATCGAACGAGCCGCCGAAATCATCCAAAGTATGTTGTAGAGACAAGCATTTTCGCCGCAAGGCAGCGCCGCGGGAGCAACCCGGCCAGCCAAAGTGGTATCCTAGGTAAGGCTTCCGTGTGCACGGGGAGGACGCTCTGAGCGTGTTTACATTCGGAATCCGAAGCATGCTGGCGCTGCTCATCCTGGTGCCGGCCGGAACTGTGGGCAAGCCGCAGCAACCAGTTATTCCACAGGCCGGAACGCAGCCGACGGGTCGGGAGACGTTTCGCGCTGTCCACTACGAGGTGGACGCGCAGCTCGAGCCGGTGTCACAGGCGCTGGTCGGTCGAGCAAAAGTGGATCTAGTGGCGCAGGAGCCTTCCCGCTTCGTGGAAGTCCAGCTTAATCCCAACCTCACCGTGCAGCGCGTGACCACCGGCCAGAATCAGGAATTGAACTTCGACCGCGACGCTGAACGACCCAACGTTCTTCGCGTCATCCTGACCGAGCCGGTGCTGGCTGCCCATCGTGTCACTCTGACGTTCGAATACGCCGGTCCCATCGCCGTGGCCGATTTCGGCGTGCAGCGAACAGTACCGCTGGCTTCGATCTCGCGGGAGGGGACCTATCTGCTGCCGGATTCGCGCTGGTTTCCGCTCACGCAATTTCCTGGCAACCGCTTCACCGGCGTCTTTCGCATCAATGTACCGGAAGGGATGTCAGTGGTCGGCACCGGCGAAGCGCAGCCACCGGAACTGGTGCCCGCGCCAGAGGTGGCTCCGGTTCGCGCAAACCTGCCGCAGGCGGCCGAGCAGCCCGAACAGGGGCGGCAGCCGGCGCCGCAGGCTGCTGCCGGCAACCGCATTGTCTATGCCTTCCTCAACGAGCAGCCCGTCGCGGCGGGCACATTCGTGGCTGGTGCGCTTCAACGGACGCAAGTGGCCGCCGAGGGGCTGGAAATCCCGGTTTATACCCAACCATCTGACGTGAACACCGCGGAGGCCTGGGGACAGGCCGTCGCCGAGCTGGTGAACTTCTTCTCGGGAGAATTCGGGCCGCTGCCGAGTCCCAACCTGAGCATCACACAGTATCCCGGCTTTGCGATTCCGGGCTACTCGGCGCCCGGGCTAATCCTGATCAGCCAGCGCCGCTGGAGCGAGAAGCCGGACAGGCGCCTGCTCGCCGAGCAGGTGGCGCGGCAGTGGTGGGGCGTGCGGGTATTGCCCGCTACTGCAGATGACGTCTGGATTGCTGACGGCTTGGCCCGGTACAGCGAAGCCCTCTATCTGGAAGAAACGCAGGGCGAGGGCGCCTTTAACGAGGCGATTGACGTCTTCGCGGTCGGCGCGCTGATGTATGAAGACTCCGCTCCAATTGCGCAGGCTGGCCGCTTGACACCGCATTCCACCGAATACCGTTCGGTCGTGGCAAACAAGGGCGCAATGGTTTTTCATATGCTCCGCAGCCAGCTCGGCGACGCCGCCTTCCGCACGCTGATTCGCAACTTCTACTCGCAATATGCCGGCAAGACGGCCACTATTGAAGACTTCCGAGCCATGGCCACGCAAATCGCGGAGCAGAGTGCGCCGCCGGATCAGCCGCTTAACCTCACTCCCTTCTTCACTCAATGGCTGAATTCAACGGGCGTGCCCGAATTCACTCTGGAGTACGTGGTCTTCCGCACGCAGCGCGGATTCAAGATCGTCGGCAAGGTGAACCAGGACCTGGAAACCTTCCGCATGAAAGTGGGAATGAAGATTGAAACGGAGGGCAATCCGGAGTTCAAAACCATTGAAGTGCGCGGCACGGAATCGGATTTCACTGTCGAGACGTTCGGCCGGCCAAAGCCCGGTGGCATCACGCTCGATCCGAACAACCATCTGCTGAAATCCAGCCCGCAGCTCCGCGTGCGCGCCGCGATTGCCCGCGGAGAAGCGTTTGCAGAATCGGGACAGTTCTACGAGGCAATTCAGGAATACGAGCGGGCAATCACCATTAACAAGAATTCTTCCCTGGCTCACTTCCGGATGGGCGAGGCCATGTTTTTCCAGAAAAACTATCAGGCCGCCGCAAACGCCTTCCGGAATGCGCTGGATGGAACGCTCGAACCGAAGTGGGTCGAGGTGTGGGCGCACATCTATCTGGGAAAAATCTTTGACATCACCGGCCAGCGCGAGCGAGCGATCAACGAATACTCGCGGGCGCTGGAACTGAACGACAACACCGGCGGCGCGCAAGAAGAAGCGCAGAAGTACATCCAGCAGCCCTATAAAGAAGCCAGCCAGCCGGCCAGCACATAAGTTCCAATCCACACGCGATTTTGTCAGCCGGCGAGCCCCGACTCCGTTTTGCCGCACCTGCTCGCCGCTCCTGACTCTCCAGCCTGAGATTTTTTCTTCGGCGGCCACACCGGCGCAAGCCCGGTGAGAACCGGATGCCCCGATCCCTTGTGCTGAATCAGCACCTGAAACGTTTCGCCCATGCCTTCAGGAAAAATCAGAGTTTTCAGTTTCAGGCGCGCGCGGACACGGTCGGCTTCGGTCTGCCCGGGGTCGTAGAGATCAGCAAACTCGTTCGCCTGTCCCAGTGCAAGCAGGAGCTGCGCCTGTGAAACTCGCCCGAGAGTCTCAAGGCCCGCGCGGGCGCCGCACAGCTCCAGGGCGGTGAAGTTTACGTGCGCCGTCAGGTCGTGCTCGCCCGGCGCAGCGTAGAAATCTTCGCTCGCGCGATGCTGGTGATAGGCCAGCAACGTGCCCCGCAGATGCCGTTCGTCGTAAAGCTCGGCGGCGGCGTGGCCGTAGTCAATGGTCAGCACGAAACCGAGTGCGAGCCGCTTGCCCGCGTCTTCCATCCATCGGCAGGCGGCAAGATTCACTTCGGCCTGTTGGCGTTCCCGGAGTTCAACGCCCTGCTCCGCGAAATACGCGGCAATCGCCGGTGTGGAAAGCGGTCCAAGCTGTTCGCTGAATCGCTCGCCATCCCAGGCCACATAGATTTCCCTCAGCTCGCCATGCTCGACCACCACGCGGTGGACCGGCATGGCATCGAACAACTCGTTGGACAGAATGCAGCCAGCGGGAATCCTCCCCGGCAATCCCGCTGCGATGGTGGCGCGGGAGGACTGCGCATGCTGTGCGAGCCGCCGTCCCGCGGCTTCCCGGCGCGCGGTAGACGATTCGACGGCGACGTAGCGCAACGCATGGTAAAACTCCGGCAACGCGCGTGCTGCAAAATCCAGTACCTGCCCGGCGAGCCAGCCGGCACCAGCGCCCGCCTCCGCCACGATGAACGGTGAAGGCTGCCCGCACACGCTCCACATCTCCGCAAGCTGCCGGGCAATCAGCCGGCCGAAAACCGGGTGAACAGCCGCGCTGGTGTAATAATCCGCGAAGGGTTCAGCTTCCGCCTTCGAGTAGTAGCCGTGCTCGGGGTGATAGAGGCAGGCCTCCATGTATTCAGCGAAGGTGAGCGGCCCGCGGTCGAGGATGCGCGAAACAAGAATTTCCGCCAGCGGGGTGGCAAAGCGACGGCGAGCGACGGCGGCCATCAGTCCCTCCGTTGCGGCGTGCGGATGAACATTTCGATGATGTAGTCGTGCAGGCAGTCGAACAGTTGCTTCTGAAAAGTCCAGGGAAACTGCGGGTGCTCGATTTCGCGCGGCCGCATCAGAAAGCTGTAGTTGTGTATGTCGGCACCGGGGATGAGGAAGCGGATGTGCACTTCGACGCCTTCAGCGGCCGGCTGCGCTTCGAACGCAAACAGCGGGTGCTCGTAGCGTTGCAGCTCACCCCGGACCTTTTCAAGCAGCGGGTTCACGGGAATCGCGCAACAGGCCGGCTTCGCCGAGCCACTGCCGCAGGCGCGCTTCGATCGCATCTCGCGTTGCACAGAACGCCTTGCGAATCGCTTCGTCACCGCCGGGTGTGCGCGCCGGGTCGGGGAAGGGCCAGTGCAGGCGCTGGCGGCGAGCAGTCAGGTTTGGACATTCGCGGTCGGCTTCGTCACACAGCGTGATGACGTAGTCGAACACACCGTCCACCTGCTCGAGGCTCTTCGAATACTGGCTGGTGGGATCAATGCCGCGGTCGCGCAGGGCTTCGAGGGCAAAGGGGCTGATTTGCGTGGCGTGCGTGCCCGCGCTGGAGACTTCTACGCTGTCACGCACGAGGGCCCGCGCCAGACCTTCCGCCATCTGACTCCGCGCCGAATTGAAACGGCAAACAAAAAGAATCCGCGTCATGGCGCGCCCGCTGCGCCCGTCAGGCCGGAGCGTTGCATCTGCGCCCACACCTGCCGAAACGTCTCCAGCGCATCTTTGTCGAACAGCACGAAGTACACCTTTTCAAGCGGCGAATTCGCCTTTAGATGTTCGACCACCTCGCGCAGCATGATTTCCGCGCACTCGCGCATGGGGAAACCCGCAATGCCGGTGCCCACCGCCGGAAAAGCGACAGTCTTCAGCCGGCGCTGCGCGGCGAGGCGAAGCGCATGAGCTGTCGAGGTGCGCAGCGTATCCGCCGAAGTGCGTCCGCCCAGCTCCATGCTGGCGGCGTGAATCACGTGCCGGGCCTTCAGCTTGCCCCCGCCGGTGATGGCCGCCGTGCCCAGCGGAATCGGGCCGATCTGGTCACATTCACGCTGGATTTCCTCACCGCCTTTGCGCCGGATGGCGCCGGCCACGCCCCCGCCGAGCTTCAGGTCATTGTTCGCGGCGTTGACAATGGCGTCCGCGTCCATTTCCGTCAGGTCGCCCTGTAGCAGGACGACTTTCTCTCCCAGTGTTTTATCCGCCGCGCTCATGGCAACCATGATACCAAACGATGTTCGGATTTAATCCTTGCCTTCGGCTTTGGTGCTGACGGCAGGCTGTGACGACGTGTCGCGATACTCGTACACGCCGCGGCCGGATTTGCGCCCCAGCCGGCCAGCTTTCACGTACTGCACCATCAGCGGTGACGGCCGGAAGCGATCACCGAGCGTCTTGTGGAGATATTCGAGAATGCTCAGGCGGACATCGAGCCCCACCAGGTCCACCATTTCGAACGGCCCCATGGGGTGATTCAGGCCGAGCTTGCAGGCAGTATCAATGTCGCGCGGCGAGGCGATACCTTCTTCGAGCATACGGAAGGCCTCGTTGCCGATCAGCGCATTAATCCGGCTAGTGATGAAGCCGGGCGATTCGCGCACCACCACCACATCCTTGCCCATCCGCTCGCCAACTTCCGAGCAGGCCGTGATGGTTTCCTCAGAGGTTTCCAGTGCCCGGATGATTTCGAGCAGCTTCATCTTCGGCACGGGATTGAAGAAATGCATCCCGATGCACTTTTCCGGCCGGCAGGTGACCGCCGCCATCTCCGTAATCGAAAGCGAAGAAGTGTTGCTGGCGAAGATCGCGCCTGGCTTGGCAAACTTGTCGAGCAGTGTAAAGATTTCGATTTTGAGCTCCATATCTTCGGGAACCGCTTCGATGACCAGATCGGCTTCGCGACAGGCGTCTTCTACCGAGCGAGCCGTCATGATGCGCTCGAGCGCCTGCTGCTTCTGCTCGGCGGTGAGCTTGCCACGCGCGACACCCTCCGCAAGGGATTTCTCTATCCACGCGAGCCCCTGCTCGAGCATCTGCGGGGAGACATCTTCCAGAATGGTGCGGTAGCCGCCGACGGCCGCAGCGTAGGCGATTCCGCGGCCCATCGTGCCGGCGCCAATCACGGCAATGGTCTTGATCTGTGCCATTCGCTGTAACCCTAGCTGCGGTACAGGAGATTATCCTGCGCGCAACGATTCAGATTTGAACCGGAGGACGCGAGGCAGAAGCAACGACATCCGGTACCAACCACGGCTGTCTCGCGATTCCTCACATCCTCGCATCCTCAACTCCTGATTTCCTCACACCGGAAACAGACGCGCGGCATTCTCGTACAGAATCTTTCGCCGCGTTTCCTCCGACAATGGTAGCGTGAGAAACTTTTCGATATTGTCGCGCACATCGGGGACGCCCGGGCCGGGCCAATCCGTGCCGAATAGCACTTTGTCGGCAATCTCTTCGATGCGCGGGAAGTAGTCCAGCAACTTCTGCGGCGGGATGCCGCTGATGTCCATGTACATGTTCTTATGGCGGCGAACCAGAAAGAAGGCTTCGTTCATCCACAGCGGGCGGCCGCCGTGCGCCAGGATGACAACCAAGTCAGGAAAATCCACGCCCAGGTCGTCGGCCAGAATCGGCTGTGCGTGGGAGTTGCGTGCACCGGGAAAAATTGAAGTCCCGGTATGAATCATCACCGGCAGCCGGTTGGCCTGGGCGCGGTCGTACATCGCAGCAAGCGGCCCGAGGCCGTCGCGGTAGGCATTCGGAGAAAATTCCTGGTGTGAGGGGTGCACCTTCAGCGCGCGAATGCCGATCCTCGCCAGCCGGTCAACTTCCGCACCGGCGTCGGCCACATACATGGGATGGACTGAGCCGAAAGCCAGCAGGCGCTGCGGGTCGGCTTTGCAATACGCGGCAATCCAGTCGTTCACCTCGGGGGTGAAGCCGATGACGTCCGGGCTGACATAGTTGATCAGGCCGGCGCGTGCGATGCCGGCGCGGTCGAGAAATTTTAGAAATTCCACCGGCTGCTGCGAATAGGTTTCGATTGCGGCGAAGTCCTTCCGGCCGCGCTTGATCAGCTCGAGCGCATGCGGCTTGAACATGTGCAGCGGCTGAATGTGGATGTGGATATCAATGACCGGGGTCATGGCCGTCGTCTGGTTCGGTTCCGTTTCGCCACGTCGCCTCGAGCGCGCGGCGCGTAAAGACTCGGAGCATCTCGCGGCGATAGACCGGCGTCGAAGCCGACGTGGTCAGCGGCTTGCCGGTGCGCATGGCAGCCTTCGCCACCTCCTCAATCAGCTCCGGGGAAGCCTTCCTGCCGACCAGCAGCTCTTCCGCTTCTCGCACCAGCAAGGGTGCCGGGTTCACTGCTGCGATAGCCACGCGGGCCGCGCGGCAGACGCCATCGGGGTCCAGTGCCAGGGCCACTGCAACACCGGCCAGGGGATAGTCAATCGAGTTGCGGATGCGCAGTTTGCGATAGGTGCCGCGCAGGCCAGCCATCCGCGCGGGAATATGCACGGCAGTTAGAAGCTCGTCGGAACCGAGCGCAATGCGGTCCATGCCGTCGTTTTTGTAAAATTCGCGCAAAGGCTTGCGGTACACTCCACGCGGGCACTCGATTTCGACCTCAGCATCGAGCGTAAGCAGTGCCGGTGCGGAGTCGCCCGACCACACCGCCCAGCAGAATTTTCCGCCGGGCGCAACGTGACAGATGGTCCCCGCATGGGCGGCGTGCGGATTGGGCGCAGGCAATTTCAGACAGCCACCGAGCGAACGCCGCCAGAATTCGGACTGGTTGTACCATAGGCAGCGTGTTTCAAGACACAAGTTGCCGCCAATCGTGCCCATGTTGCGCTGCAACGGTCCGGCTATCGTGGCAACGGCTTCGGACAGCACCGGAAACCATTTGCGTACAATTGGCGAGTGCATTATTTCCGTCAGGGTTGTCAGCGCGCCGATGAGCAGGCCGTTGTCGGGGGACCAGTCAATTCCCCTTAGCCGCTCGATGCCCTTGATATCGAGCACCGTGCGTGGGGTGAACAGCTTCATTTGCAGATTGGGAATCAGATCGGTGCCCCCGGCGACAATCTTGACCTGCCCCGGCTCAGCATCTCGCAGGATGCGCAGCGCTTCTTCAACCGTTTGCGGGCGCACCAGGGTGAACGCAGGCAGCGTCATCGCTTGCCTCCCTGGGCGGCAGCCGCCTTCCCGTCCCCGTTCCCGCTCGCGCGCTTCTGCTTTTCCTGCAGTGCAGCCAGAATTTTTTGCGGCGTAATCGGCAGCGAATGGATGCGCACGCCGATAGCATCGTACACGGCGCAGGCGATGGCCGGAAGCGTTGCCGCGAGTGAACCTTCACCGGCCTCTTTGGCGCCGAACGGGCCTTCGGGATCGTGCGATTCGACGATGAGGGATTCGATGATGGGGGTCTCGAGTGTCGTAGGGATGCGGTACTCAAGCAGAGAAGGATTCATCAGTCGCCCGTTGCGCCAGATCATCTCCTCCTGCACGGCCTGCCCGAAGCCCATGTACACGGAGCCTTGCACCTGTCCCTCGACGGTCAGCGGGTTCAGGGCTTTGCCGCAGTCGTGGGCGGCGACAATGCGATGAACGGTGAGTTGCCCGGTTTCCGGGTCCACGCTGACTTCGGCAACCTGCGCGCTGTAGCTGTAGGAAGGCGAAGGTCCGACACCCGCGCCTTTGAATTTCCCGCCGCGGGCTTCCTCCGGCGGCGCATAAGTGCCTTTGGCCACCAGCGCGCCGTGAAACTCGAGTGCGGCAGCAACGGCTTGATCGAAGCTGATCGCACGTTGCGAGTCGCTTTTGACGAATACGCGCTCGTCGCGTGCTTCCAGCTCCTCCGGGCCACAGCCGAGTCTTCCCGCCGCTGCTTCAAAAATCTGCGCTCGCAGGTTCTTCGCCGCTTCGAGACATGCATTGCCGGCCATAAAGGTGACCCGGCTTGAATAACTCCCCAGATCCACTGGCGTGAGTTCGGTGTCCGCGGCGACCAGGTTGATGCGTTCGGGACGCACGCCGAGAACTTCGGCGACAATCTGCACCTGAATGGTGTCTGACCCCTGCCCGATTTCGCTGGCGCCGGTATATACGGTGACGCCAGCGTCGCGATCCACTTTGATGTGCACGGTCGTGTGGGGCATGTTCGAGCGGATAATCGGATTCGCCGCGCCGCTTACGTAATGGCTGCAGGCCATGCCGATGCCGCGGCCGAAAGGCAGTTTGCCTCGCTTTTCGGCCCAGCCGGAGCGTTCCACGACTTTCTCGATGCACTCCGGAAGTCCGTAGCTGGTGACGCGCAAATTGTTGGCCGTAACGCACGGCGCAGGCAGCAGATTTCGCCGGCGCAGTTCCACTGGGTCTAGCCCGGCCCGTTCGGCCAGCGCGTCGAGCATGCATTCAAACGCAAAGCGCATGTTGACGGTGCCGTGTCCGCGCATCGCGCCGCAGGCGGGCTTGTTGGTGAGCACGCGATAGCCATCGTACTTCGCGGCAGGAATGTCGTAGATGGCGTGGAGCAGGTTGCCGGAGTAAAGCACGGTCACAGGTCCGTAGCCGCAGTAGGCGCCGCCGTCCTGGACCATGCGCGCCTCGACAGCAGCAATCTTGCCCTCGCGGGTAATGCCGACTCGCAAATCTATGTAGCTGATGGGCCGGCCACGGTGCGCATAGAAGACCTCTTCGCGCGTGTAGGTGATTTTCACCGGTCGCTTTGCCTTCTTGGCCAGGACCGCGGCAGCTACCTCGAGCGGGATGACTTCACTCTTCCCGCCGAAGCCGCCGCCCACCAGTGGCTTGACAACGCGAATGCGGCTCATCGGCATTTCGCAGACGTTCGACAACGTGCGGTGGAGGTAGTACGGTACCTGCGTCGAGCTGTACACGGTCAGCCGCTCGCCGGGCTCCCACACCGCCAAAGTTGCGTGCGGCTCCATCGCCGCGTGGGTGACTTCGCCGGCGTAGTAGCGATCGGCGTGGACGATGGCCGCCTCCGCGAAACCCTTTTCCACATCGCCGAAAACGTGGTGGTACTCCTTCTCGATGTTGCGCGGCTTATTGCTGTGAATCCAGTGCTCGGGGTTATCCACCAGCATCGCTTCAAGCGGGTCAAAGACGGCGGGGAGCGGTTCGTAGTCCACTTCTATCAGTGCGAGTGCCTGTTCGGCGAGTTCGGCGCTGGTGGCGGCCACGGCAGCGACGTTGTCGCCGATGTAACGCACCTTGTCCGACTGAAAGACGCGCTCATCGTGCCCGATGGGGAGAATCCCATAGGGATTTGGCGCGTCTCGCCCGGTGACGACGGCCTTCACGCCGGGCAGCGCTTCGGCTCTTGAGGTCTCAACCCGCCGAATGCGCGCATGCGCGCAAGGCGAATGCAGAATCCTGCCGGCCAGCATGCCCGGGACCACCAGGTCGTCGGCATACCTGCCCAGGCCGGTGACCTTTGCGCGCGCGTCGGTCATCGGTAGCGATTTGCCGATTACGGAAAACTCTGCCATCCGTCAGCCTTTCCCGTCCGCAGCCGAAACATCCGCCGCACCCTCCACCCGAGCCCCTGCTGCACGCGGCGCGCTTCCCCAGCGCTGCAAGGCCAGCCACACCGAATCGTAAATCTGCATGTAGCCGGTGCAGCGGCACAAATTTGCAGAAAGGGCTTCGCGGATTTCCTCGAGTGTCGGATTCGGCGTGCGGTCAAGCAGGGCTTTGGTGGAAATCAAAAACCCCGGCGTGCAGTAGCCGCACTGTGCACCGCCGGAAACGGCGTAGCCTTCCTGCACCGGATGCAGTTCGCCCGGCGGCGCCAGGCCCTCGACGGTAGTGATCTCTGCATCTTGATAGCTCGCCGCAAGCGCGACGCAAGAGAGCATCGGCGTGCCGTCCACCAGCACGGCGCAGCAGCCGCAGCTCGAATCATCGCAGCCGCGCTTCGAGCCGGTCAGGCACAGGTCTTCGCGCAGAACGTCAAGCAGCAGCTTGTTCGGCGGCACGGCGACCTGGTGTGTTTCACCGTTCACGCGAAGCCGCAAAAGTATTTTCTCCATCGAAAACCAACCTTGCCTGCTTGGTGCGGCCAGACAACAGGCATTTCGCAGTTAATCGTTGCCCGTTGTCAGGCCCGATCTGACACTTCGTGCTGCCGCCGAAACCAGCAGAATCTTCCCTATTATCCGGCAATCTTTTTCAAGGCCTCTTCGTCGTAACCCAAGACCATCTGCATGCCCTTAATGACGATAGGCCGGCGGATCAGATTCGGCTCCTGCGCCATCAGCCGGAGTGCTTCGGCTCGCGAAGGTGGCTTCTGCTTCATCTTGCGCGTGCGATAGAGCTCGTTCTTCGGATTCAGAAACAGCCGGTAATCGCGGTTGCCAATCAGCCGGTCAAGCTCAGCGACACTCAGTGGCTTCGCTCCCAGGTCGCGCAGCTCGAGCTCGACACCTTTATTCTGCAAGAGACCTCTTGCTTTTCGGCAGGAGGTTCACGTCGGCTTGTGCAGGAATTTTACTTTCGCCATGGCTGAAAACTACCTCGTCCGTTTGCTGGCATTTTGGAACGACCGATTCTGCCGGCGACGGCAGGCCAAGCTGAAGTTCGATTCTGCGTCCTTGCGAAACGACCGGTAGCCTCGCCGGCCCCGTGGGCTAATGCCCACGGAGTAAAATTGGAAACGCTTAGCTCATGTCGCAGCTCAAGCTGCGACCCACAAAGGCCAATCTTGCCTCCCGCCGGATCGGCGTTCGACCCTACAGGACCGATAATCTAATCCGCTTAATATCGCGGGACGGAAGGATCAACCTCGCGCGACCAGCGTTCGATGCCACCGGCCATGGAACGCGCACCTTCCACGCCCTGCGCCCGCAGCCACGCCACCACGTTCATCGAACGGATGCCGTGATGGCAATAGACCACCACCTCCTGCGCTGTATCGAACAGCATGACGTTCATGGGCAATGCACCCATCGCTACGAGCTTCGCACCCGGCAGGCGGCAAATCTCAAACTCCTGCGGCTCGCGGCAGTCCACCAGCAGCAAGCGGTCGCCGCGGTCGAGCTTTTCTTTTACTTCGTGCGGTTCGATTTGCCAGTCGTCCATGTACGACTCCTCAGGTCTATGCCAGACCCGACCAGGGCGATCCCTGCAGATCCTTCTGCCGGGCAGCGGCGTTTGAACAACTGCCCCCTCTGACACCTCAGTAGCCGAAATTCACCGGTGCCGACAAAGCCGGCTGCTTGACCCCAAGTTCTTCGACGCGGCAGGAACCGAGCTGATTTACATAGGCGCGGCGGTCGGCGACACCGTAAACCCAGCGTTCGAGCCAGCGCTCGTAGTCTTCGAGCGTGCGGCTCTGCTCGTGATACTGCGAGAAGAACGCATGGTCGCGGCCATAGTGGCCCTGCACGGGCGAAGGATGCGCGCCCCACGGTTCGTGCACCACCGCGCTGACCAGCAGACCGGGGATCAGCGTGCGGTTAGGGTCGGAAGCAATCACCTCTGGCGCGACGATCTCTTCGGCCACGAGGATCACTTGCCGCGCCGCGCGCGCGCCGTCAATGGCTACGCCGAAGTTTCCCCACAGATGCGCGTTGCCGAATTCATCGGCACGCTGCACGTGGATGACAGCCACATCGGGCTTCAGCGCGCGCACCGCGACCAGCTTTTCCTCATTCACCGGCGATGGGAATTCGCGCAGGTTGCCGTTGCGCGCCAGCACTTCCGAGCCCAGCGTCGAGTAGGTGGGCATGAACGGCACTCCGAGTGCACCGGCATGCAGCGCCAGCGCCAGCGTGAAATTCGAGTAGTCCACCATCTGCACCGGCCGGGGAACGCCCTGCTCCATCGCGCGCCGCAGGCAGTAGCCCACACCTGCTGAGACGTTGCCCACCCACGCCGCAAACACGCGTGCTACGCAGCCCGCGCCGATCATCTGGTCGAACAGAATGTCGCTGATTGGCCCCACCAGCGTCAGATCGCGCCGGCCCTGCCGGATAATTTCATGCCCGGCAGCGAACGGGATCATCTGCTCCATCTGCGCGCCGAGCAGCACCATCGCGCCGTCGGCCACGTGGCGCGCGATGGCCTCGCGCATACCAGTCAATTTGGATTCAGCAGCCATTCTCGATTCAAGACCTTCCGTGCCACACCGGTTCGCGCTTTTCGATAAACGCCCGGATACCTTCGTTCGCGTCTTCGGTCTTCATCAGCTCTTTCAGGTAATACTCTTCGATGACGTGCAATTCGTTTTCGAAGCCGGCATCCACGCGGCGGCGCAGTTCGCGGCGGGTCATGCGCAGCACGGTGGCGCTCAGCTTGTGCAGATTGTCCAATAGTTCAGCCACCGCCGCAGTGAGTTCGCCGTCCGCCACCACCCGGGTGACCAGACCCAGCTCTTGTGCTTCACGCGCGGGAATTGTGCGGCCGGTCAAAATCAGGTCAAGCGCAGCACGCGCGCCGCACAGCGCCGGATAAGTGAGCATAGCCACCGGAGGAAAACAGCCGAGCTTGATTTCCGGCTGACCAAAGCGCGCCGATTCGGTTGCGATCAGGAAATCGCAGAACGTGGCCAGCTCAGCGCCGCCGCCCAGGCAGTGGCCGCGGACGGCGGCAATCGAAAGGCAGTCAGCACGCCAGAGCTGGCGCAGTACACCGTGGAACGCGCTCAGCATCTCTGCCACACGCGCGGGCACATGGTCGCGCACTTCAACGCCGGCGGAGAAGGCCCTTTCCCCCGCGCCGCAGAAGACGATGAAATCGCACTGCGCGGTCAGTTCGTGCAGCGCCTTGCCCATGGCGTGCAGCATCGGGATGTCCATGACGTTCAGAGGCGGGCGGTCGAGCGTAATCCAGCCGGTGCGTCCGGCGATATCCACGCGAATCGTTTCCTGCTCGCTCATACGGCACCTGTCCAGAAACCTTTCGGGTCGAGCTCGCGAATCACGGCTAGCTCGGCCGCTGTGGGCGCCGGCGTCAGTTTCAGTTTTTCAGCGACACGCAAGGTCCACCCGGTGTTCGCGAGCACGTCTTCGACGCGCACCCCGGGATGGACAGAATCAAGAAAGGCCTCACCATCGGGGCCAAAGCGCAGCACGCCCATCGTAGTGATCACGGCCGAAGGGCCGGTACCCAGGGGCAGCCCCTGCGTACGGCGCCAGTCGTTGCCTTTGCCGTAGCCCGGTGAGGTCACATAGGCAACGCGCTCGGCCAGGCGCGATTTTTCGTGTTTGAGCAAGACGACCGTGCGGCGGGCCAGGCAGGCAATGTCGCAGGCCCCGCCCGAGCCGGGCAGGCGGATGTTTTGCTGCCCGCGGCGCGCCCAGGTCGAGTTCAAGTTGCCGAAGCGGTCCACCTCCGCCGCGCCCAGAAAGCCCAGGTCCACGCGGCCCTGTTGCAGCAGCCCCATCACGTCGAGCATCTGCCCGCACCAGGTGGCGCCGAGCAGGTTTGGCGGGTCGGCCATGGTGTAGAGCAGCTGGGACGCGGGGGTTTCGCGGATGACGCCGTTTTCAAACAGGCCGACGGCGCGCGGGGCGTGGGTGCGTTTGGCGACCAGGAAGCCGAGCAGCGGCAGGCGCATGCCGACGAAGACCATCTCGCCGTCGTGCACTTCGCGGGCCGCGGCCGCGACCATCAGCTCGGCGAGCGAAAAGCCGCCGCGGCGATGCGTTGTGGCCTCGGTGTATGCCGGAGTGGACATCGGTCAGTTCACCTGCGGCATCTGCTTCGGCGCAATCCACTTCGGCTCGTTGGCCTGAATGTCGTTCACCAGCTTCACGTCTTCTGGCGAAGGCAGCACTTCTTTCAAATGCTGTTGGTATTCGGCCGGGCTGAGCAGCTCGCCCGTGACCGAGTAGGGCTGGCCCGCAAACTCGCCAATGTTGCGATGGAACCTGAGGTCGGGCACGTAGAGCCGCGGCTGATTCTGCGGGATGTTCTTGTTGATCTGCTCGATTAACTGCCTGCACTCGAGGTGATACAGGTAGCGGTTGTGCTCGTTCAGGTGCCCGAGATCGGCTTCTCCCTCGGCCTTCGGTTCATCGAAGCGGCCCTTGAGTCCCCAGACGTAGAACCAGTGGGCCGAGCTGGAATTGTCCACGCCAAACAGGTCGTAGCTGACCGGCACCCACTTGTTGATGTACTTCTGCACGACGTCGAGCGGCACCACGCCCGCCTTGACGATGCGCTTCAGGCCGTCCTGCCCGGTGCCCAAGTGAAACGATTCCTCGCGCAGCATCGGAATCATGGACTGCGCCAGCGGCGCAAACGCTGAATAGCTGAGCATGGTGAGCTGGAACTTGCCGTCGCGATCCACGAAGTCGGTGTAAGTGAAAAAGTCGAGCCAGTTGTCCACCACCTGGTTGAAGGCGCCGAGCAGCCGCTTCTGCTCGAACGCGCGTCGTTCGAGCATCTTCTGCGCTTCGACCCGGCCGCCGTAGCCGAAGTGATGGATCAGCAGGTGGCACATCTGCCAGCCGTGGCGCATCTCTTCGGTCACCACGCGGCACAGCGACTGCCGGTCGTACTCGCTGGGCGCGGTCTGGAACAGATAGCGCTGCTGCTCGACCGAAGCGAATTCAGTATCGCCCTGGTAGACAATCAGGTTCTGCAAGCCGTCGCGGATGCGCTGGTCGGGAATTTGGATGACCTTTTCCCACTTCGGGCGACCCTTGAAGGCGCCGAACTCGATTTCGTTCGAGCGAGTGGGGCCGAATTTGGCCTCGAACTTGTATTCCCTGATTTCCGGGTAATCCACGCCCACGTCCTTTACCCATTCGTGGAACAGGGTCACCCAATCGTCAAAAGTGCTGATTCGTGCAGTAGGCATCAGATTTTCTCCTCCCGGTTTTCTCTGAATCTGGTGCCTCCATTGGAGGCCTTCTCACATTTCCTTGGCCATGCGGGTGCAGCGCGCCCGCGGTCAGCGGCCGCGAAAAACGGGCGCACGCTTCTCAAAAAAAGCGGTGAAGCCTTCGACCGCATCCGCCGAATTGAAGCACTCGACCTGCCGTTCGACTTCGAGCGCCATAGCGCGGCGCAGTGCTTCCAGCTCATTGCCGAGCAGCACCTGCTTTACCCCCCGCACCGCCAGCGGCGGCGCGGCTGCGAGCCTGCCCGCTAGCGCATGGACTTCTTCTTCCAGCTTCGCCGCAGTCACCACGCGGTTGACTATGCCCATCCGCGCGGCTTCTTCAGCCGGAATCATCTCGCCGGTGTAGAACAGTTCTGCGGCGCGCGCCGGCCCGACCAGCCGCGGCAGCAGAAAGGTTCCGCCAAAATCCGGGAACAGCCCGACGCGGGAAAAATTTTGGCCGAAGCTGGCCGTATCGGCCGCGATGCGGAGGTCGCAAGCCAGCGCGAGGTTCATGCCCGCGCCGGCCGCGGGGCCGTTCACCGCGGCGATGACGGGTTTCGGCATGGCGCAGATTTCGGCAATCAGCGCGTGACCGGCTTCGAGCAGCCGACGGAGCTCCTGCGGCGCATTGCGCTGGCGAACCTCAGCAAGCAGTTTCAAATCGCCCCCGGAGCAGAACGCACGGCCTGCGCCGGCCAGCACGACGCAGCGCACCGCAGGATCAGCGCCCACGCGGCACAGGGCTCCCAGCAGCGCTTCGGCCAGTTCGGTGTTGATGGCGTTCAGCCGATCCGGGCGGTTCAGGGTGAGCAGAGCGACGGCACCTTCGCGCCGCTCGAGGACGACCGGGGAAACCGCCGGTTGTGTGCTGTGCGTCACGCAGCTAATCCTTCAGCTTTTTCAGCATCGCGGCGAGCTCCCTGAAGTATTTCAGTTTCTGCCGCGCGCTGAGGCCCGCGTTCTTCCCGCTGGTTGAAGGCAACACGAAAACCCTGGCGCCGTACAGCGATTCTTTTTGCAAGCCGAACTTGCATTTCCTGCCGGCGAAACGCTCGTAAGCCAGCTTGCCGTTGAAGGCCACCACCCGGGGCTGAAATTCAGCCAGCTTTTGCGCCAGCAGGACCCGGCCCTCGGCGAAATCCTCGCGGGTTAGATCTTCGACGCCGCGGGTGGGGCGCTTGACCAGGTCGGTCAAGCCGATGCCGAACTCGACCACGCGCCGGTCGTCGCGGCACTCGAGCGGCTCCGGCAGCACGCCGGCTTCGTAGAGCATGGCCCAGAACTGGTTATTTCGCCCCGCATAGTAGTGGCCCACGCGGGCGGACCGGTCGCCCGGATTGCAGCCCACAATCACCAGCTTCATTCCTCGCCGCAGATAGTCCGGCAGCGTGCGCATGCCCGAGTCCCGTTCCAGCCCCAGAAATCGTTCGCCCGAAAAAAAGAATGAATCTCGAAAGGAGAAATCGTTCTAATCCTTCAAATTCACCCAAACGGACTTCACCTGCGTGTAGTGTTCGAGCGCGTGCGTGCCCAGCTCGCGGCCGTAGCCGCTCATCTTGTAGCCGCCGAAGGGAGCAGCCGGATCGTAATTGTTGTAGGTGTTGATCCAGACGGTACCGGCCTTCAGTTGGCGAGCGACGCGGTGCGCTTTGGCAATATCACGTGTCCAGACCGCGGCGGCCAGTCCGTAGGGATTGTCATTTGCCTGCCGGACAGCCTCTTCGATTCCGTCAAATTCCAATGCTGCCAGCACCGGGCCGAAGATTTCTTCGCGTGCAATGGTCATGTCGTTTCGCACGCCGTCAAACACGGTTGGCTGCAGGAAATAGCCCTTGCCGTTGCCGAAGTCGGAGCGGGCGCCACCGGCCACGAGCTTTGCGCCTTCTGCTCTGCCCTTCGCGATGTACGAGAGAACGTTCTGCATCTGCTGTTCGCTGACCAGCGCGCCGAGTTTCGTCTTGGGATCCATGGGGTCGCCCGGCTGAAGCTTGGCGGCGCGCTCGGCAAGCTTGCCGACAAAGTCGTCTTTGATTTTCTTCTCGACGAAGACGCGGGAACCTGCAGCGCAGACCTCACCCTTGCCGTAAAAGATGCCCATGGTCGCGCCCTTGACGGCGGCGTCGAGATCGGCATCGGCGAAGATGATGTTCGGCGACTTACCACCCAGTTCAAGCGTGACGCGCTTCAGCGTTTCGGCCGAGTTGCGCACGATTTCCTGACCAGTGGCGGTCGAACCGGTGAATGCGACCTTGTCCACGCCGCGGTGAACAACCAGCGCGCGACCCAGCTCGCGCGTCGAACCGGTGACCACGTTCAGCACGCCGTCGGGCAGCCCGGCTTGCTGCGCGAGTTCTGCCAGCCGCAATGCCGTCAGCGGAGTCCACGGCGCGGGCTTCAGCACTACCGTGTTGCCGCACGCCAGCGCCGGCGCCACTTTCCACGACGCCAGCAGCAGCGGGAAATTCCACGGCACGATGGCAGCCACCACGCCCACCGGCTCGCGCAACGTATAGTTCAGAAACGGCCCGCGGACGGGAATCGTCTCGCCATGAATCTTCGTGGCCCAGCCGGCGTAATAGCGGAAGACTTCCGCCGCCATGGGCATATCGACGTAACGGGATTCAAAGATGGGCTTCCCGTTGTCGAGCGTTTCGAGCGTGCCCAGCTCTTCGCTGTGCTGGTCAATCAGGTCGCCGAGTTTCCACAGAATTTTGGCGCGGTCGGCGGCGCTCATCTCTGCCCACGGGCCGGAGTCAAACGCCAGCCGCGCGGCTTGCACGGCAAGGTCGGCATCGCGCTCGCCCGCATCGGCAATCTGCGTAATCGGCTCCGCGGTGGCCGGGTTGATCGTGGGGTAAGACTTGCCGTCCGTAGCATCCACCCATTTGCCGCCGATGAACAATTTTCCGGGCTTGATCTGAACCTGCGTTGCCGTTGCCATGTGACTCCTCGATTCTGAATCAGAAATACTCGGAAATGCCACCTGCCTTCAGCGATGGGCTGTCAGCATACGCCGAGCACTCATCACTTGTCATGCGCCTGCCGGGAGCGCCGCCCGGCCCGTTCGTCACTTGCCCTTGAACTGCGGCTGGCGCTTTTCGACGTAGGCGGCCAGGCCTTCTTTGGCGTCTTCGCTGGTGAAAAGCAGCTGCTGCAATTCGCGCTCGAGGCCAAGCGCTTCGCCAAACGAAATTTCCGAGCCGGTCACGACGGCGCGCTTGATGCGCCCGACGGCGCGCGCTGCCTTGTTCGGCGGGCAGAACTGCTGCGCATAGGCGATCACGTTCTCCCAGTAGCCTTCGCGGTCGTAGATGTCGTGAACCAAGCCGAACTCGAGGGCCTCTTCAAAGCTGAAGGTGCGTCCGGTAGCCATCAGTTCGAGCGCGCGGGCGCGGCCGACGACGCGCGCCAGTCGCTGCGTCCCGCCGGTGCCGGGCAGCACGCCCAGGTTTACTTCCGGCAGGCCGATCTTGCCGCCTTCTTTGCGGGCGATGCGGATGTCGCAGGCGAGCGCGATTTCCAGCCCTCCACCGACCGTGTGGCCATTGAGCGCAGCGATGACCAGTTTCGGCGTCTGCTCGAGCCGGCAGAGCGTCTCGTTGGCATGCAGGCAAAAGTAGTACTTAAACTGCGGGTCCGCTTTGGCCAGCATGGCGATGTTCGCGCCGGCCGAGAAGAACTTCTCGCCGGCTCCGCGCAGCACCAGCACGTAGACGCTTTCATCCATGCGGGCGCGCAGGATGGCAGCATCGAGCTGCTGCATCATCTCGTAGGTGTAGGTGTTGGCCGGCGGGTCGTTCATCTCCAGAATGGCCACACCGTTTTCGACGCGGTAACTGACCAATTCCTTCTGTTCAACGGCTTGCGTAGTTGGCATGCGGTTCCTCCAGTTCGGATTGGGAACTTTTCGTGCAACCAAACTCGTATCTTCAGCCGGCCAGCCGCCCGGCCGCCTGCGCTGCGCCGCGGCTCGTTTCGCGCACCGCGGAGCGGCTGCCGTGGCCGTTCCCTACGCCTTGCAAGAAAATCCCGGCCATGGTTTCGGCTAGGCGCTCGGCGCTCGGGTCCACCTTGGGGTTATACCAGGTATAAATCCAGTTCATCATGCCGAACAGGCTGAGCACAGCCACACGGGGATTGATCCGGCGCACGTGCCCGTTTTGGCGCAGGTCTTCGAAAATTTCACGCGCCAGAGCGTAATACCGGCGCTTGATTTCTGCGACTTCGCGGCGCAGCGGCTCTTCGAGCGCTTTTTCCTCGTGCGTGAGAACTTTCATTTCCACTGGATGGCTCAGGAAGTAGTCAAGATGGTTTTGCACGAGCACACGCAGGCGCTCTAGGGGGTCCTGCAAGCCGGCCAGGCGTCGCTCGAGCCGCTGGAGGATGCTGCGGAAAGCAAAAAGCTGAATCAGGTAGAGAATCTTCTGCTTGCTCTCGCAATAGTAGTACAGCCCAGCCAGCGGGACGCCGCTCGAGCGGCTGATATCGCGCATCGAGGCGCCTTCGTAGCCCTTCTCGGAAAACACGCGGGCGGCATGGCGAAGGATGCGGTCGAGCTTTTCGGCTCCGCCCTGCCGGTCGGTCACCAGGTGGTTTTCCTCGCGGAGTAAGCGGCGGGGCCCCGTGCGCCGGCGCTTCGGTTTGCCGTTGCCCAGGCTGAAGGCGGGCTGCTGCCGACTACCTCGCGGATTGTGAGCAGCTTTCCGAGCCATAAGAAATGAGGAAGAGCACGACCCAGGAACCTGAGAAATTGAGTCGAACGTTCGTTCCACATCCTACCCGTGTTCCCCTGCCCTGTCAAGGGCTCAAAGCCCTAGAAACTCGAACTCCGGGCGGCGCTGAATCCCTCAACGGGCTGTCGCATCCGATGAAATGCCGGCAGGCGGAGGGACAATTCAGGTGAGCGATGGCTTCTGTGATAATCTCTGCTGCGGGCCGAAACCGCATTCACTTATTTTCCCGCAGGCAGTGAACGTGAGCAGCCCGAATCCCAAACCGGCACCGGCCCGCATCCCCGTCGGGGGAGCGGATGAGCACATCTTTGTCGCCCGCGCCAAGCAGGGCGACCTGGCTGCGTTTGAAGAGCTGGTAAACCGCTACGAGCGGAAAATCTTCCGCCTGGCTATGAACATCACCGGCAACCGGGAAGACGCCGAAGACGTAATGCAGGATGCATTCCTGAAGGCGTATTCAAACCTCGACCGCTTCCACGGCGAATCCCGCTTCTACACCTGGCTGGTCCGCATCGCGGTGAACGAAGGCTTGATGAAGCTGCGCAAGCGCCGACCGAACATCATCTCGCTGGACCAGGAGATCGAAACCGATGAGGACGTGATGCCGCGCGAGGTGGAAGACTGGGGACCGAGCCCGGAACAGCGATTTGCACAGACGGAGCTGAACCGCATCCTGAGCGAAGCGATTGAGGGGCTCGACACGGGATTCCGCATCGTCTTCGTGCTGCGCGACATCGAGCAGCTCTCCACCGAGGAAACTGCGCAGGCGCTGGGCATTTCCGTCCCGGCGGTGAAATCGCGCCTGCTGCGCGCGCGGCTGAAGCTGCGCGAAAAACTGAACGAATACTTCCGGCCCGGGGAATCGCCCATCCCCGGGAAACCGGAGGCGTAGGAGTGAGGCAATTGAACTGCCGAGGACTGATCCGCGAGCTTTCCGACTATCTCGACGGGGAGCTCGACCGCGAGCTGGTCGCAGAGGTCGAACGCCACCTCGAGCACTGCGAAGACTGCCGGTGGGTGGTGGACACGACGAAAAAGACTATCGAAATCTTTTGCAACTCCGATCCGTTGCCGCTCCCAGACGATGTTCGGCAGCGCCTGCATGCCGCGCTCGAAACGCGCCTGAAGCGCCGGACCATTTGAAGCGCTCCCGCGGCACCGGGCCAGCCGCTCTCGCAGGCTCCGCCCGTGTCGCATATTCTTATTCGCTGCCGCCATGCGGCCGCACCGGATAATTCTGCTGCTGGCCCTGCTGGTTCCCGCCAGAGCCGCGGAAGCGGGTATCGGCGACGTCTCCGCAGAGGTGTTCGCCGCCAAGGGCCTGCAAGACTTCTACAGCCTGGAGTTCGCAGAAGCTGCCGAGGCGTACCGAAAGGCCATCGAACGTGATCCGCAAAATCCGTTGCACTGGATTAACCTCGCGGATGCCTGTCTGTTCCAGCACATCTACGAAACTGGCGCGTTCCACGAGCGGATGTACTCCGCCAGCGAATCATACGTCCCTGACGGCAGGAAGCCCAGCCCAAGGTGGCTCGAGCAGATGTGGGAGGCGCTGAACCGGGCGCGCGCACTGGCGGAGGCACGACTCGAGGAGAATCCGAACGACGCCGAGGCGCATTACGCCATAGGCCTGCTCTATGCGACGCAAACGAATTACTACGCCAACGTGGCTGGAAAACACTTAGACGCGCTGCGCAGCGGCACCCGCGCGAGGGAACACCACATGCACGTCCGCCGGCTCGACCCTTCGAATCACGACGCCAATCTGATTCTCGGACTGTATGAATACGCCGTGGGCAGCCTGCCGCCGGCACTGAAGTTCCTCGTCTTTTTCATCGGCCACACCGGTTCAAAGCAGCGCGGCATCGAGCTGATGCAGGACGCCATGCTTCGCGGCAAGCGCAGCGCGCCTGGCGCGCTTTCCCTGCTGGCGCTGGCCTATACGCGCGAAGGCCGACACGCCTACGCACGCGAGATGGTTCAGCACCTGCACCGGTTTTTCCCGCGCAACTATTTTTTCGAAATGGAAATCGCAGCCACGTTCGTTCGCGAAGGCAATCCGCACGCCGCCATCGAAACCTATCAGCACGTTGAGCAGCGCATGCTCGAAGGCGCGCCCGGTTACGACCGCATAGACGCCGCCCGGCTTTATTTCCAGATCGCTTATCACCTGCAACAGGAAGACCGGCGCGAAGAGGCCATCCGCTACTACACGAAATCGGCGCAGGTAGAGGGGATTGACCCGGCGCTCGCAGCGCAGTGCTACCTGCGAGCCGGCGGCCTATATCGCGACTCCGGAAAGAAAGAGCTGGCCCGGGCTATGTACGAACGGGTTTTGCAAATACCGCTACCGGACGCGCGCAAGCAGGCGGAAAAACGGCTCCGGGAATTGTCTCAGCGGTAGACAGGGCCTGCGGTTCGTGCGCAATCCGCATGGCCGCGCGGCATGCGCTCAGCCGCAGTGCTCGAAAAGCGGCAGCCGCTGGCCGAGGCCGCGCTGCAGCGCAATTTCGACGACGCGCGCGGCGACGGCGACATCTTCAATTGCCACGCCATTTGATTTAAACAGAGTCACCTGCCGCTCATCGGTCCTGCCGGGAGCGCGGTGCGAAACGATTTCGGCCAGCTCGCGCACCGCGGTCCAACTGTGCGCAGCCGCGTCCCCCAGTACCGCGAGCAGGTCACCGGACTCGGACTTTGCCTGCTCGCGCGAATCTACGGTGATGATGCCGGCGCGGCGGACCGTTTCGTCGTCCAGCTCCCGCTTCTGCGGAAAATTCGCGCCGATGGCGTTGACGTGCGCGCCGGGCATCAGCCAGCGACCGTACAAGACCGGCGTGGCCGACGTCGTCGCCGTGACCACGATTTCCGCGTCCCGCACGGCCTGCTCGGCCGAAGCCGCGGGGTAGACGGGCAGGTGCAGCCGGTCAGTCATCTCGCGGGCGAACTGCGCGCGGCGCTCCGGGTTGCGGCCAAAGGCGCGAATGCTCGCCAGCTTGCGCACCGCCGCGATGGCTTCGAGCTGCGTCCGCGCCTGCAGGCCCGTGCCGATGATGCCCACCGTGGCGGCATCGGCCCGGGCCATATATTTCGTGGCCACGCCGGTGGCTGCGCCAGTGCGCATCTGCCCGAGATAGTCAGCTTCCAGCAGCGCCACGAGCTCGCCGCTGCGCGTCCGGTACAGCGGCAACAGGAACCGCACGCCGCCGCGGGCGCTGGTGTAAATTTTCAGGCCGGCGTAGCCGGTTTCGGTGTCGGCCGCTGCCATGTAGTGCAGGAAGACTTTTTCTGGAAGGGCGAACCGCTGGCGCGGGTGCAGCGTCGCCTTCAGTTCGGCCAGGTGGCGAAAAGCCTGCTCGACAGCTTCCAGAGCCATCGGCATCGTCAGCACGGCGCGTACGTCGGCTTCAGTCAGCAGTAGGGCCATGTTGTCTGCAGGGCCATTGCGGTCCGACAACTATTTCAACCGCACAACGTACGTCCGACCCTGAGGTTCAACTTCCAGCTTATCTTCGCGCGCCAGCCAGCCCAGCGCCATATACACGATGGCGTCAGGGGCCCCCACCTGTCTTTTCAAGGTGGAAACGCGCAGCTTGCCTTCCTCATCGAGTGTGCGCCAGATGCGGCCGGCCGTCTCGCCAATGCGCTCGGTCAACATTGCGAGCCCTCAGATGGAATTTCCATGGCCACAGATATTTTCACAGACAGGGCGAGTTTGCAATCCGAGAGACAGTGCGAATCCGGAACCGCAACACCCGGCGGGCTGCAGGGTCGAGCACGAACAGGTCGGCGTCATTGCCCAGGGAAACGTCGGCCGGGGATTCCATGCCCTCCCCGACACGGCTGCTAAGGTCTTCGGTATAGACGTGCTGCCCGGCCAGCGTCCAGATTTGAAGCCGGCGATTGCCGCTGTCGGCCACAACCAGGAAGTTGTTGCCGAAAAATGAAAGGCCGGTGATGTCGTCCATCTGATCCGGCGCAGTTCCCGGCCTGCCCCAGGCGGCGACGAATTCGCCATCCTGCGTGAACTTCTGGATGCGGCGGTTGTGCGTGTCCGCGACATAGAGGCAGCCGTCCGCACCAACCGCCAGATCCACCGGATAGTGAAACTCGCCGGGCGCGTGGCCATCGCGGCCCCAGCGTCTTACAAAGCGGCCGCCGGTGTCGAATTTCTGCACGCGGTGGCCGTCAAATTCCAGCACGTAGATCTTTCCCTCGCGATCCACCGCCACACTGACCGGCCCCAGGAAGCGGCTGTGTGGCGGTCCGGCAATCTCCCCCAGCAGACTTCCGTCGGGCGAAAAAGCGAAAACTCGTTCGGCAGAATAGTCGGCCACATAGATTTTGCCGTCCGCCACGGCGACGGCGGCGGGCCGCTCAAGTCGCTCGTGGGTGAAGGCGCGCAGCAGCCGCCCCTGCGCGTCAAATCTGTGGATGTAACGGCTGCCCGCATCGGCGATGTAGAGGGTACCCAGGGCATCCCCCGCGATGCTGAGCGGGAGGCTCAGCTTGCCCGGCCCCTCTCCGGCCTGACCCCACGCGGCGAGGTAGTCCAACGAGGCAGGCGGCTCAGCCGCCGATTCCCTGCCGCGCGAACATCCAACTGTCAGAAGAAGCAGAGGCAGCGACAGCAGCAGTTTCATAACATTTTATTTCTTAACAGTCTCAACGGAGGAGATTTCCAGTTCCAGCGGTGGACCATAGGCAACCAGCAATCCGACCACGCGCACGAAGCTGCCGGCGTGCGAAGCAAGTTGCGCGGCCACGCCGCCGGGGCGCACGGCAAACCACTGTAGGTTGTTCGGGAGCCGCAACCGATATCCGGAATCGGTTTGCTCCACGCGGGCTTGCAGGCTGAGCCGAAAGTCGCGGGTTTCGTAGCCAGCTTTGCGAATCGCACTGCGGAAACGTTCCGGCTCGAGCGCCGCGCCGGGCTTCAACTCCACGACCACAGTTCTGTCCTCCAAATCTACGCGAGCGGCAGCGACGCCATCCTGGCGCCGTACGGTCTTTTCGACCGCGAAGGCTCAAAACGGTCAGGTCATGCCGTTGACGCCGATGCGCACCTGCTCGATTTGCGCCGCGGCCGGAGCGGCAAGCAACGCCGCAGCCGCCAGAGTCCACAACGCACGTTGACAACCAATTCGCAGCTGCGCCGGTATCGGCAGCCGATTGCCCTGCGCATCGCGCGCGCCGGTGGGGCCGGTAGGAATCTTGATGCCCAGAAGAAAGGCAGCGTCAGAGCGGCTCTCCGGTGCGAGCCGCTTCCAGAAGCGATACTTCCCCCTCACCACCAAGTCGCCCAGGCCAGTCAGCGTCCGGTCGCCGGGCTGCACTACATTCTCCAGGCGCTTCACCACCAGGGGCGCAATAATGGTCACATTGAAGTCCGGCGCCGGAGCCAGGTTGAAAACAAACGGCTGCGCATAGACGAAAACGCGCAGGTTCTGCGGATTGGGCTGCTCGCTGCCCCCACCCAGCAGCCGGTCAACAATGCTGAATTGCGAAAAGGTGCGGATGGCACGGCCCTGGAAGAATTCCGTGATGCCGCCTTCACCGCGAATTGGCGGAGCCTGTGCCGCTGCTGCCGTATTCAAACAGACACCCATCAATGTCAGCCTGAAACACGCAGTGCACAGCTTGCGGACCGCCGTAAGACAGCGCAAATTGCCCTACCCTCTTAGCCAGCTTCGGAGCCAGAACTCCAGTCGGCTAAACCACAAAGCCCCCATATGAACGGAGCTGACCAGCAGCACCCAGCGGCTCAGGCGGTGGCAGTGGCCCCGTATCCAGGTCAGCTAGTGCGCATAGCCAAGGAATCAGATTGACCCCAAAAACAACCGGGGCCTCAACTCGGCAAGGAGCGCACCGGCCGCCGCGGCGCCGCCAACCGCTACCAGCGAGAGCAGCGCCGGGAAGACCCCACACCAGGGCACGGACAACAGCAGACCGACCAGACTCAAAAGGTTCGCTGGCATGTTTCGCTGCACATGGACCGAGCCAAAGACGCAAGACGACGGCAGCATCAAGCTTATTGCGAGAACTTGAAGATGGCATCCATCAGCTCGTCATAGACCTTCGGGTCGGAGCGACGGATGGCCTCCGTGGCGCAATTCTCCAGATAGTTCCGAAGCACGATGCGGCTCACCTGCCGCAGGGCGTTCTGCGCAGCCGACAGTTGCGTCAGCACCTCAAGGCAGGGCCGCTGCTGTTCGAGCATCTCTTGCACGCCGCGGAGCTGGCCTTCGGCGGCTTTCAGCCGCCGGATGCAGTTCTGCTTGCGCTCATCAGTGTAGATGGGCAGAACCTCGCTATTCGCAGGCATGGGTCTCCTTTTCCGCCGGACTGCAGGCAGCCAGGGGCTCCGGCTGCCCACATTGCAGACGCTTCCGGAAGTTATTTCTTCACGGGTTCGCAGCAGCACTTCTCGATGGTCTTCTTCGCCAGCGGGCAATAGAGCTTGTCCCCGCGCTGCTCGCAACAACATTTTTCAATCTTCTTGTCGGTGAGCGTACACCGCAGCTTGGCGTCCTGCGAATGCAGCGGACCAACGGTAACCGGCCCGGCCAGCAAGACGGAACCTAATAGCAAAGAAGCAAGACGACGCATGGCCTCCTCCAGAAACGTTTCATATACCCCTACCCCGTAGGGGTATATAAGAAGCTCTACCATTCGTCGTGTCTTAAGTCAAACCCTTTCTTGGTATATAGATGTGATTGGCGGCAGCATTCAGGTCAGATTACACTTCGGTCTACTAGGGAAGGTCTCCGAAGCTGATGCCCACGCCGCGGGCGGCCCGGAGGTAGTCGTCGTCGGGCGGCACAAGCCTCAAGGCGCCAACGGCCTGGGCCAGCGGCACTGATTGTATCTTGCCGGAGCGCAGGCAAACCATGTGCCCGAACTTGCCCTGGGCGACCAGGTCGGTGGCGCAGACGCCGAAGCGCGTGGCCAGGTTACGGTCGAATGGGCTCGGTGAGCCGCCGCGCTGGATGTGGCCGAGCACGGTTAGGCGGACTTCTTTGTGCAGATAGTCGCGGATGGCTTTGGCAACCAGTTCGGCGACGCGACCCTTTCTTGCTTCCGGAAACGGGTTGCCGAGCCCATCGTGTTCCGGCAGATTCGCGCCTTCGGCCACCACCACCAGGCTGAACGTGCGGCCCAGCTGTTCCCGGCGGCGGATCTTGGCGCAGACATTTTCGATGCTGAACCGGATCTCGGGGATCAAGATGACGTCGGCGCCGCCGGCCAACCCCGCCTGCAGCGCAATCCAGCCGGCGTCGCGGCCCATGACTTCGATAACCATTACACGGTGGTGACTCTCCGCCGTGGTGTGCAGGCGGTCAATTGCATCCACGACGACGTGGAGCGCAGTGTCAAAGCCAAAGGTGACTTCCGTGGCTTGCAAATCATTGTCAATGGTTTTCGGCACGCCGACGACCCGCAGGCCGAGCTGCGAGAATTCATGTGCGATCTTCAGCGTGCCGTCGCCGCCGATGATGACCAGCGCGTCCAAGCCCATTTTGCGAGCGTTTTCAAGGCACAGGCCGGAGAGGTCGCGCACAACTTTCTTGCCGTCTTCCACCAGGGGGTAAGCGAAGGGGTTGCCACGGTTGGTGGTGCCGAGAATCGTGCCGCCACGAGGGAGGATGCCGCGCACGCTTTCGTAGTTTAGCTCGCGGCAACGGTCGGGCCAGATGAGCCCATCGAAGCTGTTTGTCACGCCGATGACACGCCAGCCGTAATCGCCCAGCGCTGCTTTGACTACGCCGCGGATGACAGCGTTCAGCCCGGGAGCGTCGCCCCCGCCGGTGCAGACACCAATTGTGCGAATCGAATCGGTCATGCTGATGCTCCTGCGAGTTCGCGACTTTCATTCTACGCGCGGTGCAGTAACATGCAAAGTTTTCCGCGCTTGAAGACCTCTGACAGGTTTCTGGTAGGCTCGCGGCCGGGAGGAGTGATGAAACCGCTCGCAATGCTCGAACCGCTGAGACTGCTCACGATGCGCGTGGCCCCAGGGATAATCTTCATCTATCACGGCTTCCCAAAGCTGTTCACCGGCACTGCCGAGGCCATGGAGTTTTTGAGAGCCTGGGTCTGCCCGGCTGGCTCGTCTACCTGGCGGGTGTTGTGGAGTTTTTCGGCGGCTGGCTGCTGATTGCGGGCCTGTTTACTCGAGCGGCCGCGCTGCTGCTGGCCGGGGAGATGGTCGTTGCGATCTGGGCGGCGCATTCGGGCCGGGGGATCCTGGTTGTTTCCGAGTATGAGTTGCCGCTGGCGCTGGCTGCGGGAACGTTTACGCTGGCGGCAACCGGAGCGGGCGCCATTTCGCTCGACCGCCTGGACCCAAAACAAAGCCGCTGATGTATCGAAGGGGAAGCTCGCTGATGAGGTGTGCGGAGCGCGGGCGGCGGTTCCGAGCACGGGGCTCGCCCCCGCTGTGAGCGTGCAGACTTGGCCAACCGCAGGCGTCGGCGGTCTCCTGAGGCGAGAGCGGCCCGACCGCATTGGCTCAGGCTGAACGCTGCGCCACGAGTGCGGCTACGTGTTCGACTGCGTGGAAGGCTGCGGTGCAGGCGCCGTCTGTTGCGCCTGCTGCGGCGCCGGCAGCGGGGCTTCCGGCATAATCAGCCAGGCCAGCAGATAGGCGATAACGCCCGGGAAAATCCCGGTGAAAACGACCACCAGCACCCAGACCAGCCGCACGATTGTGGAATCCACATCCAGATATTCGGCCACACCTCCGCAGACGCCCGAAATTTTGTTGTCGGTAGCCGAGCGCATCAGGCGCTTGCCCGCAGTGGATGACTTCGGCGCCGCATGCTGTCGCGAGCCGCAGAAGTAGCAAAAATTGGAATAGTCGGCAATTTCTCTTTGGCAAAACGCGCAGATCATCTCTGCCCCCTTCGAGCGGCAACCGCTCTCATCTATTCTATACGCACCATGGCAGGAAAAGTTCCTCGCTCACCGGATAAGCACCGCCTCGGGCCACCAGCCTTTCCAGCTACCGGCGGCGCACAATCAGGCAGTCAGCCATCAGGTCGTGCAGCGCCTGCTTCCTGCTTGTCAGCCCGGCCAGCACAAACGCAAGCAGACCAAGAAGCGTGAGCATTGCAATCAGGGTGTAGTGAAACGGCTCGCGCGCATACCGCGAGAGCAGGAAAAAGCTGGTCAGAAATTGCAGGGCGATGAATTTTCCCAAGTGCCGTCCGGTGGCGCGCCAGAAACTGATGCGCCGGCCGGCCAGGTCGGTGACGACCAGTCCGATGACCTGCTTGCCCAGCGTGGCCTGCTTGCGCGAGCTTTCCAGCAGCGCGAAATAGAGCCACACAATTACGCTGTTGATGATCTCCAGCGGGAGCGCGATGGCTTCAATTTGCCGCTGGAGAAAATCGGGGTCAGGCCGCAATTCCTGGCCGGTGCCCTGCAGATGCGAGACCAGACCCACCACGACGACCGCAAGCGAAACCAGAAACAGCAGGAAGCTGTCAATGATGTACGCGGCCGCGCGGAGCCAGAAACCGGCGTAGCGTACCTCGCCAATCGAAGCAATAACCGCTTGGGCTGGAGCGGGTACTTTGCCGGCAGGAATCTGCGTTTCACTGTGCTCGTGCGGCGCAAGGGATGAGGGATCCACGAAAATCTCCGGCTGCGGCTGCTGTGGTTCCGAATCCAGTGTCCTGGCTGCTTCCGGAACTTTCGCATCGGCGACCGCCCGCCCGCACGAGGGGCAGAAGCGTGCGTTTTCGGTCAGTTCGGTTCCGCAGTCCGGACAGGCATTCTTCATGGCACTCGGTGAACGGGGTGCATCGTAGCAGACCATCGGGTCGGCCTCAAGCGCATCACCGGCTGGTCATCGGAGAACAAAACGGACAGCAGTGTAGAGGCAACCGCCGCGACAGGCCGTGCACAAAACGAAGACCCGCTAGAAAGCGGCAAGGTCTTTCACGGCGCGGACGATGTCTTCGCTCTGCGGCAGGATGGCGTCTTCGAGCTTCGGCTGGTAGGCACAGAAGGTGTCTTCGGCGGCCACGCGCCGAACGGGCGCGTCGAGCTCCTCGAACAACTCATCGGCGATGCGCGCGGCAATCTCTGCGCCATAACCCCATGAAAGCGAGTCTTCGTAGGCCACAATCACGCGGCTGGTCCTGCGTACGCTGGCGGCAATCGTTTCCCAGTCGTAGGGACTGAGTGTACGCAGGTCTACGATTTCCACAGACACGCCCTGCCGCTCAAGCTCGGCCGCAGCCACTTCCGCGCGGCGCACGACCGCGCCATAAGTGATGACGCTGACGTCGGTGCCTTCGCGGACGATTCGCGCCTTGCCGAACGGAATCGTGAAGTCCGGACCGGGATACTGCGAGCGGTTATACGGCTGGCGGTAGAGGTGCTTGTGCTCGAGGAACATCACCGGGTCGTCGGCGCGGATGGCGGTGCGCAGCAGCCCGCAGAGGTCGAGCGCCGTCGAAGGCATCACCACCCGCAACCCCGGACAGTGCGTGAAAATCACCTCGCCACACTGGCTGTGGTAGATGGCGCCGCCGGTCAGGTAGCCCCCGATGGCTACCCGGACCACGGCCGGCGATTTGAACTTTCCGGCCGAGCGCCAGCGAATCAAGGCCAATTCGTTGCGGAGCTGCATCATGGCCGGCCAGATGTAATCGAAGAATTGGATTTCCACCACCGGCTTCAGCCCGCGGGTAGCCATGCCGATGGCCCGGCCCACAATGTTGGCCTCCGCCAGGGGTGAGTTGAATACGCGCGCCGAGCCGTACTTGCGCTGCAAGCCAGAGGTGGCCTTAAACACGCCGCCTTTGCCTTTGACTTTCTCAAGGTATTCTTCGCGGGTGCAGTCGGCCACGTCTTCGCCGAAGACGACGATGCGTTCATCGCGCCCCATTTCATCCATCAGGGTGCGCGAGACCATCTCGACCATCGTCACCGAATTGCCCTCCAGCTTGGCTTCCGATTCGAATTCCTCGGAGGCGGGATCCACATCCGGGGAATAGACCCACAGACGCACCGAATCTTCCGAAGGCAGTTCGGCTGCAAGCGCACGGTCAGTGGCTTCCTTAATTTCCTCGTCCACCTCAGCTTCCAGCGCCTCGAGTTCTTTTTCCTCAAGAATGTTTTCCCGCACCAGGAACAATGCGAATTTGGGCACCGGGTCGCGGCGGGCTTCTTCTTCGCGCTCGGAATCAGGCTTGTAGAGTTTTTCGTCGTCGGAAAGCGAATGCGAGTAAGGCCGAATCACGTGCGCGTGCACCAGCGCCGGGCCGCGACGCGCGCGGCAGTGCTCGACGGCCTTCTTGCAGGCCGCAAAGCTTTCGAGTGGTTCGGTGCCGTCGCACTCCTCAATCAGCAAGCCGGGAAAATTCCGCAGCAGCTTCGAGACGTTGCCGCCGGCCGTCTGAACTTCAACGGGCACGCTGATGGCGTAGCCGTTATCTTCGACCATGAACAGCACGGGCAGCTTTTTGGTGCAAGCGGTGTTCAGCGCCTCCCAGAATTCCCCTTCGCTGGTGGTGCCGTCGCCGCCGGAGACGTAAACGACTTCGTCCTTCTGATGCCGCACCGCATCGCCGAGCGGAGCTTTCTTGGCCAGGTCGAGCGCCTTGGGGAATTTATCGTAATAGAGGGATGCTTCCGCCGCGCCCACCGCCTGCAGCCACTGCGTGCCGGTGGGCGAGGACTGGCTGACGATGTTCAAATCCTGATGACCCCAGTGCGAAGGCATCTGGCGCCCGCCGGAGTTGGGATCGTCTTTTGCGCCCACGGCTTCCAGCAGCATCTCATACGGCGTCATCCCCAGCGCCAGGCAGAGCGCACGGTCGCGGTAGTAGGGATAGAACCAGTCGTAGGCCGGTTTCAGATTCAGCGCCGCCGCGACGAGAACGGCCTCGTGGCCCGCGCCGCTGATTTGAAAATAAATCTTGTTCTGCCGCTTGAGCTGGATTTCGCGGTCGTCGAGCCGCCGGGAAAGATACATTGTCCGGTAAATCTGAATCAGCGTGTCGCGGTCAAGTCCCTGGTATTTCGAAGCGTCGAATTTGGCCGTCTTGACGCGATTCTGTACCGGCATCCGGCACTCCTTTTCGAAAACTGCGCGATTCGCTGCGGAAACAAATATTATAGCCCAGCGCGGCAACCCGGGGCGAACGCGAATCAACACGTGCCGCGGCGCAGCTAACCCTTCCGGGCTAGGAAGATGCCACAGCCAGCGGAGCGTGGACCGATTTCAGGCGCAGGTCTCGCTGCGGGAACGGGATTTCAATCCCGTTTCGCGAAACGCGCGAAAAATGGAGATGTACAGGTCGCTGGCCAGAATTTTTGGCGTCTGTACCTGCCGAATCGTCCACACGCGCAGCTCGAAATTCAGGGCGCTGTCGCCAAAGCCGGTGAAGATGACCTCTGGCGGCGGCGCATCCATGACATCAGGATGCTGCCGCGCGGTTTCCGGCAGCACCGCGCGCACTTTTTCCGGATCGCTGCCTAGGAAACCCCCAGCGGGATGGCGAAACGCACCTGGCGGTCGTTGGCCGTTCAGTTGATGACGCGCGTGGTGGTGAATTCCGAGTTGGGCACGACGATGACCACGTTTTCGTTGGTGCGCACCCAGGTGCTGCGCGCGGGGATGCGCACCACGTCGCCGTAAACCCCGCCGACTTCGATGCGGTCGCCCACCTTGACGGGCCGTTCGACCAGCAAGACGAGGCCGCTGATGAAGTTGTTGGCGATATTCTGCAAACCAAAGCCGATCCCGATGCCGACAGCGCCGCCAATCACCAACAAGCTGTTCAGGTTCACTCCGGCCGATTGCAGGCCCACCATGACGCCGACGGCAAACACCAGATAACTGACAATCCGCGCCAGCGCATACTGCTGCCCCGCATCCATCGAAGTGTGCGCAGCAGCCGAAGCTGCAGGAAACGCCGCACCAGCGAGGCCAGCACTGCCAGGAAGGCCAGAAACAAAACCGTTTTCAGGAGGAACCCGGTCGTCACCTGAAAGTTCCCCAGCGTGAGGTATGGCCGCGCGAGCCGGTCGCGGGCCTCAGCAATGAACCCGTGCAGCCAGGCAGGAGTCAGCTCCGGAGGCAGCAGCCCGCATCCAAGCACGCCCAGAAACAGCACAGTCAGCAGGCCGAGAATCCATGTTCGAATGGAGTTTTTCATAGCGTCGTGTCTCCGTCCGGGGATGGAAATGGGTCAGGAAGAGTATAGCGGCGCGGGAGGATGATATGGATAAACCGGCGGTTTCAAGCGAGGGATTCAAACTGTTCGCGAACAGTGTTGAACTTCCCTTCGCCGCCGCGGATTATTTCTGGCGAGGCGTCCCTAAACGGCGCCTCGGTCTGCAAACGGTCGAGCCAGCGCTGGTGGGAAAGTTTCTCGTGGTCAGAAAAATCCAAGCGCACCAGCACGCGGATGCGCTCGGGGCCGTCTTTTTTCTCCGGGGATTTGCGCTCGAACTTGAGCTGCATCTTGTCGCCCAGGCGGAAGGCCTGCCGCCAGCTTTCTACGCGGTGCCGGGCCTGCTGGGCGGCGTCCTCGTCTGTCCCGAAGTCGAAAACCAAGAAGGTCTGCGCCATGGCCAAGCATTTAGCCGCCCGCACCCGAAAATGTCAAGCAGTGCACCCAGTGAGTCGCAACCGCACACGCTGCAAGCATCTCCCGGACTTGGGCGACGAAGAATGGATCGTGGATCAGGAAACGCACCAGAAGCGGTGCATGGCGTAAGCCGGCGGCAGCTCCACTGACCTGGGCCCTGGCGAACGAACTTAGGCTTGACAGTGTATATGTGAATTGATAAAAGCAAGATTTATTCGGAAAGATAGCGCTCAGGTTCGCCGACTGAATTTCGGCGGGGCAGTTTTGCATCTGAATCCAGCCATGACGGGGCGCAGACCCATTGCCGTTTTCTGGCTGCTGATGTGGGCCGTGGGCACCGTAGGTGCATCGCTTGGCCCGTCGCTACATGGCGTCGGACATGACTGTGAGTGCAGTGAATGGATCTGCGTCTGTCGGCACGATTCGCCGGGCAGACTGCATCGCGCAGATGAGCTTCCTGCGGCGCATTCATCCCACAACAGTAAGACAGAAGCTGCCGAAGCCAGCGGCACCGCATGCCACAAACCGGGTAAAGAGAGCGAACAGCCCTGCACCATGTCCGCCTGCGGCAGCCAGCAGACCAACGACGGCCTGCTCACGGGCCTGCTCGCAACTTTGCGGGAGCCGGAGGCTGTTGGCACGCCCACGCTGGCAGGCTACTCAGAGCCGAGCGGACCCCTCAGCTTCATAGCTTCTGATCTCGGCCTCGAACCTCCTCCTCCTCGTTTCCTCTCTTTCTAACCGAAATGTTACACATGCCCTGCCTGGCAGGGCCAATCCGGTTCGTCCGGAAAGAGAGGAGGAGATCTCCATGCAGGTGCGCATTTCTCTGCGGTTCGTTCTGGCCTTACTAATCGGGTTCTTCAATGGCAGCTTGCCAGCTGCAGCGGCTGTGCTCGACGAGCCGGCTTCGCTCAGCGGAGCCGTAAGCGACCCGACAGGCGCCGTGGTGGCGCAAGCTACAGTCGTGGCGACGCACAGCGAAACACAACAAACCTTTGAAACGAGCACCGACGCGCAGGGGCGCTACCGATTTGCTTCATTGCCGCGGGGCCGCTACCACGTGGAAGCATCTGCGGCCAACTTCGGCCGGGTGACGCAAACAGTAACGCTAACCGACGGGCAAGTTGCCGAGCTCGATTTTCGCCTGCCGCTGCGGCCCGTCGCGCAGACTGTCATCGTCAGCGAAATCCCGGACGAGGTGGTTGCACAATTTCAAAGCGTTCCCGGCGGGGTGGCTTTGATAGCGGGAACAGAGATTCAGCGATCCCAAGCTGCCACGCTGAAAGACGCCCTGGCCTTCACGCCCGGCGTGCTGGCGCAGTCGCGCTTCGGGGCCGACGAAAGCCAGCTCTCCATCCGGGGCTCGGGCCTGCGCAACAACTTTCACGCGCGCGGTCTGAATCTGCTGGTCAATGGCATGCCCTATCAGGATGTTGACGGCTCGAGCGACTTCGAATCGCTTGAACTGATGGCTACCGACCGCGTGGAAGTCTGGAAAGGCGCCAACGCGCTGCGTTATGGCGGCAACACGATGGGCGGGGCTATCAATTTCGTGACCAAGACCGGCGACTCTGCTGCGCCGGTGGAGCTGCGCGTTGTTGGCGGCGCCTTCGGTTTCTACAAAACACAACTGGCCAGCGGCGGCGCGGTCGGGCCGTTCAGCTACTATGCCAGCTACACGGCCAGCGAGATGAACGGTTACCGCGAGCACAGCCAGCAGGGAAGACACCGGCTGTTCGCCAATTTCGGCTGGCGCGTCAGTCCGAACACAGATGCGGCGGTAGACATCATCTATGCCAACGTGGCCGAAAAACTGCCCGGGGCACTCACGCTCAGCGAATTTCTTGCCAACCCGCGACAAGCCGAGGCTGCCAAAGTCAGCGGCGACTGGGGCCGCTTCTACAACTATGTGCGCGTTGGCATGCGCGTCCGGCATGAGTTGAACCGCGCGCAGACGCTGGCAATCAGCGTCCACGGCCAGTACCGCAGCATGGACCATCCGATCTTTCAGATTCTTGATCAGGATTCTCGTAACTTTGGCGGTGAAATCCACTACGCCTTCAACGGCACGCTGGGCACAAGGCGCAATCGGTTTGTCATCGGCTTCGCGCCGCAGCACGGCACCGTAGGCGAGCGCCGCTTCGTCAACCTGGGGGCCGGGCAGCCGCTGAGCCAGCGCGGCGCGCTGACTGCCCTGTTCGGCACCGAGTCCACGAATTACGGCCTGTATTTCGAAAACCAGTTTGACCTTAACTCGAAGCTGACCTTCATCGCGGGCGGGCGTGCGGACTGGGCCCGGCGCGAATTCAAAGACCGTTTCCTTTCCGATGGCGACCGCTCCGACGAGCGCACGTTTTCGGCGTTTTCGCCGAAAATCGGCTTCCTCTGGCGCATGAGCGAAAGCGCACAAATGTTCGGCAACGCCTCCCGCAGCTACGAGCCGCCGCTGCTGCTTGAACTGACCAGCTTCGGCGCGCCGGGATTTCTCCCGCTCGAGGCGCAGGATACGTGGCAATTGGAGATCGGCACGCGCGGGCAGCTAGGCAGCCGGTTGGAATGGGATTTCGCGTTTTTCGACGCAGAGATTGAGAATGAGTTCATCAACGAGAACGTGCAGCCATTCCCCGGCGCTCCGTTCACGATTCCGAGCTTCCGCAATTCTTCGGACACGCGCCACCTTGGCATCGAACTGGGCACCGGCGCATTGCTGGCCGAGAGCTTGGCCTCACCCGGGGACAGGCTCGCTTGGCGCCTGGCCTATACCTGGTCCCGCTTCCGGTTCGTAGACGACCCAGTCTTCGGCGATAATTACCTGCCCGGCGCGCCGCGGCACCTGCTGCGCAGCGAGCTGCGCTACACGCACCCGCGCGGCTTCTGGGTGGCGCCGAATCTCGACTGGTCGCCTGCCAGCTACTTCGTGGACAGCAGGAACACCGCGGTCAACGCGGGCTACGCGGTTATGAATCTGAAAGCAGGCTACGACTGGGCAGCCGGCGGTAACATGGTCGCCAGCTTCTACTTTGAGGCGGCAAATCTCACCAACCGCAATTATTCCGGCTCGGTGCAGGTGGACAACGCCCTGGGCCGTTTCTTTGAGCCAGCCAACGGCCGGTCGGTGTACGGCGGTTTGAGCTGGCGCTTCGGGAGGTGAGCCATGTCTGGGCGGGTCCTAGCGTTGCACGCACGGGCCGGCTTGGGAATTGCGTTGTTGTCCGCCGCCTGCACAACAAGCGGGCGCGCGCCGGGAATCCAGCTTGAACGGGAACCGCGCGCCGTTCTTGCTGCGCTGGGAGTCGAATCGGCACGATTTCCGAAGCTCGCGGTGGCTGCTTCCGGGGCACTGTACCTTCTCGCGGTTGAAAAAGCTGAAAGTAGCGAACGGCTGGCACTGAGCATCTCACACGACGGGGGAGACACATTCGGCACGCCGGTTCCAGTGAGCGCTGCCGGGGCAGCGATTAGTGCGCATGGCGAAAACAGCCCGGCGCTCGCGCTGACACCCACGGAAATCTACGTGCTCTGGGAGCAGCGACGCGAAGACGGCTACACCGACATCCTGATTGCGCGCTCGTTGAATTTTGGCCGCAGCTTTGATCTGCCCATCTCCATAGTGCGCAAAGCCCGGCCGTCGTTCCACGGCTTTGCCAATCTGGGCGTGGCCCCAAACGGCGAGGTGTTTATTGCCTGGCTGGACGCCCGCGACGAACCCGAACGCCCGGGGACGTTTGCCGTGTACCTGGCGCGATCGGCCGACCGCGGCGCTTCGTTTGGCGAAAATGTTCGTGTGGCGCAGTCGGCCTGCCCGTGCTGCCGCGTGGCGGTGGCGGTCGGTAAGAATGGCGAAGTTTATGTTGCCTGGCGGAAGGTATTCGAAGGCGATGTGCGCGACATCGTCATTTCTACGTCCGCGGACGGAGGCAATTCATTTGCCCCGCCGGTGCGCGTCGCCGCGGACAACTGGCGCATCGCCGGCTGCCCGCATTCCGGGCCCGCGATTGTGTCTTACAATGGCCGGCTCTACGTGGCCTGGATGTCGGAAGCACGGGGCAGCAGCGTCGTGCAGGTTTCTTGGTCGGACGACGCAGGAAAGAGATTTGCTCCTCCCGTCGTGGTCTCCGAAGGAATTCTCGACGCCAATCATCCGTCGTTCTCTCTTTCCCCCGATGGAAGGCTAACGCTCACCTACGAAGGCCGGCCTGCCGGGCAACAGCACTGGCCGCGCGCACGCCCCTATTTCGTAGGTATTACAGGGACCGGTGAAGTAACTATTCCCGTGGAGGTGCCGGCCGGAGAGCGCTCGGCGTACTACCCCGTGGTTGCCGCGGGCACGGCAGGCCGCACGTATTTCGCCTGGACCGAGCCGGGCCATCCGGCAAGCCGGCTGCTACTGTGCCGCGGGAGGGCGAGCAGGTAAGCTGCTTTCCTGAACGGTCTGCTGAAAGATGGCTTTCGAGGTTGCGCACTGCCCTTGTTGCTCGGTTCCGTACCCTAGTGGACTTGGGCCCTCCCGAAAAACAGAGCCTCCAACGCGCTTGCGCGCGGCCTTGCGGCGTGCTAGCCTTAGCGAACAAAAAGCGAAGGAGGAGCAATGCCCCATTCCCTCGCCGCGCGCAAGGCCGCGACGCTGGCCGCGGCCGGCCGCAGTGACGCACTTCAGGAAGCATTGCAGGCGCTGGCCGACAAGGCCGAGCGCCTAGCCGGCACGCAGCCGCCGGATGAGGAAGTCATCACCGCGGTCGAGCATCTGCCTGCGCGCGAAGCCCGGTGGGCGCCGATGCCCTCCTGGGTGCGTCCGGAGCTGGCTGGTGCCTATCGCGACAAGGGCATCGAGCAACTCTACTGGCATCAGGCGGCAGCGGTGGAGCACGTCCGCGCCGGCCGCAACGTGGTCGTGGTCACGCCCACCGCATCGGGCAAGACCGTCTGCTACAACCTGCCGGTGCTGAATGCGGTGCTTGAGAATCCGGACACGCGCGCGCTGTATCTGTTCCCCACCAAGGCGCTGGCGCAGGACCAACTGGCCGAGCTGGATGACCTCGGCCGGAGACTGGAAAACGTCTTCGGCGTGTACACCTATGACGGCGACACGCCGGCCGACGCCCGACGCGCCATCCGGCAGAAGGGCCACATCGTCATCTCCAACCCGGACATGCTGCACACCGGCATACTGCCGCACCACACAAAATGGACTCGCGTGTTTGAAAATTTGCGCTACATCGTGCTCGATGAGTTGCACAGCTACCGCGGCGTCTTCGGCAGCCACCTGTGCAACGTGCTGCGGCGGCTGCGGCGTATCGCACGCTTCTACGGTTCGGAGCCGCAATTCATCTGCTCATCAGCCACCATCGCCAACCCGGGTGAGCTGGCCGCCCGGCTCACTGAGGGGCCTGTTGAGGTCGTGGACGAAAATGGAGCTCCTTCGGCAGAGAAATTCTTCGTCTTCTACAACCCGCCGGTGGTCAACCGCAACCTGGGCATCCGCCGCAGCTACATCAACGAAGCCACGCACGTGGCGCAGGAGTTCCTGAGCCGCGGCCTGCAGACGATCCTGTTTGCCAACAGTCGCCTCAACACCGAGCTTATGCTGACCTACCTGCAGCAGGCAAACCCTGCATTTCCGGGGATGCCAGCGGCGGTTCGCGGCTACCGCGCTGGCTACCTGCCCGGCGAACGCCGCGAAATCGAACGCGGGCTGCGCGACGGGCGAATCCGCGGCGTGGTAGCCACTAACGCGCTCGAGCTGGGAATTGATATCGGCTCGCTCGACGCCGCGGTCATGGCCGGTTATCCCGGCACGATTGCCTCCACCTGGCAGCGCGCCGGACGCGCCGGCCGCCGCCAGGGAGTCTCCTGCGCAGTGCTGGTAGCCTCGTCGGCGCCGCTCGACCAGTTTATCGTCCGTCACCCCGACTATTTCTTCGGCCGGTCACCCGAACACGCTTTCATCCAACCCGATAACCTCGAGATTCTCGTCAATCACCTGAAATGCGCCGCATTCGAGTTGCCGATTGCACCCGATGAAAAATTCGGCAGTGCGGACATTGCCGAGATCTGCGAACAGCTCTCCGACGCGGGTTTTCTGCACTTCTCAGCCGGTCACTGGCACTGGACGCAGGAAGCCTACCCCGCCGACGCTATCAGCCTGCGCGCCGTGACCTCTGACAACTTCGTGATTGTGGACACGACCGGCGAGCCGGATGTCATCGGCGAAGTGGACTTCCCGAGCGCTCTGACCACCGTCCACCCGAAGGCGATCTACCTGCACGGCGGGCAACAGTATCACGTCGAGCGGCTCGACTTCGACGAGCGCAAGGCCTATGTCAAGCGCGTGGACGCGGATTACTACACCGACGCGATTCGCTACACCGAAGTCCGCGTGCTCGACCCTGCCGCGGAAGTTCGGCTCGCCAAACAAAGCGCTCAATCCGGCAACGAGCTGATTACTGCCCTTTCGGGGTTGCGCGCCTGGGGCGACGTGCTGGTGCGCTCGCAAGTCGTTGGTTTCAAGAAAATCAAATTCCTTACCAATGAAAATGTCGGCGCGGGAAAACTCGAGCTGCCCGAAAACGAAATGCACACCACGGCATTCTGGCTTACGCTCGAGCGGCCGCTGGTAACGTCGCTGCCGTTTGCGGTGTCTGAGCGGCAGGCCGGGATGTACGGCCTGCTCTACGCGCTGGAGACCGTTGCCACGCTGCTGCTGATGTGCGACCGCCGCGACATCGCCACCGCCCTCGGCGAACGCCCCCACGCTCCCAATAGAGAGGCCAACTCAGGCAATCTGAAGATTGCTTTTGTAGGGTCGCACTTTGGTTCGATCGAACGGCTCTCGCAGACAGAGCCGGACGGACCCGCGCGCGGGACCGCCTCTGCACGAACAGAGGAAACATTGCGCGAATTTTTTGAGCCGAACCTGTACCTGTACGACGCCTATCCCGGAGGCATCGGCTTCAGCGAGCCCTTGTTCCGCAACTGCGAGGCTTTGCTACGCCGAACCCGAGAGCTGATTGCCGCCTGCGGCTGTGCGGCCGGGTGTCCGTCGTGTGTGGGGGCTTTCGGCGAGCGCCACGAACGCGCCAAAGAAGCTGCGCTCGCGATCCTCGACCGGTTGATTGCCTGACGCAGGTCTTTGGGTCGCGGTTTTAGCGGGGTGAGATGCGGAACTTTGAATGGCGCCATGTAGCAGGGGCTTGACGCGGCCACCGTTTCCGCACATTTACCAGCACCGGAAAGTATGAAGAAGCTCGACGACAAGTTTTCACGGCTCGCGGCGCTGAAGCCGGTTCGAAAGCACAACTCTTCGGCAGCGCGCACCGTGAAACCCCTCCCGGGGCGCGAATCAACGCGTAACGGCGATGAACTCGCCGAACTGCTGGGCGCGGAAGTCACTCGCAACCGCTACGGCACGCACCTGCGCATCCGCCGCTGGTTCCCTGCTCCGGGGATTCTTGCGCCCGCGCCGAACGTTTTGCGTTTGCTCGTTCCCGGGGCACCCGCAACGGCCTCAAGAATTGACGACTGGCTTTTCCTCGACACCGAAACCACCGGACTGGCTGGCGGCACGGGCACCTATGCGTTTCTGGTGGGTGTGGCGTGGTGGGATGGCGCCGGGCTTGAGGTCGAACAGTTCCTGATGCGTGATTACAGTGAGGAACACTCGCTACTTGCCGCTCTGGCCGAGCGGCTTAATCAACGCCGCGTGCTGGTCACCTTCAACGGGAAATCGTTCGACTGGCCGCTGCTGGAGACGCGTTTTCACTTGACCCGTACGATTGCGCCGCGGAGCCCGTGTGCCCACCTCGACCTGCTGCACCCGGCGCGGCAGCTGTGGTCGTACCGGGCCGGCGGGCCGGCTTCGGTGCGGCTCACGGAACTCGAGCGAGAGGTCCTCGGGTTTCAAGCGCTGGGTTACGACCGACGAGACGATTTTCCCTCGGAGCTGATTCCGCAGGCCTACTTCGACTACCTGCGCGGCGGCCCGGCTGCGCCGCTCGCGGCAATCGCGCGGCACAACCAGATGGATCTGCGCGGACTGGCCGCGCTGGCGGGTAGAGTCGTGTCGCTGGCCGCGGCGCCGGGCACCGCGTCCAGCGAGCCGCTGGAGCTGCTTGGTCTTTCACGGCTGCATCGCGTCCGGGGCGACGCCCGGCGAGCGCGCGAACTCTACGAGATGTCGCTTGCGGCCGGACTGCCTCGCGCGCTCGAACGGGCAGCGCGGCGCGAGCTGGCCTTGCTGGCGAAGCGCGACCGCGACTACGCCCGGGCTACCGCGCTGTGGGAAGAACTTGTCAACGAACCCGGCCCGATTCTCGCTGCAGGGTCGAACTTCCGTTCGATTGCAGGCTGCTCAAAAGCCAAGGCGAGCAGCTTCAAGTTTTCCCCTGCAATGGCCCGAACCGGCGGCGCTGGCTACGGCTGTGAGCTGGACGCTTACGAGCAACTGGCCATCTATTACGAGCACCGCGCGCGGCAACCCGAGCGAGCCGCAGAATTCAGCCGCGCTGCGCTCGGGGCGCTCGAACGCGCTCTGCGCGCCGGGGCCGTCGAACCTTTGCGCTATCGCAGACTGAAGGCCCGGCTCGAGCACCGCCTCGCGCGGCTGGACATCAAACGGCGCCGGCTGGTGGAACTCATCCAGGGCTAGGCAGCCCGTGCCGGAAAGGTTCCCTGCTGCATTCTGCGAAGCTTTCCCCTTCCGGTTGGAGTAGGATACCAGCCCCACAGGCAGCACAGGAGGGCGCCATGGCTACGGCGGGGACAAACATTCTGCGCGAACAGTTGCTCGACCGGCGGCGTCGGCTGGAATCGGCCCTGAAGGCAACGCCGGATAACTCCGCATTGGAGGAACTGCTGGCAGAGGTAGATGGCGCGCTGGGGCGCATACAGACGGGCACATATGGCCTTTGCGAGACCTGTCACGACCCCATCGAGCAAGACCGCCTGCTCAGCGACCCGCTGGCGCGCTACTGCCTGGACCACCTGACGCCATCCGAACAGCGAGCGCTGGAACGCGATTTGGAACTGGCCGCTCAGATTCAGCGCCAGTTGCTGCCGCCGCGTGAACTGCGCGTGGAGGGCTGGGAGGTGCGATACCACTACCAGCCGATGGGACTGGTCAGCGGCGATTACTGCGACCTGATTGCCGACCCGCGGCAGCCGGGCGGGATGTTCTTCGTGCTGGGAGACGTCTCCGGCAAAGGCGTGGCCGCGTCGATGCTGATGACCCACCTGCACGCGATGTTTCGCAGCCTGGCTGGCTTCGACCTGCCGCTGGAAGAAATGGTCGCGCTGGCCAACCGCATCTTCTGCGAAAGCGCGCTGGCCGGGCAGTACGCCACGCTGGTCTGCGGCCGTGCGCGCAGCTCGGGCGAGGTCGAATTGCACAACGCGGGCCACTGGCCTTGCCTGATTGTGAGGCGCGGCGAGATTTCCCCGGTGCATTCTAGCTGCGTTCCACTGGGCATGTTTCCAGTTGGCCAGTTCTACGTGAACCGGATCGTCCTCCAGACGGGCGAAAGCCTGTTTCTATACAGCGACGGTTTGGTCGAAACCAGGAACGCGGCGGGTGAAGAATTCGGCGCCGAGCGTCTGGCGCGCCTGCTGGCCGGCTTCGCTGGAGCTTCCGCGCAGGAATTACTGGAGGGCTGCCTGGCCGAATTGGCCGATTTTCGCGGGAACACCAGAAGGCCCGACGATCTCACCGTGCTGGTGCTGCGCCGCACTTGATAATCCGGCCGGAGGATGCGGATGAAGTGCCGCGCAAAGCAGCTCCGCGCCGGGCGCCGTCCGCTAACGGCATTCGGCCTGCTTCGGTCCGGACTGGGGAGCAGCGGCAGTGTATGGAGCGACGTCGTGGTGTGCTATCGAACGCGGGGCTTCGCGGGAGGCGGGCCTGGGCGCCGCCGGCCAGGCGAGCGCACGAACGATGCGGTCGAACACGTCGCGCGTCGTGCCTTCCACGCTCAAGCACTCGATTGCCGGACAGTACAGGAAGACTTCGCCCGCGTCCGGGGCCGTGAAGGAGAAGAAGTTCGGCCGGCGAAAACGATCTTCCGCCTGCGGGTACTTCCATTCCAGTGCCTCGCTGTACTGGCCGAAGAAGCGCGCGGCGGCGACATCGCTGGCCAGTCGCAGCCGGAACACCAGCAGCGTCTGTTTCGTTTTCTCGTGCTCGATGATGGCGTATCGGTCGCCATCCCACGCGGGTGACAGCGCGAGGGCGCGTTCTTCGCCCAGGTGCTGTTTCAGGACGGCGTGCACGCCGAATTCGCCCATCACGTTTTCGTCCAGCACCTTCCATCCGCGCGGAACGAGCTTCGACAAGTCCGGCAAGGCCACCGGCTCCGGCGTGTAGCCGGAAAAATACATTTCGGGATGGAGAATGTGCTGCGTCGAAGCCGGCGGCTTCTCGAACACCGTGGTGAACTCCGCCCAGCCGGGCACCGAGCGCAGCACCGCCTGCGTGAACGCGGCACCGTGAAGGTAAGGAAACATCAGTGAATCACGGATGTACATCGGCGCCTTGCTCAATTGCGGAGAATCGGAACCTCCGGAGATGTCAAACTGCTGCATCAGCGGGCCGAGGTCGGGCAAGGTGCGCACAGAGACACCCGCGTCGCGAAACAGGTAGTCGAGCATCGCGGCCAGCGCCGAACCTTCCACCACGGCGGTACGGGCGAACACGGCGTCGTCGTTCGGCTTGGCGGCATCCACCCACTCCTCGATCTGAAAATGCTGGTCGTGCAGCGCATGCACCAGCTCGTGCGCCATCACCGTCTCTTGCTCTTCCGGCTTGTTCCAGTCGGCAATGAAAAACTCATTCCCCTTGGGGTCGTACAGCCCGGCGACCTGCTCCGTCAGTAGTTCCACAAGAAACGCTTCGAGGTCGAACCCGTTGGGGATAAGACCGAATTTTTCGAGCACGCGGATGTCTGCATAGCGCTTGGCAGGCTTTTCATCTTCTTCGAGCTCTTTGAGCAGGTAGGCGCGGATTTCTTCGCGTGAGCGCAAACTTTTCTTCAGCGGGCGCTTGACTTCGAGCGAGATCAGCTTGCTGACGTCGGCCATCACGCGGTCGGCCAGCGCCAGAAAATCTTCGTTGGCTCCTCTCGATTCGGAAGTTACCGGCGGCGTGGAGGGCGCGGATTGCTGCGCCGCGGCCACGCCGAGCAGAATCGCGGCAATCAGTCCCAGCACAAGAAACCGGTAACGATTCATTTTCAGGTCAGCTCCATGAGGCGAACCGCCAGCATACCAGCAATTGGACGCAGTCAACCCTCTGCGGGTTTTATACCGCGCGAAAACCACACCATGCCGCCCAGGCGGCGATCCAGCCGCAGCTCGGCGAGCCCGGCCGCGGCGAGCAGGGCGCGCAGTTCGGCTTCGGTGAACCGCCGGCTCAGCTTCTCGGCGGCCCGCGCCCACCAGGCGAGTTTCCTTGTGTCCTTGCGGCTGAGACCCCGTTCCGCGCAATAGAGCCGCATGGCTTCCGGGGTCATCGAATCAGTGGGGTCAAGCGAGGCCATCGTGCCGCTCGCCCTGGTTACGCGGGCCATTTCGCGCAAAACTGGCTCTGGTTGGGGCACAAAATAGATGACGGCCGTGGCTAGCGTCAGATCAAAACTGCCTGCCGCGAAAGGCAAGCAGTCGCATGACGCGCGAAGAAACTGCACCGGAGCGCTTTCGGTGACCGCCAGGCGGCGCGCAATGCGTAGCATTCGCCTCCCGCGATCCACGCCAATCACCCGGCAACCGCGCAGCGCGAGCAGCCGCGCCAGATGACCCGGGCCGCAGCCCACATCGAGCACGCGTGTCCCGGGCGGGGGCGCCAGCCAGTCAGCGAACTCCCCGCGGAGCTCCGCCTCCGGCCCGGAGGCAAGCTTGCGCGCATACCAGTCTGCGCCGATTTCGAAGATGAACTGTTTCAGCCAATCGCTGGTAAGGATACCCACGCCAGTGCCCGTGCGGCTACAGTGTCACGCAGGGGCGGAATTGTCGCCGAGCAGCCGCAGCAGCACGCCCAGCATGTCGGTGACAGTGATAATGCCAACCAGCCGCCGGCCCTCGACAACCGGCAAGCACCCGAACTTCTTCTCCTGCAGTAGCGCGGCCGCCGCGCGGATAGGCGTTTCTGGTGTAACGCTGACCGGGTCGCGCGTCATCACCTTCGCCAGCGGGGTGTTTTCGAAAATCGAGTTGTACTCTTCGGGCGAAATCTTCGTCAGCAGTGAGGGGGAGAGGCGGCCGATGTCGCGATCGGTGATGATACCTACGAGTAGATCGCCATCCACAACGGGCAGGTGGCGGATCCCGCTCCGGCGCAGCAACAGGGCTGCCTCGAGCAGCGTAGAGTCCTGCTGGATACTTGAGACCGGCGAGGTCATGAAGTCACGGACGGTAAATTCCCCGGACATCCCAATTCCCAAAGTGAACCGCGTACGCTGGCGGAGCGCGCAGACGATGTTTTCATGCGCCCGCCGGCAAGTCAAGAAAGGGCGCCGGGCAAGTTGCGCGGCGTGCAAGTGCGGATTTCTGGCCGGATTACCTCTGCCGCCGCGCCTCGCGCGCGGGCCGATCGGCGGCGCGTGCCAAAACCTCTCTGGCGATCTGCAGCGCCTCCCAGGCGGCGGGAAATCCTGCGTAGGGAGCCAGGTGGAGAATTGTTTCGACGACTTCCCGGCGGGTAACTCCGTTGCGCAGGGCCATGCGCAGGTTCAGTTCCAGTCCGCGAATGCGGCCGAGCGCGGCTAGCGCGGCAATCGTCACCAGGCTGCGGGTGCGCCGGTCAAGTCCGGGCCGCGTCCAGATTTCACCCGCCAGAAACGCGAGGACGTAGCGCTCGAAATCAGGCGATAGGCGCCGCCACTGCCGGCGCACCCGCCCGGCTTCGACCGGTCCGAGCATCTCTTTCAGTAGCCGAGCGCCTCGATTGAGCGAACCGACGCCAGAGTCAGCCATGGGAACCCCGCTAGAACAATCAAGATGCGACGACGTTCCAGCCGCCGCAGACGTTCAGCACCTGGCCAGTGATGTTCGCCGCCGAGTCGGACGCCAGGAACAGGACGGCCGAGACCACATCATCTGTGCGCACAAAGCGCTTCAGCGCCGCCGGCGCGATAAACTGCTCGCGGACTTTTTCCAGCGGTAGGCCCAGCGCCCGGGCGCGCGTGGCCAGGACGTCTTCAATCCGCTCGCCTTTCACCGGCCCCGGGCAGATGCAGTTGACGCGCACGCCGAAGGGCCCCGTTTCCTGTGCCAGGGTCTTCGTCAGGCCGACCAGTCCCCACTTCGACGCTGCGTACGGGCTGCGTTGTGGATAGCCCATCCGTCCCGCCAAAGAACCGATGTTCACAATGCAGCCGGCAGCCGCAGGTTCCGTGGCGCTGCGCAGTCGCGGCAGCATCCGCCGCAGTACTTCGCGCGAACAGAGGAAGGCTCCCGTCAGATTCACTTCGAGCGTGCGCTGCCACTCCGAAAGCTCGATCTCCGCCAGGGGAGCGGTCGGACCCATGACCGCAGCGTTGTTCACCAAAATGTGGACGGGACCAAGGGTGGCTTCAGTCTGCTCCACTAGCCTGCGGACGTCGGCTTCGCAAGCCACATCGCCGGCCAGCGGCAACGCGCGTCCGCCGTTTGCGGCGATCGCTTGAGCGACCCTGGTGGCCCCGCTGCCGTCGGTGCTGACCAGGGCCACATTGGCTGCTGCCGCTGCAAACGCTCCGGCCAATGCTTCGCCAATCCCTCGGCTTGCGCCCGTGATCAACACCACCTTGCCTGCAAACTGGCCCGGCATTTTCACCACCGCAGGCGAATCCAGTCGGCCAGCCGATACACCCACTCCGGCTTGTCGGCGAAATAGGCCACCAGGAACAATAGAAAATACACGGTTATGAGCACGGCCACAAATCCTAGGCCGAATCGGAAGCCGCGCTCAAAATCGGGCCAGAATGGAGTCTGCCCCCGGCGCAGGGGTTGTGCTTCCCGAACCGCACCTACCGGCTCTTTTCCACCTGCCGCCTCATTTGCGGCCGTCTTTCGGCATTGGGGACAAGCCTCCACCCCGGCAGGGACCACGTGCTTGCAGTGCGGGCAGATCCACTCCAGCATGGTCGGGATTTTCCCACAAGAAGGGATCGTACGCATCCGGGAATGCGTTTTCGGGCGCGGACGATCTCCACAGGCAGCTGTGGAAAGGTGCCTTGTTCCGTATTCTTAACAAATCAGTAATCTGCTAGACTGGCGGCAGCGGCAAAAACCAAGGCCCAGAGGTCCCCATGGAACCCGGAACGCGTCTTCGCCAGGCGCGCGAGCGCCTGGGTTTGACCTTTCGCGACGTGGAACGGGCCAGTTACGAGCTCGCCAGTCAGCGGGGGCGGCCCGAATTTGTGGTGCGCATCAGCCGACTGGCAGACATCGAAAACCGCGGCGTAACGCCGAGTCTGCACAAGCTTTACAGCCTCTGTGCCATCTACCATCTGGATCCGCGGCAGGTGTGTTCCTGGTATGACGTTCCACTGGAAGAGTACTTCGCCGACGGCGCGCACTTGGCCGCGCCACGCACGCACCTGGCGGCGCCGCCGGCAAAACTGAAACTCCCTCTGCGGTTCGACCCGGCATTCGACCCGCACCGCACGGCCCTGCTGAGCCGCATGGTGGAGCGCTGGGGCCAGTTGGAAGCCTCGCTGATCAACGGGCACTCCCGCTACGGTTACGGCTACATAGGGCTGGACGATCGCTGGATGGAGCCGTTAATGCGGCCCGGAGGACTCGTGCTGGTGGACACACGCCTACGCCAAGTGCGCAATTCGGGTTGGGCCAACGAATACGAGCGGCCTATCTACTTCATTGAGTTGCGGCAGGGGTACCGCTGCAGTTGGTGCCGGAAGGAAGAGGGCCGTCTGATTCTGGAGCCTCACCCATTGTCCCCGTGCTCGCCGGAGATCTGGAAGTTTCCTGAAGATGCTGAAATCGTCGGCCAGGTGGTGGGTATCGCTATGCGACTGGCTCCCACATAGCACGTGATGCCTCCAGCGCGCGCAGCAACACACGCAGGTTTGAAGTAAACAACTCGCGCAGATAATCCGGCATGCCCGCAGGAATCGCCACGCGGAAGGGTTCCAGCTCCCGCCAGCGGCTGGCAATCTCCCAGAATTCCCCCTCCAGGTTGCCTAGGCAGCGTCGCAGCTCCAAATCGAGCTGTTCGAGCGGCATTTCCAAGATGCGATAGAACAACTGCTCGTGACAGAAGGCCAGGGCCTGCTGCACGGCTTCTTCGCTGTAGTGCAATTCCAGCCCCAGGTGATGGTAGCGCCCGCTGCCCAGGTCGCGCAGAGACGCCACATACAGTAACCGCGCAAGGTCACCGGGAAGTTCAGCCAGCGTCTGCCGCGTGAAGTCTTCAATCAGTCGCTGGTTCTGCCGGAAGCGCTCTAAAGTCTCCATCGCCGTTGTTCCGATTTCTGAACTTTTCCGGCCTTCCTCCCTGAGTACGCCCGACTGACGGCAAACTCGGCCGCCAAGGAGGTTACCATGCGCAAACTCGCAACCTTGATCCCGCTGGCTGCCTTCGGAGTGGCCATGCTACTACCGATGTCTCAGCCGGTCAACAATTCCTCGGTAAATGAACTGAATCTGGCTGACGGCGGAAGGCCTACACCCCCGGCACCGCCGAAAGGTGGCGGCGACGGCTTGTTGCTGGCTGACGGCGGAAGGCCTACACCGCCGGCACCGCCGAAAGGTGGCGGCGACGGCTTATTGCTGGCTGACGGCGGAAGGCCTACACCCCCGGCACCGCCCCAGGGCTAGGTACGGCCTGGGTGCACAAGAACACCAGGGGCCGAAACTCCTGACGCGGCAGTGTTCTCCGCGCGTTTCCGCGCGAGGGGCGCGTGCCCCAATGTCCGATCCATCCAATTAGCTACAGCATATTGTATAGACCAGGTGGTAATTCCGTGGTAGGATATGCTGAACTTGGATGGCCATCGGAACTCTTGACTACGCGCTGTGGGGCGCTGCGACGGCTGTGGAGCTTCTCTGCTGCCTGCTTGCCTGGCGGCGCAACCTGCACCGGCGGCTGCCCCTGTTCACCAGTTATCTGTTTCTAGTTTTCGCGGCAGACCTCTCAGCGTGGTGGCTGTGGCACGGCTTCGGCTACGATGCGCCGGCCACGTTCTACATCCACTGGAGCTTCGAGGCGCTTCTGCTGGCGGCACGGGCGCTGACGATTGCAGAAATCTGCTGGGACACGCTTTCGGCTTTCTCCGGCATCTGGCGGCTGGGGCGGATGATCCTAGCCGTCACTGCGGTCTTGCTGGTATCCGTGGCGGCTGGCAATGCCTGGGACGCGCGCGCGACTTTGCCCACGTTTATTTATTCCGCGCAGCGCGGCCTGGAGATCGCTGCGCTGGCGATCATATTGGTGTTGCTGGCCATCTGCAGGTACTACCGAATTCAGGTGCGGCCGGTAACCATCTGGCTCGCGTTCGGGCTCGGGTCCTATGCCGGAGTACAGATTGCCTTGCTTGGCCTGGTCCAGGTTTGGGGGAACGAATACATCCAGATTTTCAGCACAGTCCGGACGGCTTCGTATCTGGCTGCGCTGGGCATCTGGTTGATGGCCATCTGGCGCACCAGCTATGAGCGAGTTGCCGGGCCCGTGCTGTTGCCGACCGGTGCGTATGAACAATTGGCGCCGCAGGTGAACGCAGAATTGCAGAGACTCAACTCACGACTGCTGGAGATACTACGCGGGTGACCGAAATCGTCCTCTATTCGTTTCTGGCCGCAGCTTTGCTGGCCCTGCTGTTCTGGCTGTTGCACAATCTGGCCGGGTCGGCCCAGCCGGTTCGGACCTCACTGGAAGCGCTGCTGCCGCGGCATCCGCAGCACTTTCCCGCGTTGCGGCAATCGCTCCAGCAGGACGACGAAGAGTTTCTTCGTGGACGAGTCTCCCGGCATGAACTGGGACGCTGGCGCGCCGAGCGCCGGCGCATCCTGCAGAAGTTCCTGACCGGATTGGACCAGGATTATGCGCGCCTGACACTTCTGGCGCGCACCGTTGCCCGGCTCTCACCGCAAGTCAGCCACAGGTACGAGATTCAGCTCCTGTGCTCGCAACTGGGTTTCCGGCTGCTCTACCTGCTGGCCTGGCTGCGGGTGAGCTTGGGAGCGGCGCCGGTGCGGAGCGTGGCGGAGCTGACCAATCTTGTGGGCCGGCTCTCGGCGCAGGTCGAAACGGCCATGGCCTCGCTCGAACAGGGCGCCCGGCTGCGCACGGACGTCAATTTCAGCGGCTGACTTCACTGGGCAGGGCGGCCGCGCGCCCCAACACCTGCTGCACCAACGCGAGGAACTCTTCCATCTGGAATGGCTTCTGGATGAAGGCGCAGCCCGTGCGTTCTAGAAACGCGCGCACGTCAGCCGTGCCGGCATCCGATACCGTGTAAACCAAGCGAGGCAGCAGCTCGGGTTTCTCCCGCTCCATCCAGAAGTAGACCTCGCGCCCGGTGATTTCCCCTGGCATCTTCAGGTCCGTCACGACAACATCCACGGGATGGCGAGCAAGCCAGTCCAAAGCCTCGCGGCCGGTTCGCACCGCATGAACTGCGGTGCAATGTCCGCGCAGGATTTCCTGCTCCAGTTCGAGCACGGCTTCTTCGTCGTCCACCAGTAGAACGCTTCCCGCCAACTTTTCTTTCGGGGGCAGGTCGGGCAGCGGCTGCCTCTGCTCACTGACGGGCAGCACCGGCAAGGATACCGCAAAGGTGGCGCCGCGTGGCGGGGAGTTACGCACGGTAATGTTGCCGCCGTGCTCTTTTACGATGCCGTAACAGATGCTCAAGCCCAGACCGGTGCCCTTGCCCACGGCCTTCGTTGTGTAGAACGGATCGAAAATGCGCAGCGGATCGGAAACCCCAGGGCCGCTGTCGGTGATCTCAACTATCAGCGTGGAGTCTTCCGCGCGGGTGGCCACCCAGATTTCGCCGCGATCACTGTGATCGAGGATGGCATCCACCGCATTATTCAAGATGTTCAGGAACACCTGCTGAAGCTGGTGCGCATCGCCCGAGGTGAGCGGCAGGTTCGGATCGAATTCGCGATGCAGTTGAATGTTATTAAGCTTCAGGTCGTATTCGCGGAGCATCAGCGTGTCTTCCAGAATCTGGTTCACTTTCACGGGCAGGCGTTCGGGCTTGTGCTGCCGGGCGAAGCTCAGCAGGTTTTGCACAATGCGGTGCGTGCGCTGCGCCTGGCGGTAGAGCTTGTCCACGTACTGGCTGCCCCGCTCGGTAACTTCGGAACTGCCGGCGAGCAACTGGCTGTAGCCGAGGATGGCGGTGAGCGGGTTGTTCAGTTCGTGGGCCACGCCGGAGATGAGCTGACCCACTGCCGCCATCTTTTCGCTCTGCAGCAGCTGTTCTTGTGTCCGCTGCAGGTTGTCGTAGGCACGGCGAGTCTCTTCATAGAGCAGCGAACGCTCGACGGTGCTGGCAATCTGGCTGCCGGCGGCGCTGAGCAGGTTCAGTTCCGCCGCAGAGAACTCCCGCGCGGTGCGGCTGGCCACCACCAGTCCGCCCAAAATGCGGTCTTTCGACCAGAGCACCACCAGATGGGAAACCTCGATGCCTTCTTTTTCCTGAATGTCGCGAAAGATGGGCGGCAGCGGCAGCCCCATCGCTGAAACCACCGTCGCGCGCGTCCGGCGGATGTGCTGGATAAACTCAGCGGAGACGGCAGTGGGCGGGAAATGCTTTGCATACCCGGACTGAAAGCCGACCGCGGCGTGCCGGCGCACGACCAGCGACCTTTCATCCAACAGGTACACGGCGCCCGTGTCCACTCCGAACAGCTCCGTCAGTTGCGCCAGCGCGCGACTCAGCAACTCATCCAGGCTGAGCGACTGACTCAGCGTCATGGCGATGGAATTCAGCACCATCAGCTCGCGGTTGCGGCGGCGGAGTTCAATCTCCGCCCGCTTCCGCTCGGTGATGTCGAGCACGAAACCCTGATAGGCGACGACGACGCCGTTGGCGTCGCGCGTAGCGATACTCGATTCGCTTACCTCAATGATCTCGCCATCGCGCCGCCGGAGCTGGTATTCGTAGTTGCTCACCGAGCCGTGCTCGAACAGCAATTGTTTCAGGCGCTCGCGGTCGGCCGGGTTGACGTAAAACGTCGTCGTGATATCGGCATTCATCAGATCGTTGCGGTCTTCATAACCGAGGATGCGCATGAAGGCGTCGTTGAAATCCACGAACCGGCCTTCCGGAGTGGAGATGAACACGCCCTCATGGACGTTTTCGAACAGGCTCCGGTACATCTGCTCGGCCTCGGTCAAAGCGGTGACGTCTTTCAGCACGTGAATCGTGCCCAGCCGCTGGCCGGCCGAATCGTGGAAGTCGGAATTGGAAACCAGCAGGTAGCCGCCGAAAAAGGGGTCTGGCGCATCGCCCTTGCCGGCCACTTTTTCGCAGTAGGGACAATTGCGCCAGCGCGTCTCGCCCCGACGAAGAAATTCATAGACCGGCCGCCCGGCCAGCGAAGCCGGATCCGCCGCCAGCCGCGCGGCCACGGCACGATTGGCACGCAGCACGCGATATTCGGTGTCATGAACCAGAATCGGATCCGTGATGGAATCGAATGTGTACGCCCACTGCCGCTGCGCCTCCGAAACGCGTTCAAACAGCCAGGCGTTCTGCACCGTCAGGCCCAGCAGGTTGGCTACATTGACCAGGAAGCTGACCTCATCGTCCCGAAACACACGCGGGGTATCGCAGCCGATGCCGAGCACACCCAGAGTCTTGTCTTTCCCGGGCAGCCGGACCAGCACCAGCGCGCAGAGTCTTTCCGACGCCATCCACTTGCGCACTTCCGGGTCGGGCGCATCGGGGTAAGCGATGAACGGAGCTTCGTTTTCCAGCACGCGCCGCGCCCAGGGTTCCGAGGCCCGCACGCGCGCGCGCTGCTCGATGAACGCCTGGCTGAAGCCCGTCGAGGCGCGCAGCACCAGCTCCGGTTCTCTGTGCGCCACCTCCAGCAGTCGCACCAGGCCGTGCGTGGCCTGCAAGCTTTCCACCAGGTATTTCACGACTTCGTTCAAGAGGTCATCAACGCGCAACGTCTGCGTGCTGGCAGTCGTGATGAGTGTGAGCTTGCGCAGTTTGCTGTTGAGGACTTCGGCCCGGTTGCGCGTATTTTCGAGCACCACAACAACCATGGCAATGCCCATGGCCACCTCGAACAGGCCGTCCAGGGAAAGCCGCAAGGAGTAAAGCGGCTGCCCGGCCCAGCTCGGGTGGTCAATCCAGTGCAAGCCGCGCAGGAGGAAAGCCGCGCCCAGCAGTGTGGGTCCGAAGCCGGGCCGCGACTGTGCACACCTCCACAGGTACCAGCCGGTCACCAGAAAAGCCCCGGCTTGCAACCCAGCCGCAGCCCACGGCGCCGGACCTTCCGGCTGCCACACCGACGGCAATGCCAGCAGCACGCCACCGGCAACGGCCGGCATCCATAACCAGCGCAGGTGCCGGTGGTGGCCAGCATATGCCATCGCCGAAGCGAGACAGAAAATCGAGGCCGCGAACAGCAGCTCGGACATCACCAGACGCTGGATCTCTCCAAGCTGCCAGCGATACAAAAACTGGCTCGCCCCGAATCCGGCGTAGAAGACCCAGCCCGCCACCCACAGTCGGAAAAACCGTTCGGGGAGGCTGCGGTACAGCAACAGGTACAGCACCAACAGGATCAGAATGGCCGTCGCTTCGAAGAAAGCGATCCCCAAGTAGCCTGGATCGGGCATCGATGCTGCTGCCTCCTTTGGCAGAGAGTTTTCGGATCTCTCGCGGTCAATCGGCAGGCCCACTGGCGAGAGAAATGCTTTCAAGCCACGCTAGCATGCAGTTTCCTGATTGGGCAAGGTGCCGGCAGTCGCAGTGTGCCCTGCTTTATAATGACTTTCCGGGAGAAGTATTGTGGGTGAGGAACCGGCGGCCAAAATCCTCGTCGTGGACGACGAAGAAGCGATTCGAGAAGTCGTTTCCACGCTGCTGGAAGCCCGGGGATACGATTGCACGGTCGTGTCGAACGGCAAGCTGGCGCTGGAGAAATTTCTCGGCGATTCCCACGATTTGGTAGTCAGCGACATCGTGATGCCCGAGATGGACGGGCTGAAACTGCTGGAGCGCGTCCGCGAGAAAACGCAGGACGTTCCAGTCATCATGGTCACCGCGCTGCACGACATCTCCACCGCGCTCGATGCCGTCCGCCGAGGCGCCTACGACTACATCCTGAAGCCATTTGAAAAACAACAGCTCTACCTGAGCGTGAAGCGTGCGCTCGAACACCGTCGGCTGCTGCTCGAGAATCGCCAGTATCAGCGCAACCTGGAAAAACTGGTCGAAGATCGCACCCGGCAGCTCCGCGACGCCCTGAAAGAATTGGAGAACTCCTACGACTACACGTTGGAAGCCCTGGGCGGCGCGCTGGATTTGAAAGATGCGGAAACCGAAGGCCATTGCCAGCGGGTGACCGCCTTCACCATCTCCATCGCGAAAGCCATGGGCGTGGGCCCCCAGCAATTGCGCCACATCGCCCGCGGCGCCTTTCTCCACGACATCGGCAAAATGGGCGTGCCCGACAGCATCCTGCGCAAACCCGGTCCGCTGACCGACGAAGAGCGTGCCATCATGCGCAAGCATTGTGAGATCGGCTACCAAGTGCTGCAGCGCATCCCGTTTCTGAGGGAAGCCGCCGCCATCGTGCTCTCCCACCAGGAGCGCTACGACGGCAAGGGTTACCCCCGCGGCTTGAAAGGCGAGCAGATCCCGCTCGGGGCGCGCATCTTCGCCGTCGCCGACACGCTTGACGCCATGATCAGCGACCGGCCCTACCGCAAAGCCCTGTCACTGGAAGTGGCCAAGGAAGAAATCCGCACGCACGCCGGGACGCAGTTTGACCCCAAGGTCGTCGAGGTGTTCCTTTCCCTGCCTGATTCCCACTGGCAGCAACTACGCGAAAAAGTCTCCGAACCTTTCCGCCTCTCCCACCTGAAAGACCTGTAGAATTCGCGCCGTTTGAAAAGCATGGCGGCCTCGCAGAATGAAACGTAGCGGCCATGCGACGGCAAGCAAAAAAGCGGGCCCCGGAAACGCCTCCGGGGCCCGCCGTGGTGCCGGTTCGTTTCGGCCTAGAAGTCGTAGCGCAGAGCGACCTGCGTTTCGCGGGCACTGCTCTGCGTTGCCGTAATCCGGCCGAAGGTGGTCAGCGAGTTGATGTTGGAACCGGGGAGGGCAAAGCTGGGATGATTCAGAGCATTGAACATCTCCCAGCGGAACTGCAGCCGGTGGCCCTCCCAGGGCATCTTGAAGCTCTTCAGGATGGCCAGGTCCACGTTCCAGAACCGCGGCCCGTGGAGAATGTTTCGGTTACCGGTTTCACCGCCGAATGGGAAGCGGAGAGCAGAGGCGGCCGCATCCGGATCGCGGAAGAACTGGACGTTACCGTCATCATCAATGTGGACGTCTGCCTTCAGAGCTGAACGCGGCCCCGCCAGAACAGCCGGGCTGCTGCCAAAAAAGCTTACCGGGAACGTGTCTCCCGAGGTGTTGAAAGCAAACCCGGTCCGCCAAGTCCAGATGCCCGAGATGTCCCAGCCGCCGATAATGTGGTCCAGCCACGCGGGTGCACCAGTGGCTAGGTAACGACCGCGTCCAAACGGCAGCTCGTACACCCAGTAGGCGTTGATGATGTGACGGACGTCGAAGTCAGCGTCACCACGGCACCTGCGCAGATTGGTCAGGTCACAGACCAACCCGCCGATGACCGTGTTGGTGACGCTCGAGTTGTTGTCAATGGCGTGCGAGTAAGTGTAGTTGAAGTTGAACTGCAGGCCCTGCGCGTACCGCCGCTGCACACTGACCAACAGGCCGTTGTAGTTCGAGGAGGCAAAGTTCCCGATGTAAGAGTTCACCGAGAACTGCGAACCCAAACCAACGTTGAAGTCGAGCAGCCCCTCTGCGAACAAAACTTGGAGAACGTCTGCCAGATCGCCTCGCTCGACAAGGGATCCGAGGGCGTTGTTGATCAGGCTTGTGCAACCCGCGAAGCACTGGTTTTCAAACCAGGGTTGTGGCGTGAAGCTGGCCGCACCTGCCTGAACTTCCTGCGTCATCACGCGGAACGCGTCGAACAGAGCCTGTCCCGAAACGGGATCAACAAAGTTCAGGACCTGAGAACCATCCGCCTGGGAAAAGAGCTTGCGGCCCAGACGGCCGACGTAAGCGACTTCCACCAGCATGTTCCACGGAACTTCGCGCTGCACGCTCAGGCTGTAGTTGTAGCTATACGGTGTCCGGAAGTTCTGCACGATGGTATAGTTAAACTCGCCAGTAGCGTTTCCGATCGGGAAGCCGTTGGCATCCACGAACGGAGTGAAGGGCCGTGTGATCACGGGAGCCGTGTTCTGCAACGGCAGCGAGGTAATGCTGGTGAATCGCGGGTCGTTGGTGAGCGCCACGACCGGGTCCACCGTGCCGAAGTTGGTGGTGGCACTGTTGTCGAACAGATAGGACACCTGGTCCTGGATGAACGTGATGGCTCCGGCCACGCGGTCGTAGGTGATGGAACCGCCCAAGCGAACCACAGTCTTGCGCTCGCCGAAAAGCCGGCCGAGGATGCCGTCGCTGTACGACGGGTTCCAGGCCAAGCCGAACCGCGGCGCCCAGTTATCCAGGTCGGGCTCGTAGTATCCGGCCAGGTCGTTCGCCGCGCCGGCCAAGTCATAACGCAGCAGAGGCTCGGCAAACGGACCGCTGACACCGGCAGCAGCGTTCTGGCGACGGATGTCAAACAACGTCCCCAAGTCCACGTCGTTGAAGGCTTGGAATCCATTTGCTTCAAACGGCGCGCTGTAATACTGCCAGCGAACGCCGTAGCTGATAGTCAGGTCGCTGCGGGCACGCCAGGTATCGCCGAAGTAAAACTCGTACTCATTGTAATGGAAGTTCCGCTCTTTCCCCGTGCCCGGCGGGAAGGGCGAAAGGTCCACGCCGTAGTTGAAGTTGGTGGCGATGCTGGCAAAACGTCCCAGCATGCTGGCAAACAAAGTATCCCAACGGGTGCGTGCGGTCGAAGAGTTCAAAATATCGGCCGGCCGCAGCGCAGCACTGAGACTGCTTGTGTTACCACCCAAGCCGATCGTCACAAAGTTGAAGTCGTTGGTGAGTTGCGACTTCTGCTGGATGGGCTTGATGGCAAAGCCGAACTGGATCTGGTGGCTGCCTTTCAGGTAGTTGACGTCGTCGCGGATAGTAGGGACGGGCACCTTGCGGCCCTGGCTGCTCTGGCCGACGAAGGGAGCGCTCAGGCCGCCGATGGACCAGCTATTGGGGAACGACGGCCGGAAAGCCCGGATGAACTCGAAGTCCTGAACCGTCCACCCGATGCGGAAGTCGTTCACCAGGTTTGACATTGCCGTCCAAGTGTGACCGACCACCCAGCCGTAGTCGTTGCTCTGGCTGAGCGTGGTTTTCTGGTCCCCGGGGAATTGGAACACGGGGCCGTCAGGCCGGTCGCGCTCCAGCCGGAGGATGTTAAACCGCCCGAACAACTTGTGATTCTCGGCGGCGTTCCAGTCAATGCGGGAAGTGTACAAGTCTTCCTTCCGGTTTGCCGGCTGGTTGAACCGGAATCCGCCGGTGTTGATGCGGTCGCCGCCAAGGGCGACATCACCCACCGGGTAGCGGTCTTGGATGAAGCTCAGCAGCGCAGGGCTAAACCCGATTCCCTGTGGGTCCAGCGCAGCCAGAACTGCCGGGCTGGCGAACGAGATGCACTGTGGCGCGGTCTGCAAGTTGCTCGAGGCACTACATCCCGGCTGGTTGTTGATATACCCTAACTGCCCCTGAAAGACGTGAGGCAGGGGAACAGTCCGCGATTCGGGATCCTGGCTGCGGTCGCGCCGTCCTTCAAAGTCAAAGAAGAAGAACAGCTTGTCTTCCACCGCCGGCCCGCCGAAGTTGCCGCCAAACTGGTGACGGCGCAGCTTGGGCTTCGGCGTGCCGGCCTTGTTGTTGAACCAATCGTTGGCCGCCAGCTTGTCGTGCCGCAGGAAGTAGCGTGCCGAACCATGCCAATTGTTCGTGCCGCTCTTGGTGACCAGCGACATCTGCGCGCCGCTGCTGCGGCCGTCAGTGGTCAGCGGGTTGGCGGTCACGGTACGAAACTCCTGGACGGCGTCAATGGGAGCGCCCACGACCGTGCTAAAAGCAAACCGCCGGCCTGGTCGTTCACAACCATGCCATCCAAGGTGATGTTGCCCTGGTCGGTGCGAGCGCCGGTCACGGCCCCGTCGCGGTTTGCTCCGCCGCCGCTGTTGGCCACGACGCCGGGCTGCAAGCCCAGGAAGCGAGCCGGGCTCTGCCGCAACTGGATGGGTAATTCTTTAAATGTTCCGCCCTGAATCACGTTGCCGATACTGGCATCGGTCGTGTTCAAGGTAACCGTCGCAGTGGCTTCCACCACGACTTCAGTGGTGACCTCGCCAAGCTCGAGTTGCACGTTAAACGTCTCCGTGCGATTCACGCCCAGCGTGGCGTCGGAGATGGTCAACGTGGCGAAACCCTCCTTGACGAAAGTGAGCTTGTATCCCGAGCCGGGCGGCACCTTGGCGAAAAGGTAGACGCCGACGTCATTCGTCGTCGTTTCATAGGCGGCACCGGTTCCCGAATGCGTCAAGGTCACCTTGACCCGTGGAATGACTGCGCCGGTAGCGTCAGTCACGACTCCGGTGACGCCGGAATCCTGCGCGTTCGCAGCACCTGCGACCAGCAGCAGGAAACAAGCTATCCACAGAATGAATCTGTGCTTCATCGTCCCTCCTGAAATACGGATCGGCTTAGTCGGTTGACAAAGATGAGGATTAGCCCTCGCCGAGAACATACCGCTGGGCGTATGCACAGGAAAGATATCCCGCGATTTGTGCGCCACACTTGCCTCACCGTAGAGCTACCCGGTTACATCTCCAGGCATCTAGGCTGCCAATCTGGACAGGGACGTAAGAGTTTAAGTTGCTGACAGAATGCATCTTAGAGTGGTCGTTCGAACCCCACAGGCCTTAGTACTGCAAAGTACACAAGACTTAATAGTGTCGGGCCGTAAATATTCCAATATCCGTATCTTGTTAAGGTCCGAGCTTGCTGCTTTTATAGTCGCGTCGAACGAGTGCCAAGCTGTGTTTCAGGTGCAGTTCATATCCGTGTCAGGTGAGCTTAGCGGGAGGTCAGCGGACAGGGTTGCACTAGTGCTCATGCGCTATACGCCCGCCAGCAAAAATGCTAAATTGAACATGGCTTAGACGCCGGCAGAAGTACTGAAGCGACCGCAGGGCCGCAGGCCGGCCACAAGATAAAGGTCTCCGCGCCCGCCGGAAACGAATCCCGCCACGCCCGAGGACCATCAACGGAAGGAGAGAGGGCGGGGACGCACGTCCCACGACTCCATCGTGCGCGCTCCCCGTATGACTGACCGCGCCGTGCTGCGAAATTCCAAGGAGGCCGCCATGACCCGAAAGCGTGAACCCGGAAAAGCCCGCGAGCCGAAAAAGCCACGCGAAGACTACCGCCTGCGCACCCGGCTGATTCACGGCAGCTTCGCCACCGGCCGCTGGGACTACGACCACCACGTCATCCCGCCGGAATCGCGCTCGGTGGCCTTCCGGCTGCAATCCGTGCATCGCGGCGCCGAAGGCTTCGTCGAATTCGCCACCCCGATTGGGCAGCGAGCGCCGATTTACATCTACGACCGTCTTGATGAGCCGACCCGTGGCATGCTCGAGGAGAATCTGGCCGTGGCCGAAGGCGGCGAGATGGCAGTAACCTTTGCTTCCGGCATGGCGGCGGTCAGCGCGGCAATTTTCTCTGTGACGCACGTCGGCTGCCAAGTTGTCGCGCACCGCACACTCTACGGTTGCACGCACGAACTGCTCACGCACTGGGCGCCGCGCTACGGCCTGGAAACCAGCTTCTGCGACATGACCCATCCGGAGTCCATCGCCAAAGTCGCCAAAAAGAATTGCCGCGTCGTCTATTTCGAAACGCCGGTCAACCCCACGCTCGAACTGATTGACATCGCCGCCGTGCGCGAGGTCGTGGACAAGCTGAATCACAGCCGCAGCGAAGCCGAGCGCGCCCTCATCATCGTGGACAATACCTTCGCCACGCCCTACTGTCAGCGCCCGCTGGCGCTCGGCGCCGACATCGTCGTCAATAGCCTGACGAAAGACATCGGCGGGTTCGGCACCGATGTGGGCGGAGCAGTCATCGGCCCGAACCGCTTCTACAATCTGCTGATGCTTTACCGCAAAGACTTCGGCGGGGTGCTGTCGCCGCGCAACGCATGGTCCATTCTGGTGTATGGCCTGCCGACACTGGCCACGCGCATGGTGAACCAGCAGAAGGCAGCGATGCACGTGGCGCAGTTTTTGCTGAAGCATCCGAAAGTCGCTCACGTCAGCTATCCCGGCTTGCCGTGCTTCCCGCAACTGGAGCTGGCCAAGCGGCAGATGGTCAGCTACGACGGCAAATTCGCCCCGGGCAGCATGGTCTACTTCGAGTTGCAAGGCACCGACGGCGACGCCGCATCCGCCGCCGAGCGCTTCGTGGACTACATCGCCGAACACTCCTACACGATTACGCTCGCCGTCAGCCTGGGGCAGATTAAGACCCTGATTGAAAGCCCTTATTCGATGACTCACTCGGCTGTGCCCGACGAGCAGAAGCGCAGTGCCGGGATACGTCCGGGCGGCATCCGGCTGGCCCTGGGTCTGGAAGACTGGCACGACATCGTCGCCGACCTCGAAGACGCCCTCGACGCAATCTAGTCGCCTGCTACCGGCGGCGGCTGCCCGTTGTTTCCGCCGCCACCGTGGACGATTGGCCGCCATCCACAGCCGCAGGCGTAGAAATTCAGCCACGGGCGTGCTAGAAACGGGCTACGCGGCTCAGAGGCCCTCTCGATGCCCACTGTTTGCAAGAGCACCGGCTGCAAGTTTGGCGTCCCCGACCTGCTCGCCGCAGACGGGCTGTGCGTGCTGCACTTTACCCTGACGCTCGAGCAAACCTGCAACGACCTGCGCCGGCAGACTGCACTGGGGCAGGCTTCGCGCGAGCGCGTTGAAGAGATTCTCCGCTTCATCCGCGAACGCGGCGAGCTGCTGGCGCGCATCTCCACCGCCGGCCTGGGCCTGAGCGACGAACTGAAAGCGCGCATCCTGGCCACTTTTCTCACACTCATTAACCTGCGCGAGAATCTCGACCGTGTCACCACGCGCATGGCCGCCGGAAAAATCGCGCAGTGAAGCCCTGGCCGCCGCAGGATTCACAATTGCGCGGCCGGCGCCTACCTGCACGTAGTTACCGACGTTTCTTGAGAAATGCTGCCAGGGCGACGGCGTTGTTCAGCCGGGTGTTCTTGGCGGCAAATAGCAGCGTCAGCCGGCCGTGCTGGTGTTCGAGCTGCCGGAGCTGCGCGAGCAAATCTTGCTTCTGCCTCAGCTCAACGGCGTAGCGGCGCTGGAACTCCCCCCAGTGCTCCGGCTTGTGCCCGAACCGTTTCCGCAAGACATGGCTTGGAGCGATCTCGCGCAGCCACAGGTCGACGCGCGCCCGTTGTTTGGAAAGTCCGCGCGGCCACAGCCGGTCCACCAGCACGCGATAACCATCGGATTCGGCTGGCCTCTCGTAGATGCGTTTCACTCGGATCATCGGCGTCGGTCCTCGTCCCTATTTCGGGCCGCAACTTATCTTTGTCTGGCGCCGAAGTCGTTTGAATTCGCCAGGCGTTCAAAGTAGCTAAACACCTGCCGGGAAATCTCCGTGATAGCGCGGCCTGCGTCGTCAGTATCGGCAGCATAGGTGGTCATCACCGAAATGACGTACGGGCGCCTTTCCAGCAGCACGATGCCGGAATCGCAGCGCACGCCGGGGATGCCTCCGGGCTTGTTCGCCACGAAAACTCGGGCGGGCACGCCGGCGCGCAGCGGTGAGTTTTTCGGATAGCCGAGAATCTCGATGACCTGCGCTGTGTGCGCGGCGTCGAGCAGCTTGCCGCGATGCAGCCGTTCGAGCAGCCGGGCCATCTCGCGAGGCGTGGAAAGATTCTCGCGGCTGGCGCGTCCTGCTTCCGCATCCATCATGACGCGTTCCAGGCGCGTGACCTCGAACTCATGAGTGCGGAGCATGGCGTTGACGCGATCCATTCCTACGCGCTCGATCAGAATATTCGTTGCCGTGTTATCGCTGAGGACAACCATCAGCACGGCCAGGTCGCGCAACGCCACCGCCGAAGTGCCGTCGCCGAAGCGTTGCAGCACGCCCGAACCGCCCGTCATCTGGGCGCGCTTCAATTCCACACGTTCCGCCAGACTGATTCGCCCGGCCTGCGCCTGCCGGTACAGCTCGATCAAAATCGGAATTTTGATGGAGCTGGCCTGGGGGAACACGATGTCTTCATTTACCAGAAACGTCTGCCCGGTGGTCAGGTCTTTCACCGCCACGCCGAGGACGCCGTCGAACTCCTCGGCGATGCGTTCCAGCCGGCGCTGCAACTTCGTTTGCACGACAGCGACACGCGGGTCAGATGGTGCATCCTGAGCGAACGCAGGGAAGCACAGAACGCAAAGGAAGCAGGCGAGGCAGAAAAACTGGAGGATGTGAGTCTGCCTCGAGTGGAATTGGGGCATCGGGTCCCTCCTGATGTTGCCGACGGCTGAAAGTTGATAGCTGCCAGTTTCTTTACTTAACTGCCTACGTAGCGAGCGTACAGTGACCGCGCCACAGCCGGGTCGTGCGTTCCTTTGATGATGGCGCGGCCGTCAGCAAACACCGTAAGTTCGTATGGCTCAACGCGAAAACGCAGCAGAAAATCATTGCCGCGCACGCCCGTAGCGACGCCGGCTAAGCGCTTGCCCAGTGCAGCCAGATCAAGCTGTCGACTGCGCTCATGGATCTGCACCGAGTCGCGCCCGCACAGGGTGATGTGCGGCTGCGCCTCACCTTCCAGATAACGGAATTCACGCCGCACGCAGACTGCACATTCGGAATTGCGCGGCAGCCGCAGCGAATGAAACCGCCCCTCCCACACATCGCAGGAGATCAGTTTTGCCATGCCGGGTTCACATTCAGCCGCGGCTACCAGTAGGCGAATGGCAGTGGCGGCCTCCAGCGAGGCGATCACCCCAACGGCGCTGTTCAGCACGCCGATGGTCTCGCAGGTTTGCTCACTGCCCAGGCCCGGCTGTGCTTCTACCAGACATGCCAAGCAGGGCCCGATGCCCGGCTGAATCGGCATCGTGAGACCGTAGCTCGCCACGACCGCGGCGTAAACCCACGGCACGCCGGCCCGCACCGCAAAGTCGTTCAACAGAAAGCGCGTCTCGAAATTGTCGGTGCCGTCGAGAATCAAGGAAAAGCCGCCGAGCAGTTGTTCGGCATTCTTCGGCGTCAGGTCAGCGACGACGCCTTCTACCGTCACGCCGGAGTTCACCGCACGCAGCTTGCGTTCAGCCGCCACCGCTTTGGGCAGGGCGTTGCACGCGTCGGCCTCATTAAACAGCGTCTGTCGTTGCAGGTTAGAAGCTTCGACGAAATCGCGGTCCACGATGCGCAGCCGACCCAGCCCGGCGCGCACCATCAGGTCGGCCACCGCCGAGCCCAGCGCACCGCAGCCCACCAGCACGGCCGAGGCGGCCAGCAGTTTCTGCTGGCCGGCTTCGCCTATCGGTGTGAACAGAATCTGCCGGGAGTAGCGCTCGTAGAATCTGGCGTCCATTTGATACAAGCCGCCACTGTACACGGAACGCAGCGAACGTGCTTCTCTATTATGATAGCTTGGAATGGAAGCGGGCAGGCAACGGCAAGCGGTGCGGGGTCGCTCTCACTAAGTGCTGCCAATGATCCGGCGAAATGGCGCAATGGGCTGGTTTTGTGTTTTTCTGCTCAGCGTGTGGCTGCTCGCGCCGGCTTGGGCTGGGGAGCAGGAAATCGTCCCAGAGCCGGTGATGATGGAGCAGCAGGTTGTGGGCACGCGAGTCGTCACCGAAGACGGCTCGGTGATGGCTGAGAACCCTGCTGAGCTGCCGCTGCAACCCGGGCAGCCATTTTCGGCGCAGACCATCCGCGACTCCATTCAGTACCTCCACCGTACCGGCCGCTACCTAAACATCCGCGCCGAGGCGGTACGGACGGATTCAGGTCTGCGGATAGATTTCGTCGTCGAACTGTACTTCTATGTGAATGACGTGGAAGTGCTCGGGCTCAAAGAACCCCCCAGTGAACCGCGCGCGCTCAGCGCCATGCGGCTCGACCTGGGCCAGCCGTTTCGCCAGAGCGTGCTCGAGGAAGCGCTCGATCGCCTGCGTGCGTTGCTGGAGGAGGAAGGCCGGTATAAGGCTAAAATCAGCTATAAACTCAAGCCTCGCCCGGAAACCCGGCAGATGGACATCGAGGTGCAGGTCGATCCCGGCGAGCGCGCCCGTATCGGCCAGATTACGCTGGAAAATCAGACCGGCTTTGCCGACCGCAAAGTGCTGGAAAAAGCCGATCTTGAGCCGGGCAATACGGTGCAATCTTCGCGGCTGGATCGCGCTTCGCGGCGCATTCGCGAGATGCTGGTGGACGAAGGCCACCTGAGCGCGCGGGTGAACATCCGCCGCGGCGATTTCGACCCGGAAGCGAATCGCCTGCCGCTGGCGCTGGAAGTCATCGCCGGACCGCGCGTGCGGGTCGAAGTGGAAGGCGCAAGAATCCGCCGCGGCGACCTGCGCAGGCTGCTCCCCATCTACCAGGAAGGCGCCGTGGATGCCGACCTGCTCCGTGAAGGTGCGCGCGACATCCGCGATTACCTTGAGGGACAGGGCTACTTCGATTCCCGGGTGGACTACACCGTCGGCAACGCGGAAGAAAACGGCGTGCAGATCATCACCTACCACGTCGAACGCGGTCCGCAGCGCCGCCTCGCCGGAATCGGATTCGAGGGCAACGAATTCTTCAGCGATTCGCTGCTGCTCAGCATCCTGCGCATCCGGCCGGCGGGGTTCCTGGACCGCGGCCGCTTCAGTTCCCGGCTGCTGAATGCCGACCGGGAAGCTGTCCAGGCGCTGTATGTGGCCAACGGTTTCCTGCAGGCCAAAGTCAGCACGGAAGTCGTTCAGGATTACGCCGGGCAGGAAGGCGACCTGTTCGTCCGCTTTCGGATTGAGGAGGGCCCGCCCACCGTCATCGGCGATTTGCAGATTCTGGGCAACGAGGCATTCCCCGATGAGTTCTTGCTGGAACACATCGAGACCGTGCCCGGGCAGTTCTACTCCGAGGCCAATGTGCAGCGGGCGCGCATCAACATCCTGCGGCTCTATTTTGAGCAGGGCTATTCGGAAGCGCGGTTCTCCTATGAAGTACAGCCGCTGGACAACGGCGACCGCGTCCGCCTGATTTACCGCATCAGCGAGGGCCAGCGCAGGCTGGTCGAACGCGTCCTGCTCGATGGCTACAACCACACCCGCCGCGGCGTGATTGCCCGTGAAGTCCAGCTCGAACCGGGCGAGCCGCTCAGTGAACAGGAGATGGTCGAAACCCAGCGGCGGCTCTACAGCTTGGGCATCTTCCGCCGGGTGAATATCGCCCCGCAGAATCCGCAAGGCACTGACCCAACGAAGACCGTCGTCGTTCTGGTGGAGGAAGCCCAGCGCTACACGATGGCCTACGGCGGCGGCTTCGAATTCCAGCGGCTGGGTGGGGGTGGCGAAGAAGACCCCACGGGCAGTGACTTTCGGTTCAGTCCGCGCATCCTGTTTGAAATCAGCAAGGCCAATTTCGGCGGTCGTGCGCACACCCTCTCGTTCCGCACGCGCGCCAGCACGCTGCAGGGCCGCGCGCTGCTCAGTTACCTGGCGCCGAATTTTCTGGCCAAGCCCAGCCTGAGCTTCGTGATTACCGGCCTGGCCGATAAGTCGCGCGACGTGCGGACGTTCAGCGCCACGCGGTACGAAGGCTCGATGCAGCTCAATCAGCAGGTCAGCACGATCACCTCACTCCTCTATCGCTACTCCTTCCGCCGGGTGCTGGTGGATGCGGAATCGTTGCGGGTGCCGCCGGAGCGCATCCCGCTGTTCAGCCAGCCGACCAAGATTTCTTCCGTCGGCATGACTTGGATCCGCGACACGCGCCAGGAAAATCCCGCCGACCCATTCCGCGGCACATACAATAACGTGGACCTGAGCGTGGCCATCAAAGAATTCGGTTCCAGTGCCAGTTTCGTGCGGCTGTTTTATCAGAACTCTTCCTTCCACCAGATCGGCCGCCGGCTGGTGTTCGCCCGCTCGGCCCGCGTGGGCATTCAGGAACCCCTGGGCGAGACGCTCACGACAGACATTCCGCTGCCTGAGCGTTTCTTTGCCGGCGGCGGCACTTCGCTGCGCGGTTTCGGGCTGAATCAAGCCGGGCCTCGCGATCCAGATACGGGATTTCCCATCGGGGGGCTGGCTATGTTGATTTTTAATCATGAGCTGCGCTTCCCGATGCGGCTGCCATGGATTGGGGGACGGGTGGGCGGCGCCGTTTTTTACGACGCCGGCAACGTGTTCGATCGTGCCAACCGAATCACCTTCCGCACAACGCCGCGCTCGCCCGACGACCTGAACTACTTTTCGCACGCCATCGGCTTCGGCTTCCGCTACCAGACACCGATCGGGCCGGTGCGGCTTGACCTGGCCTACCAGTTGAACGCGGCGGAGTTCACCATCGTGCAGGACGGCGTGCCGCGCACCGAGCGGCTGCCGCGATTCCAGTTCTTCTTTAACATAGGTTCGATCTTCTGATGCGACGCGCGTGCCTGCTTTCGCTTGGTTTCTTTCTCCTGCTGCCGGCTGCAGCTCAGCAGGTGGTGGACCGCATCATCGCGCGCATCGGAGAAGACATCCTGATGCTCAGCGAACTGCGCGAGCTGCGCTCCTTCCAGCAACTGGTTGAAGGCCGCAGCGCCGGACGGCAAGAGCTGTTCGAGCAATTGGTGCGACAGTGGATTGTGGTCTCCGAAGCCGAAGCGGCGAATTTCCCGCGGCCGGAACAACAGCAGGTGAAAGCGGCCTTTGCGCAGCTTGCCGGGTCGTTCGGTTCGCCCGAGGCCTGGCGCGCGCGGCTGCGCGACACCGGCCTGACCGAAGCGGCTGCGCGGCGGCTGCTGGAGCGGCAGCTCTACGTGGCCAACTACCTGGATTACAAGTTCCGCCCGGCTATCACCATCGAGGAAAACGAGATCGAGATGTACTATGAGCAAGAGTTCATCCCCCAAATGCGAGCGCGCAATCAGCAGCTTCCGCCGGCGGAAGACGTCCGCGAGCAGATTCGTGAACTGCTGGTGCAGCGGGAGATTTCCCGACGCGCCTCGCGGTGGCTGGAAGAAGCCCGTGGACAGGTGAAACTCGAGATTCTGGACGAGAGCCTGAAGCGATGAAACTGCATCTGAAACGCACCGCGAAGCGCCTGCTGACGGTCCTGAGCCTGCTGCTTTTGGTGCTGGCCGGGGTGGTAGCGATACTGGTGCGCACCGGCCTGGACGAGCGCTGGGCGCGCGGGGCGATCGTCCGCCAGATTGAACACATGACGGGCGGGCGAGTCCAGTTGGAACGGTTCCGCTTCAGCATCCTGGGCCTGAAGGCCGAGTTGCTCAGCTTTACAATCTACGGCCGCGAGCCGGAAGGCACGCCGCCGTTTTTCCACGCCGACCGGCTGTTTGTGGACGTGCGCGTGGATTCGCTGGTGCGCCGCAAAATTTCACTCGACGAAGTGACTTTGGATCGTCCGGCCGTGCACATCCGCTTCGACGAGCAAGGCCGCACCAACGTGCCCTCGCCGGGGCCCCGGCGGGAGCCCGCCGAGAAGCCTTTTCGCGAGCGCATCTTCGACGTCGCCATCCGCGAATTCCGCCTGAACGATGGCTACGTTCTCTATAACGACCTGCGTGTGCCCCTGGTGGCCCAAGGCGGCGCCTTCGATTTCGCGCTCGACTATGAAGTTCCATCCGATGCCGAAGCGTTTTACTCCGGCCGCTTTTCGTGGGAGCAGTTCCTGCTTGCCGCCCGACGGTATCTGCCTTTCCCCACAGACATTGAGGGCCAATTCACGCTTGGTCGTAATCGCTTTGAATTGGAACAGTTCCGGTGGAGGCTGCCCCATTCCGCTTTTAGCGTCACCGCCACGGTAGAAAATCCGGCGCAGCCGCAATGGCAGGTGCGCTACGACGGGGAGCTAAATCTCGAAGACCTGCGCGAAATCATGCGCAAGCCGAATTCGCCCAGCGGCATCGTGGACCTTTCCGGCCGGATTGATAACTCCTCCGGCAGACTCGGCCTGCGCGGGCGCTACCATGCGCGCGACATCACCCTGCGCTATGAATGGTTCCACGCCGGCGGGATTGAGACCACCGGCCAGTATTTTCTCGAAAACGGCGGCATCGTCGTGCCGGATTTCGAAGCGCGCGCACTCGGCGGCGTCATTCACGGCCGCGTCGAGTTCACTTTCAAAGAACAGCGATTCCGCGTGATTTCAAAAGGCCGCGGCATGAGCGTAGCTCAGGTGCTGGCTGCGGTGGACAACGAGACCATGCCCGTGGCCACGCTCGGCTGGAAGGGCAGCATGGATGTGGACTCCGAAACCACCTGGCTGCGCGATTTCAAGAGCGTCGAGTCCACCGGCATCTCCATCTGGTCGCCGCCGGTCGTCCCGCCTGATTCCGGCCTGCCGGTCACCGCCCGGCTCGAGTATCACTACCTGATGGACGCAAGCGCCGTGGAGATGCGCCAGAGCGAAATCTCCACCCCGGAAAGCATCATAACTTTTGACGGCCGGCTGGGCCGGCGCGACACGGCGCTGCTCGTCGAATTCCACACCGAGAACCTGGAGCCGTGGAACGATTTCATCTACGCCCTGCGCGATCCAAACGCCAAACGCGTGGCCCTTCGCGGCACGGCGCATTGGCGGGGGCGCGTCACCGGCCGGCTCGACCATCCCACCTTTCTCGGGCACATCCGCGCCACCCGAGCGGCCTACGGTGGAATCCTGTGGGATGAAATCGAAGGCGAAATCAGTTACTCACCGGACGGTTTTCGCATCACGCAGGCGCGCGCGCGCCGCGGCGATGCGGCGGCGGATCTCGTGCTGTGGCTCGAACTCGACAGCTGGGATTTTCGTCCTGAGCACCAGTGGAGCGGCGAAGCCAATCTCGTCCGCGCTCCCACCGACGGATTGCAACAACTGTTCGGCACAGCTTTCCCCGTGCACGGACTGGTGACCGGCCAGTTTCGCCTGCGCGGTACCCGTGGCGATCCGGAATTGACCGGGCTAGTGGATGTGGCCGACGTCACGGCATGGGATCTGCATTTCGAACGCGTGCGCGGGCAGCTCGCCCTGCGCAAGGACGAAGTCCGTGTGGCCAACGCTGAACTGCGCATTGGCAGCGGTCGCATCACCGGCGATTTGCTTTATCGCTTTCTGAAAGATGAGGTGGAGTTCGACATTGACGGCGCCGTCGTGCCCATCGAGCGTATCCGCCCAGTACAGACGGAACGCCTGCCGCTCGGCGGCCAGTTGAGCTTTCAATTGAAAGGACGTGGCCCGCTGGTGGCGCCGCAGGCGGAAGGCTCCGTGCGCGTGGTGGATTTGACCGTGGGCGAAGACGTGCTCGGCAGCCTGCAGGGCAACCTGCTGGCCGACGGGCGGCACGTCCGCCTGACGCTCCAATCGGCGCTGCCCACTGGTAACATCACGGGCACTCTGGCTATGTCTCTGGACCGTGACTTCCCGCTCGAAGGCGATCTGACCGTCGAGGGAGTAGACCTTGATGCCTTCATTGAAACCGCCTTCCACCTGAGGGAATTGACCGGCGACAGCCGCGTGGACGGCCGCTTCCGCATTGCCGGCCAGATGGCCCGGCCGGAAACATTGACTATCGAAGCTAGTATTTCGCGCTTGGAATTCGACTATCAGTATCTGCGGCTGCGCAATGAAGGTCCGTTGCGCTTCGGCTACCGCCGGGAAGAGGTTCGCATCGAGCAGGCCCACATCCGCGGCCCCGACACCAATTTCACGATCTCCGGATTCGTGCGCTTCACCGGCGACCGCACGATCAGCCTGCAGCTGGATGGCACAGTCAACCTGCGTCTCGCCAGCGGCTTCGCGCCGGAGCTGGATGCGCGGGGCGTGGCCCAGATCAACGGCTCGGTCGAGGGCACCTTTGCCAGCCCACGCATCACCGGGCGCGTTGCCGTGCGCGACGTTTCGGCCACCTACGGCGAACTCCCCGTGGGCCTGAACAACATGAACGGGGATTTCATCTTCGACCGAAGCCGGCTGGTGTTCGAAGAGGTGCGCGCGGAATCGGGCGGCGGCATGCTGGACCTGAGCGGCACGGTTACCTACAGCGAGCGTCCGGTGCGCTTCGATATCAGCGCGCGCGCTGAACCCGTCCGCATCCGCTACCCGGAAGGGATGAGCTGGCTGGCTGGCGGCACGCTGAGGCTCTCCGGCACGACCCACGGCGGGCTATTGAGCGGCCGCGTGGAAGTCGAGCGGCTGTTCATGTCCGAGGGGTTGGATCTGGCCTCGCTGCTGACGGCTTCGCCGGCCACGCCGCAGGCCCCGCCGACGGCCTCCGAATTCCTGCGTAACCTTCAATTCGACATCGAAGCCTCATCCACGCCCGACGCCCGCGTGGAATGGAGCGGGGCGCGGTTTGACAGCGAAGCCAGCTTGCGCGTCCGCGGCACTTGGGAGCACCCGATTCTGCTCGGCCACGTCCGCCTGCTGAGCGGAGAGATGACCCTGCGCGGCAACCGCTATCGCGTGCTGCGGGGCGATTTAAACTTTTCGAATCCCTTTCGCCTGAACCCCGACATTGACGTGGAGGCGCAGACCACAGTGCGGCAGTTTGAAATCACGCTGAACATCACCGGGAAGGCCGACAAGCTGAGCTTATCGTACCGCTCCGATCCGCCACTGCCGCCCGGCGACATCCTCACGCTACTCGCCCTAGGCCGCACCGGCGAAGAAAGTGAGTTGCGCCGCGCTACCGCAGAAACTTCTCCCGAGCTGGGCGCCGGCGCGCTGCTCTCCGAAGCCATCTCCAGCCAGGTTACGGGCCGGCTCGAACGCCTGTTCGGCATCACCCGCTTCCGCGTGGACCCGTTTCTGGCCGGCACCGGCACCGAGCAGAACGCCACCGCGCGCATCACCATCGAGCAGCAGGTCACCCGCGATTTGACGATTACCTACGTCACGAACGTCAGTTCTGCACAGGAGCAGATTATTCAGTTTGAATACAACATCACCCGCGATATCTCCATCATTGCCCTGCGCGACCAGAACGCCACGTTCGGCTTCGACATCAAGTTCAAGAAGCGCTTCGACTGACTGCTTCGATTCTCGAATCGGATGAATTCTGGGTCTGTAATGTGGGGCCGAAGACGGTTTGACCCCGAATCGGAGCTGCGAAGAATTGGTTTGACCTCAGAAGGCTGAGCGCAGCAGCTTCAAGGTGGCCAGCAGGAGCACGGCGCCCAGAATCCGCCGCAGCCAAACGCTGCGAAAACGCCACGCACCGAGCGTCGAACCAATCAGCCCGCCCGCGAACGCCGCTGCCACCAGCCACACCAGGCCTGACCAGTCCACCGCCTTGCGTGAAAGGTGACCGTAGAGGCCCGCAGCGGAATTGATCCAGATGAATGCCGCCGAAGCCGCGGCGGTGCGTTTCGCGTCTGCCCAGCGCAGCAGAATCAGCAGCGGGCTCAGGAAGATGCCTCCGCCGATGCCCACTATGCCCGACACAAACCCGATGCCTGCACCCGTGGACAGCGCCACACCGAATGGAGGTGGCCGCACGAAGGATTCCTCTTGCGGTGGTGGCGCCACGGCCAGCAGCCGGCAGGCCGCCCAGATCAGCACCGCCGCCAGCAGCACCATGTACACACGCGGCGAGACACCGACCAGGCCGCCCAGAAACGCGCAGGGGATTGAAGTCAGCAGGAAGGGCCACAGCAGCTGCCAGACCAAATGTCCCGCGCGCCAGTAGTTCCACAGCGCCAGGCCGGCCACCAGCAGGTTAAGCAGCAGCGCGCTGGGCGCCATCGCCGCCGGGGCCAAGCCGAAAAAACTCAGCACCGCCAGATAGCCTGAGGCCCCGCCGTGACCGACCGAGGAATACGCCAGCGCCACAAAGAATACCAGTACGGCCAGCAAAAGCAGCAGGTATGGCTCTGCAGGAATCAATCCAGCCTCACCGCTGGCTTGTACGCGATCCGTGTTGCTGGCGGAAGTCCCATTGCGTGAACTGCGCGAGTATAGCACCATCCTTCTCGTACCAATGGAAAAGCCTTGTTTTCCTCTTGACAGACTTACCTGTTGAGTAAATGATGTGCTGACTTTGGGTAGCCTGGTGCACCGTTTCTGATAGGAGCCTATCCCTGCGCCGCGGGCACAGCGCCCATCGTGCAAGTTGATGATCGTCCGCAATCTCCCTGCGCGCAACCGGCGCAACAACTGGAGCAGGTCATGGCGGAACGAGAGTGCACGAAAAAGCTGCTCTCGGTAGAAATCAATGCAGCGGAGAAAGAGTACCTACTCTACGTCGTCTCTGCCAAGGGCGCGCAGGCTGTGTTTGCTCTGGTAGACGAAAACGACCAGGTCATCTTCTCCCATGCCGATGGCGACCCCGGCCAGAATATCTACCAGCGCAAGTGGCCTCTGGCTCCGGGGGAGCTTCCCAACGATGATGAAACCACGCACACCATGGCGTTTCATTTCATCACTGCACAATCCTATAGCTACCGCGTCACACATCATCGCAAAGACGGCTCAGTGATTGCCGAGCTGAAGAACTGTAAATATACGGGTAAGCCGCCTCGGGACACATGCTTCGAACCGCTGCACGTTGACGTGGTGCGCTGAGGAGGCCACCATGCCGGCGCTGCTGTGCAGAATTTGCATCGCCGGAGTTGCTGCGACGCTCATGCTGCTCGCGGCTTCGCCGGCATCGGCTCAGGCTGAGCAGGAGGACTACATCGAATGGCTGAACCGGCTGATTCGGGAAATCACCTCCGCGCGGGTGAACCAGCGCTCGAACACCAACCAGGCCGAAGCGCCCACGGTGAGCGGCAACACGACCTCACTGGTGGATCAGAGTTCCGCGTCCGACTTGGTGGGCCTAGCGTTGAACCTGGCCGGGCTGGGCGGAGGCACGACGGAAGACGCGCGCGACGTGAACGCCATCTCCGTTACCGTCTCCGCCTACGCGCTCTACGCGGCGCTGCGCGGCGCAGACCACCTCGACCCAGCGTTCTATTCTGCGCATCGCGCTTGGCGCAACGTCTCGTTCACGCTGGGCTTCGAAAACGACGAAGAGCCCGCCCCCGGCGCTGAACCCGACCGCGCCACACTGGCCGGCGTCAAAGTCCTTTTGTGGAACAGGCGCGATGCGAGCCACCCCTGCTACTGGAATCCGAACCTGGGCTGCTACTCGCCGGCCATGAAAACGCTGCAGGACAACCTCGTCCGCGCTGCCGGGGCCTTCAGCCGGCTTGACGATGCAGCCCGCGTTTTGCTCTATCGCCGCGTCGCAGCGGGGCTTGGACTGGAACCGCTGCCGGAAGACCGCCCGGAGGCCGAACGGCAGGCCCTCACCGAAGCCGAAGCCACGCAGCTCCGGCGCCGCCTGCTGCGGGAATTCTCAAACGCACACCTGGCCGATACGGATCGTTTTCAGGCCGTGCTGCGGGTGCTCGGCCCGGAAGGCCAGACAGTGGTTCGTGAACTGCTGGAAGAACGCATCGCGCCTTTTCAGGAGCTTGACGAAGCCTCGATCGAAGCCGTCGAAGCCGTCCGCCGCGCGCCACAGATTTCCATCGCGGCGCTCACCCGCCAGAGCCGCGACGACCCGGACGAATATCGCGCGGAGGCCATCTTTGACTACGGCGTGGCTCCGCGCGTAAATTTCACCGCCAATGGCGCCTTCCTGTACCGCGACAATAAAATCGGCATGGATCTCCGCGGCGGCAGCCTCGGCCTGCAGTTTCGGCTGCAACTGACACCCGAACGGCGGCTCGCCGGGCCGCAGCCGGTCACCCTGAGCGGAGCGTTTTCGGCGAACTGGATCGCTGAAACCGATTCCATCTACAAAGGCCAGTTCAAGCTCACGATTCCCATCGTGGATGGCCTCAACCTGCCCGTCTCATTTACCTATGCGAATCGCACCGCGCTGATTGATGAGACGGAAGTCCGTGGGCAGTTCGGTTTCACCTTCGATTTAAGCCGCTTGATGGCCCTGTATCGCTGACGCTGTTGTTCCGCGCCTCCCGCGATTGCAATCCTTCCGCTGCGTGTGTCCACCCGGCGCGGGAATTCTGGTAGCATGCGCGCGCCGTGTCCAATAAACAGGCAACTGGAACCGCCGTCACCGCTGCCGACGAGCTGCACATCCTGGGCCGCGAAGCCGGCCTGCAGCGCGAACTGGAGCCGCGGCAGATTTCCATGATTGCGCTGGGCGGCGCCATCGGCACGGGCCTGTTTCTGGGCAGCGCGCTGGCGGTGCGTGAAGCCGGCCCGGGCGTCATTCTCAGCTACGCCGGCGGTGCGGGCATCGCCCTGTCGCTGATGTGGGCGCTCGGGGAAATGGCCACGGCGCATCCGGTGGCCGGATCGTTCGGTGTCTATGCCGAGATGTACCTCCATCCCTGGGCCGGCTTTGCGGTGCGGCTGTCGTACTGGGTGGCGCAGGTCATCGCCATCGGCAGCGAAGTCGTGGCCGCGGCCATCTACTGTCGCTTCTGGTTCCCGGAAATCTCCGCCTGGGTGTGGATCGCCGGTTTTTCCGCCACACTGATCTATGTCAATGCGCGCAGCGTGGGCAGCTTCGGCGAATTCGAATACTGGTTCTCGATGATCAAGGTGGCTACGATTGTCCTGTTCCTGATTCTCGGAGTGGCGCTGCTGTTGGGCGTCGGCTTCGCGCCGATTGGCACAGCCAACTTCACCGCGCACGGAGGGTTCCTGCCGCACGGCTGGGCCGGCGTGGGGCTGGGCATGGCGATGGCGGTGTTCAGCTATATCGGCGTTGAAGTCGTGGCTGTGACAGCCGGTGAAGCGCGCAACCCGGAAGTCGCCGTGCCCCACGCGCTGCGTAGCACGCTGCTGCGCCTGGCACTTTTCTACGTCGGCGGCATGACCGTCCTGGTCGGCGTGATGCCCTGGACCGAAGCCGGTCTGCGCGAAAGCCCCTTCGTGCGCGTGTTCCAAACCGTTGGCATCCCTGCTGCCGCAAGCCTGATGAACTTCGTCGTGCTGACGGCCGCGCTCTCTTCGATGAATTGCAATCTTTATCTGACGGCGCGCATGCTGTTTTCGCTGGCCCGTGGTGGCTACGTGCCCGCTGGGCTCGGCCGGCTGAACGCGCGCGGCACCCCAGGGGTGGCGCTGGCCATATCAAGCCTGGGGATGCTGGCGGCGCTGCTAGTGAATTTCTACAGCGGAGAGCGGGCCTATGTGCATCTGCTGGGCGTGGCATTCTTCGGCGGGCTATTCGCCTGGGCAGTGATTTTCGCCACCCACCTCCGGTTTCGCCGGCGATACCGCGGCACGACGGCCTTCCGCGCCCCCGGGTATCCGTGGACCTCACTGGCGGGGATGCTGGGCGTGCTGTCGGTGCTCGCCTCGACGTGGTGGATTTCCGGCCTGCGCGTCACCTTGCTGGCGGGTTTGCCGTGGCTGGGGTTTCTAACACTGTGCTATTGGATTTGGCAGGAGCTTCGATCATGACTGCATTTTGAACATTGCAGAAGGCAACCCGAATTCCCCGGAGGATTGGCCGCCTATGGGTTCGCTTCATGGGTAAAGCCAGCCCGGTATTGCTCGGCGAGCGAGAGCATCTTTCGAACCTGGGAGATCCCAGCCAACGCGCCACGCGACCGCACCGTTTGTCGGATACCCTCAAGGACAGTCTCAGTCTCCTGGGGCTGGACTGTCTCACTCAGTTCTTCTTGGAAAGCTGATAGACCACCTCGCTGATATGCTCGGTCCAGGCGTCGCAGATGCTGCCACGTGATCTGGCGAATCTTGCGGATCTCCGCGCCGAAAACTGGGTGACCAAAGGTTGAGCCATCAACATATTGCACATAGACAATCTTTGCGGTGGCCCTTGCAGTCTTCGGAGGGTGTAGGGGGTTAAACGTCTCCGTGGTCTCGGTTGGTCCAGGACCGGAAAGTGAATGCTGATCTCCAGGCCGGATCACGTCGGGCGCAAAAAAGCACTCATACTGTCGAACAAACTCCTGTCGTGACCCTTGTGAAGGTTCGACTTCGATTCGAGCCACGAGGGTCAGGATGATCTTGTCCGAAATGTTTCTCCCCACGATGTCGTCGGCGATGGAAACTCGGATCGTGTTTCCAGAGATGGACTCCGTCAGGCGAACTGTCCCGGAAACAACCATGGGGCTACCCGGCTCCGAAATGTCCTGAACTAGAATCGTGGAAGTTCGCACCTGTGCCGGAGTGGGAATACTTGCGACCGCGAAGAGGAAGAGGAACGCGGTTACACGCAGCACACAGCGCTGGCGAGGGTCGCTATTCAGTGCGTATCTCATCAGTCATCTCCAAGACCTACCGTCCCTAGTATGTGCATGGTGTGCAAGGCTCAACGAAACAGAAGCAGTCTGGCGCCCCCGGTAGTTTGATGTATGTGGTGACGGTAGAAATGGCCTTGGAAGTGAACATCGTGCAGGCATCATCTACTTCAGCCCGAGAAAGGCACCGAACGGTGCTTGTGCATCCAGATGTTGGCTCAGTGAATTGGTACGCCGAGCTCTCCAGGCACTGCCCGGTTGCGCTTGAGGAGCTGGCCCGGAGTGAACAACCAGCCGCATCTGCCCACGACAATCGAGAACGGGACCCTCTCCGCCTGAGGGTTTTGGCTCGAGGACACACCGCGAGAAAACAAGCTCCAAGGTCCTGTCTGCCACGACGGGTGCCGCAAGAACCAAACAGGCAACGACGGCTAGCTTCTTCGCATTCGCCAGCAGTAACCGAGGAGCCTTCATGTTAGATTATCCTCTCCTATAATTACCCCACACAATACTAAGGTGGCCACATGTTATCAAGGCGATTTGCCGTGCTGGCCGGCCTGCCGTGGCTCGCCTTCCTCTCCTTGTGTTACCTTGTGTGGGCCAGGAAAGCCAGGGCGGCAAGACCGGACTCGCGGCGATAACGGAATCGAGGGATTTGCAATGGATGCAGAACAGGCCAGGCAAAACCTAATTGCCGCATTAAGGAAAGACTGCCTGGCCCATGAGCAGGGACGATTTGACGATCTGGGCCCGCTGGACCAATCCTTGGAGGAGTTCTTCGCCTCCGCGGACGCGAACGGCCTGCGCGAGATTCGGATGGCATTCAATTTCTGGGATTCGTGGCTCGACGAGCGGGACCATGGATTCCCCAACTTCTACGAAGGGGTGACCCGGGATTCCTGGCCATCTTTGGCGCGCAGCATCGTTGCAGAGTTAGAAGGCGGGCAGCCCCTCACCGACCCTCTAGTGCTCCCGCACTTCGACTGGAAACCGACGAAGAAGTGGAAAGAACGAATCTCCCTACTCTTCAAGCGCGGGGCCACCAATGGATGACTTGCTGAAGTGGCGCGACGAGTTCCCCATCCTGGCGCGCACGACGTACATGATCAGCAACTCGCTGGGGGCCATGCCTCGCGGCGTGCACGACAGCCTGCGCGGGTATGCGGACACCTGGGCGGAGCGCGGCGTTCGCGCCTGGGAGGAGACCTGGTGGAACCTGGCCGCAGACGTCGGCGACAGAATTGGCGCACTGATCGGCGCGGAACCGGGAACTATCTCGCTTCACACCAACGTCACCACTACCCAGGCGGTGGTCAGCTCCTGTTTTGATTTTTCCGGCAAGCGGAACAAACTTGTCCTGGTGGACCGCGAGTTCCCTTCCATCCTCTACTTCTATCAGGAGCAGGCGGCGCGCGGCGCGCGGGTAGAAATCGTGAAGAGCGAAGACGGCATGCGCGTCCCGCTGGAAAAGCTGCTAAACGCCATTGACGACACGACGCTCCTCGTGCCCATCAGCTTCGTCTTGTTCCGCAGTGCCTGCATCGTGGATGCTCGCGCCATCATCGAACGCGCCCATCGCGTCGGCGCGCTGGTCGTGCTGGATATTTTCCAGGCTGCCGGCACTGTGCCGGTAGACGTCCGCACGCTGGAAGCCGACTTCGCTGTCGGCGGCGTGCTCAAGTGGTTGTGCGGGGGGCCGGGTGTCGCGTATCTCTACGTGCGGCCGGATCTGGCAGCGAAACTCCGGCCGGCATTCACCGGCTGGTTTGCCCATCGCAGCCCGTTCGACTTTGCGACTGGCCCCATCGAGCGCCGCGACGACGCCTTCCGCTTCATGAACGGCACTACCAGCATCCCCGCCTTCTACGCCTGCCAGCCCGGTTTAGAAATCATTCGACAGGTGGGCATCGAGCGCATCCGCGAAAAATCCATCCGGCAGACGACCCGGCTGATTGAAGGTGCACAGGCGCGCGGCTGGCGCGTGAATACTCCGCTTGATCCGACCGAGCGCGGAGGCACAGTCTCCGTGGAATGCCCGCACGCCCGCGAGGTCGAACGCGAACTGCTCGCCCGCGACATCCTGGTGGACTATCGCCCCGGTGCCGGCGTTCGCCTTTCGCCCCACTTCTACAACCGCGACGAAGAGATCGACTTCGCGCTCGACCAGATGGAAGACATCCTGCGCACCGGCGCCTGGCAGCGCCACACCACGCCGCGCGCCGCTGCTGAAACCGTCCGCGCCGATTGAACCGGTTCCCTCATGGTTGGCTGCAAGTTCAATGTTGACGAAATTCGTATCGGCACTTCAGGCTGGAACTATCGTCACTGGCGCGGCCGCTTCTATCCGGAAAAGCTGCCGAGCCGGGAATGGCTCGCGCATTACCAGAGAGAATTTTCCACTGTCGAGCTGAACGCCAGCTTCTACCGAACGGTGCGCCGCAGCACCTGGGAACGCTGGCGACAGCAATCGCCGGAAGGCTTCGTGTGGGCCGTGAAAGCTCACCGGCAGATTACCCGTTTCACCCGGCTGCGGAAGCGCGCACCGTTGCGCCAGTTCCTGCAATCGGTCGAGACGCTGGCCGACCGGCTGGGCGTCATCCTGTTTCAACTGCCGCCCAGCTTGAAATTCGAAGCCCGTGTCGTCAAACGCTTCCTGGGCTGGCTGCCGGAAGGAAAACGGTACGCGATCGAGCCGCGGCACAAGAGCTGGTTCACCAAAAAGCCGCTGTCTCTGCTGCGCAGGCACGGCGTGGCGCTCTGCATGGCCGACTGCGGCACGCGCTACCCTTCGGCGCAGAAGGTGACTGCCGACTTCATTTACGTGCGCTTGCACGGCCGCGAAGAGCTTTACCGCTCGCGCTACACGCCCGCTCAGCTTCGCACCTGGGCACGCAAGCTGGTGAAGTGGAAAAAGCCCGCCTACGTGTATTTCAATAATGACTTTCAGGGCTACGCCATCGAAAATGCCCGCACGCTGCGCAGGCAGGTGCGCCGGCTGCTGAAATCCTCCGGCAGGCGCAGTCGAGGCAAGCAACGTGGAACAGGACACGCGAGAAAGATGCGGACGCGGAAATGACAGCATGGATGGGCAAGAAACGTAGCGGCGCCAACGGCTCCGGACAACCTGCTCTTGATTACGAAGCGCAGCGCCGGGCTATGGTTGAACAGCAGCTTGTCGAGCGTGGCATCGCCGACCCGCGTGTGCTTGAGGCCATGGGCGCGGTGCCGCGGCACGAATTTGTGCCGCGCGACGTAATGCCGCTGGCATACAGCGACCAGCCGCTACCCATTGGCGAAGGCCAGACCATCTCCCAGCCCTACATGGTTGCCATAATGACCGAAGCGCTCGAGTTGACAGGCAGCGAGCGAGTGCTTGAAGTGGGCGCCGGATCGGGCTACCAGGCTGCCGTGCTTTCCAGGCTGGCGCGCGAAGTGTTCACCATCGAGCAGAATGAACTGTTGGCGCGTGCTGCCGCCGAGCGGCTGAAACGGCAGGGCTGCGATAATGTCCAGGTGGAAGTCGGCGACGGCACCCTGGGCTGGCCCGAGCATGCGCCCTACGAGGGCATCGTCGTCACCGCCGCAGCGCCGCGCATTCCGCCCCCGCTGCTCGAGCAGCTTGCCGAAGGCGGCCGGCTGGTGATTCCCGTCGGCGACGAACGCCAGCAGGAGTTGTGGCAGGTGCGCAAGCAGAAGGCGAACATTTCGACGCGGGTTGTCAATTACTGCCGGTTTGTGCCGCTGATCGGCCGCTACGGCTGGCCGGGGCTGGGCGACCTATGACGCCGCCACCGCCGGACCTTTCCATCGTCATCCCCGCCTACAACGAAGAGCGGCGGCTGCCGTTCACTTTGCCGCAGGTGTTTCGCTACCTGGCTTCGCGCGCGCTGGGCGGAGAAGTGATTGTGGTGGACGACGGCTCCACCGACGCCACCGCACAGGTCGTGCGCAGCTTTGCTGCCAGCCGTCCTGATTTGCGACTTCTGTCGAACGACCGAAACCGCGGCAAAGGCTTTAGCGTGCGAGCCGGCATGCTCGCCGCCCGCGGACGGCTTGCGTTGCTTACGGATGCAGACCTTTCCGCGCCCATCGAGGAGGCCGATAAGCTGCTCGGCGCTCTGACGGAATACGATGTGGCCATCGGCTCGCGCGCCCTCGACCGCAGTCTGATTCAACAGCACCAGCCGCGCTGGCGCGAACTGGCCGGCATCGCCTTCAACAAAGCCATGAAGTTAGCGAGCGGCCTTCCGTTTGAGGACACCCAGTGCGGCTTCAAGGCCTTCCGACGCGAGCCGGCGCGAGTTGTGTTCGAACAACAGCGCATCGAACGCTACGGGTTCGACCCGGAAATTCTCTTTCTGGCGCGACGCCACGGGCTGCGCATGGTAGAGATACCGGTGCGCTGGGCGCACGACCCAGACAGCCGCGTGCGGGTGCTGCGCGACGGGCTGCACATGCTGGCCGACCTGGTGCGCGTGCGGGCAAACGCCCTGGCGGGGCGCTATCCGCGGGCGGGGGAGCAACGGGCCGCAAATTAACTTTATAACACAAAGTACTTGACATCAGTGCGGCCTTCTGGTAGTTTCATGCCATGTCTTGCGCGGATGGTGTCCGGCCCGGCCACCCGCTCCACGTCGCCATCATCCCTGGCGGCAGCGCGCGCTGGGCCGAGCTGCGCGGTTTGGCCCGCGCGGCGGGCTTCGGCTTTGGCGTGCAGGCCTTGCGCCGCCTCGTACGCGCCGCGCCAGCTTGCGGAATCGGCACGCTGTCTGTGCTTGGCTTTTCCGCTGGTGACTGGAGCCGGCCCCGCAGCGAAGTGGAATACCTTTTCAACTTGCTAAAGGAATTTCTGCTGGAGGAAGCACCGCGGTACGCACGCCGAGGCGTGCGTGTAGAGGTCTTCGGGCGCCGGGAGCGCATTCCGGCCACGCTGCGCGCGGCCATCGAAACCGCCGAGCGCGCGACGGCCAGCTGTCACCGGCTGCGATTCCGGCTCGCGGTGGACTACTCTGCCCGGGAAGCAGTGCTGCGCGCTGCCTGCCGGCTTTACACCGCGCTCGAGATTTCCCCAGACGCCTTCCGTCGCCTGCTGGCCGGCGCTGCGCATCACAACTCTGCGCCGCCCGACGTGGACCTGCTGATTCACACCGGCGGCGAAAAGCGGCTGGACGATTTTTTGCTGTGGGAGTGCGCTGCGGCAGAGATTCAGTTTAGCCGGAAGCTGTGGCCGGAATTCACGGGGGAAGACTTGCGCACCACGGTCGCGCGGCTTCGGGTGCCTTTCCGCACCGCTGGTCGTTTGCCCGCGTTGGCCGCGGCCAGCTGAGCTATTGGCGGCGTTTATGTGCGGCGCTGGCGGGCCATGGCAAAGGCCTTGCGCAACACGCGCATGGCCGTAGGCGTCAGACCGAACCGGATGAGTTCCTCTTCCGCAGCGAAGGCCACATCGGTCACGTCGCCCCCGGCTTTCGGCTCGCCATCAGGAGCCTCACAAAGATAGTCCAGAATGACGTAGTGGTAGCGCGGGCCGGCCAGGGTGGCCGAGTGCGAGCGGCCTTGTCCTGGTTCGGGCAGGATGCGCTCGAACGCTTCAATCAGATCCAGCACAACCACTTCGAGTCCGGTCTCTTCTCGTAACTCCCGCCGCACAGCCTGCTCTAGCGTCTCACCCAATTCGAGCAAGCCACCAGGGATGGACCACTGGCCCTTCAGGGGTTCCGAGCCTCGGCGGATCAGCAGTGCCCGGCCATTGCGGATGATCACCCCGCCCACGCCCACGACAGGATGATCCGGATATTCGCGATTTCTGCCCATGGCACCTGCCCGACTGCGGGGGTTGCTTGACAGACAGGTTCTATAATACGCTCGCTGTGAGTTGAAACGAATTTTCCCGAGGAGGCTGCTGCCGTGGTGAAGTGTCCTGAATGCGCTGCGGTGCTTGATGTTGACGAAGACGAAGTTGAAGAAGGCGAAATTCTGAGCTGCCCGGAATGCGAAGTCGAGCTGGAGGTGGTGCAGACGCAACCGGTGCTGCTGAACGTGGTCTCCGACGAAGACCTGGACTTTGATGAGGAGGATGAAGACGAGGACGAATCTGAGGACGAAGATCTGGTGGAGGAGGAAGAGAACGAGGAAGAGGAGTAGTGCTTTTTTCGCATGGCCCGCCCGGCATCCCTTCCTCCGTTCCCGCCATCCAAGATTGCAGAAAACGGTTGCGCCGCTCCTCATTTGTTTCAGCCTGTCGGTGGGCCTGCGAGCTGCGCTTCCGGCCACGGTACGGCAGACGAAGGAGCAACGGCAAAGCGAGCAGCAGGCAAACCACGTATCGGTATTCGGGACGGCCTTCACCTGGCAGGCGTCTTCGTCGCCGGGCGGGCGGAGATTGAAATTTGGCGCGTGGGCAAGAACGAACTGCGTTAGAAGGGATGCCGCAACCGCCGCGGGGAATTCGCCGCGCGAGTTCCGGACGCTGCCGCATGCGCCGTCCGAGTCGCGGTGAGCGGTCCCGGAGCCCAAATAGGTGGCGTGGATGCCCGGCTGGGGCGGCGGTGCTGACTTGGCGTTGCGGATGAAACCCCAGCCCGAGGGAGGGAAGCCGTGAAGAAGTCGCTGCACATCCTGTGGATGATGCCGCTGTTGGCGCTGCTGGCGCTGGCCAGTGCCGCGCAGGACCGCAAACCGCGCACGGTGCGCGGCATCGTAGTGGATCGGGAAGAAAACCCGGCGCCGCGCAGCGTTGTCTATCTGAAGAACCGGCAGACGATGATGGTGCGCACCTACATCGCCGACAACGAAGGCCGTTACCGCTTCAGCGGGTTGGACCCCAACGTGGACTACGAAATCCACGCCGAACGCGACGATTTGACCTCCGCCAAACGCACCATCTCTAGCCTCGACGGCCGGCAGGAAATCGTCATCCAGCTCAAGCTCGACAAGCAGAAATCGAGCGAATAAATCCAGCCCTCAGCCTCTGACTTTCTCGGGCGGCGCAATCACTTGCACCGCGCTCGGCAGCGCAGCTACTTCTACGGGTGTGCGGCCGAGCAGTTCTCCGTCACCATGGAAAATTGCTGCCGGGGTGGTCGTGATGCGCACGCGGTAGGCGCGGAACCGGCGCACTTCCGGGTAGCGCAGATCCCCGTTCCGCAAAATCACCGGAAGCGCTTCTACAATCCGAGGCCAATGAAGCGGCTCGACCAGCACCACGTCGAGCTGGCCGTCGCCCGTCTCCGCCAGCGGAGCAATTCTGACGCCTCCGCCGTAACACGCCGTATTGACTACGGCCAGCAGCAGCACTTTTGCGCGCACAGTGGCCGGCGTGCTGGATTCGGTTTCGAATTCCGCCTCCAGCGGCCTGTAGTTCCTGAGCGCCCACAGCGCCGCGGCGATGTACCGGGGGGTTCCCGGCAGCCCGTCCAATTGCTGGTGCACCAGCCGGGCGGCTTCCGAGTCGAGGCCCACACCGCCTGCGCCCAAATACAGGCGCGTACTGCCGTCAGCGAAGCTCGCGCGGAGCACATCCACCGGTCTCGAACGGTGTGTCGCCAGTACGTGCGCGGCGGCAAACGGGTCACGCGGCAGGCCCAGACCCCCGGCGATGTCATTCCCGTTGCCCGCCGGAATGATGCCCAGTGCCGCGTGGCTTTCGAACAGTCCTGCGAGAACCGCGTTGACTGTCCCGTCGCCGCCAAGGGCAGTGATACAGCCGAATTCCTCGGCCGCTGCACGTGCTCGCTGCGCGGCATCGTCAAAACTCATCGCGGCGCAAAATTCGACCTGCGCACCCTTTCGGCGCAGCAGCTCCGCTACCGGAGCCGCCAGCTTACCTGCGCGACCGTGCCCGGCTGCGGGATTCACGATCAGAAGGATTTTTCGGGGCGGGCGGACCGGCGCGGGCGCCATCGGCGTCAGGGCTGGAAGCGGAGGCTTCTGAGCAGCACCAGGAACTGATTACGCGCGTCCCCGCCAGCGCTCAGGCCGGCGTAGGCGAGCTGCACCAGCGGCACGTCTTTGCGCAGGGCATCGCGCGTAAACGGGAAGGGACTTTCCGCGCCGATGGCCCAGAAATAGTGGGCGCGGGTGCCGCGGAACTCCTCCGGGAGGGCATAGCGCTGGATCTCGTCGGCGTCAATCGTCCGCTGCCGCTCTGCCTCAAACACAAAAAACGTGTGCCCTGCGACTTCAATCTGCTCAACCGGCGGGAGGTAGAACTCGCCGGCCACTGCACTCACCTGGATTGCGCTGCCGGCGGAGCGCATCACCACACGGCGGGTTATCTGCTCGGAAAACAGATCCAGCGGGGTTGCGGTAAAGCGGCAATCCTGTTCGACGCGAACCGGTGCTGGCGGCGGCAGCGGCTCGTCTTTTTCGGCTTTGCGCGCTTCGCACAGGCGTTCTTCCTGTTGCCGCCGTTCGGCCGCATCCAAGCGGAATTTCAGTTGTCCCAAGCAACTGGGTGGTGGTGGAAAGAAAAAGTAAAACAGATAATCCACCAATCCGCCGGAGCGTCCCCGCATGCGCGTGTCGAGTGAAACCAGGTCAAGCCCCACAAAAGGGTTGTCCGTCACGCCCAGCGCCACGACCGCGGGCGCACTGCGGTCTTCAAGCAACTGGAATTCGGAAAAGGCCAGCGCCGGCGCTGAGGCAGCCAGCAAGGGCAGCGGCGGAGGCGGCAGGTCACGCCGTTCGGCCCACAGCCCGTTCAGTGTCAGGTTCACGCGCCCGGAAAGCGAAATTGTCCGCTGGCCGACGCCAGGCCGTTGCTGCGGAGAACGGGGAGCCGCGGCCGTCAGTACTGCAACAAGCGCTGCCAGCAAGATCGACTGACGAAACCTAGGCGTGCGCATCGTCCGCTGAGGACGGTAGCGCGGGCACATACGCAAGTCAAGCAATCAGCCCGCCGAGGGTCGCTGCACCCGCGCGGAGGCCGGCAATGGTGCTACCATGTTGGCCCGCTAGGACCGCGATGGAGGCTCCCATGGCAGGCCCATTGCATTGTCCGCGGACCGCGTCGCCAGAGCAGACTCTGAAGCAGCGCTATGCACGAGGAGAGATGGACAAGGAAGAATACGAGCGCTGGCTGAGTGACTTGCGCGGATGAGCAGCGCGAGGTCTGCGCCAAGGCAACGGGAGTACAACGATCGAGGGTGCAAGAATGGCAGGGTGTCCGATGAGCGAAGCAAACGCCGCCGACCAAGCCAGGCCAGAAAAGGATCCGGTCTGCGGGATGGACGTGTTGCCAGAGCGCGCGAGAGCCAGCTACGAACACGACGGGCGCACGTACTATTTCTGCAGCACGCACTGCCTGGAAAAATTCCGTACGAATCCCGAAAAGTATCTGGCGCCGGAAAGCCGACCGGCGGTTGAGATGCCAGAGCGGTCACTTGCCAGAGCCAGAGAATTCACCTGCCCGATGCACCCGGAGGTGCGTCAGAAGGAACCCGGGCCGTGCCCGGACTGCGGCATGGCGCTCGAGCTGGTCTCGCCCGCGCCGCCCGCCATGCGCAAAGAGTACACCTGCCCGATGCATCCAGAGGTCGTGCGCTCGGAGCCGGGCATTTGCCCGATTTGTGGGATGACGCTCGAGCCGCGCACCGTCGCTGCCGAGGAGGAAGAGGACACCGAGCTGAAAGACATGACGCGGCGATTCTGGGTCTCGGTCGTGCTGACCGTGCCCATTCTGATCTCGGCGATGGGCCATGTTATCCCCGGCCTTGAACTGGAGCGCCTGGCATCCCGCAGCGCCTGGATCTGGCTCGAGCTGGTGCTGGCTACACCCGTGGTGCTGTGGGGTGGCTGGCCGTTTTTCTTGCGCGGCTGGCGTTCGATCGTCACCCGCAACCTGAACATGTTCACGTTGATCGGCCTCGGTGTAGGTGTCGCCTATTTCTACAGTGTCGTGGCGGCACTCTTCCCGGACAGCTTCCCTGCTTCCTTCCGCGGCGAAGGCGGAGCAGTGGACGTCTATTTCGAAGCGGCAGCGGTCATCACCACGCTGGTGCTGCTCGGCCAGGTGCTGGAGTTGCGCGCGCGCAGGCAGACCGGCGCGGCGATTCGGGCGCTGCTCGGCCTGGCCCCGAAAACAGCGCGGCTGATTCGGGAAGATGGTACTGAAGTGGACGTGCCCCTGGACGAGGTGAAGGTGGGCGACCGGCTGCGCGTCCGTCCGGGAGAAAAGATTCCCGTGGACGGCATAGTGCTGGAAGGCAGGAGCAGCGTGGACGAGTCCATGATAACCGGCGAGCCCATGCCGGTCGAAAAACAGCCCGGCGAGCACGTCACCGGCGCTACGGTCAACGGCACCGGCTCACTGGTCGTGCGCGCCGAGCGCGTCGGCAGTGACACGTTGCTTGCGCAGATCGTCCAGATGGTGGCCGAGGCGCAGCGCAGCCGCGCGCCGATTCAGAAGCTGGCCGACCTCGTGGCCGGCTACTTCGTGCCCATTGTTGTGGGAGTCGCGGCTTTGACGTTTGTTGTCTGGAGCCTGTGGGGTCCGGAGCCGCGCATGGCCCACGCGCTGGTGAATGCGGTGGCAGTGTTGATCATTGCCTGCCCC